>Ga0123355_10005188_pt1 | contig 19012 bp, 11 predicted proteins | sample TergutEmb28metaG_3_FD_89872 | JGI IMG/M metagenome (GOLD analysis project Ga0123355, IMG submission 89872) | Embiratermes neotenicus P1 segment gut microbial communities from Petit-Saut dam, French Guiana - Emb289 P1 | ecosystem: Host-associated > Arthropoda: Insects > Digestive system > Gut ... | reverse complement strand
ATAATCGACTAAAAATATTCAATACTGTAATTCCTCTGTAGTTTTCATATTCATCCTTCTTTCCTTTTTTATGAATAACTGAAATATGTCCTATTTTCAAATCAATGGGAATTTTGTCACCATTTAAGCAGCGTTCAAAAATTTGTCTTAATAACTCGTATAACCTCTCAGTTCCTGATTTTAGTAATTCTGCAGGTACTCCTCCAATTCCACATGATGTATTACTTTTTTAAAGACTTGTCATTTTAACTATTTCTATATCTAAATTAAATTTATCCATTCCTATTTAATTCAAACCAAATTCAAATTCTTGTTTTCTCAGGTAGCGTTCCCTATTTTCTGTTAAAAGTCCTTTAAAATATATTTCCCATTTACCAATAGGTATGGGGTTAAAACGTTGTCCTCCATTTTCATTTTTCCTTAAACTCTTCAGTATTCTCCATGCTTCTGTGCTTCGTTTACCACCTAAGTAGCTTTCTACTGTAGAATATATCGTTTCCCAGCTTTTGTTTTTTTCTTCTGTTATCATTTTTCTAATTTTTCCTTGCATCCTTTTAAGCTCTATCCTGGCCTGTGGGTCTTTGGAACTAATATATTTAAAACATTTTTCTCTTTTTTCTTTTACCAATTGTCCAATTTCTTCATTCCAGTAATAAAATGGCTTAGTTTTACTTCTCAAAATTTCTCTCTCCTGATATCTGTGTGAATTAATCTAGGGTTCATGATACTGCAACCTAAAATCTTAAGGTTATTGTCTGATTTCTCTTCCCTAACATTAAACTTTATAATACACCTGTCCATCACAATTCAGCATGCTTCTCTCCCCCATTCAAGCTCCATATCCAGCTCGTCATTCACCAACATTAAATTGTGTCAATTATTAAGTAGGCACTATCCTTAACTGAACACTTACCTTGCCCTTCTTATGTCCAAATATGTTCTAAGCATCTAAAAAACACTTTCAATTTATGCTCTTCCTTTAACCAGACCATGTCATCACCACACAAGTGTGAAAACAGTTGTTTTATATACCTTGATCCTGACCACACTGAGAAGTCACCAGAAACAATGGAATGATAGCAAGCATTACAACTACAAAACTTTTCTGACAATTTGATTGCACAACTAAACCAATCCAAGGAAAACTAACATCTGAATACCTACCATTATACTTTGTAAATTAAAAGGTTGTATCCAAAAGTTATTAGGCTGCTCCCATAAAAATGCCACTGAAATTAACATGACTTTTTTCAGTCAGGTAATGGCAGAGTATGAGGTATGGTCAAGAAGTTCTTGGGACTGAATAAACAATAGACCATACAAACCATACTGATGTTATTAAACATTATCACTTCTGTCTGCATTAATACAATTCCTGGTGACATTTCAGTTTTTCCCAACATTCCATACACGATTTTAAAGACATATGTGTTGGCTGTTCTGGCATTTTTTCTTCTATATTCACTACTGAGTCAAGTTAACATCCTTTCTGAGAACAGGAAAAAGCCTATTGGAGAGCTCAGGGTTGCCATGTGGCTGTGGAACCAATGAGGTTTGTTTATCATGAGATACTTCTGGATGAAAGCAAAGTTTGTATGCAAATGTTGCTATGGTAAAGAAACCAGCTATGTTCCCAAAAAAATCTCAGTCATTTCTTCCACATTACTACTTTTTTTAAACCTACCAACAAACTGACACAGCAACAAGCCTTGAAAGTGAAAACAATAATGTCCTAGGTCTTTGCACTCAATCCACTCTGCTGCACTTACTTCAGTTTTTGAAATGATTCTGAGACTTATTGTCAAGGCTACTGCTTTGTTTTGAAATCCTACCCATAGTCCGCATTTCAGCACCCATAATAATTAATTTCACGAAGTTCTAATCTGGTTCAGCTTATTGCAAAAGGTCTGAATAAGTGTTACGTGAGTTACTCCCCCCCACCAAACCATGAGAAGTTTCGGATCGAATTTTGTGGACACATAAAGCTGAATGGCCAAATTTTCAGTCAAAATTATGCAACATGATCTTACCATGGCGTTGACTGTAATTTTTTCATCATTAAGCAATGTGAGTGGGCATGGGTCTTGCCATGATTGACACTTTTAAAACACCTGTACCATTCAATCAATCATGGGTGGCTTAACATCTCATTGCTGAATTGCTTCCAATGGCGGCAGAATCATTTGGATCACTGCCTTAACTTTCACAAGGATTAACTAGAAGAGGATATGATACAAATTTGGCCACTTACACATTTACATCCTTACAAATTACCATAACTTTAGGCTACCATCTTTTACACCACTATTTGTGGTTTTGCAGAAGACTAATATTATCTCATTATAATGAAATTTTAAAATATTAAAAGGCTATAAAATAGTTCCAAAAAGATTAATTTTATAAACATAAACCCTTAATTCCTCACCTTTACATCTCTGGATGCTTGAAGATTTGCCAGTGACTGCTTCATTCCCATGCCCACTTGCCAGATAATAGCTTCCGGAGGCTGGGCCTTAAATGGCCATTCCCCACAAAGTAATTCATACCACACAGTTCTAAAATAAATACAAACACACCATGTGTACTGTAACTCTACACATGGTTTTCAATTTCAACTGTAAATTCTGCAGAATAAATAAACTAAGATATATATTGCCTTGACTATTCTAAAACAATGGAAGACAACATACAAAATGCAAAAAATAACAGAGTAAAACCTTTTTAAATAGTATGTCTGCGTAACTGACCAGTTTCTATGCAACTATCAAATGTCTATTCATTTACTGTATGTCACACCACCACCACCACCGCCGCCACCATCACCACTACCACCACCACCATCACCACTACCACCACCGCCGCCACCACAACAATCCAGCAATATGACAATCATCTCTGTTCTTCTCTTTCTTTCCCCAGGTGCTCCTGCTGTATCCGCCTCAACTTTCACCACACTCCCTTGCCTACTCTCAAACTTGTCCTTGGTATTCTCACACATCAGATATTAAACATCTTGTTTAAACCTACCCAAAGACTCCTAATGCCAATCATTCTAAACACATGTCCACATTACTCACTGTACCCTAATTTTTCCAACATTTTTCCTAACATTTCTGCTTTCAAAGTGTTCTAGTTTCAAATTGTATGCTTTCTTCTCAAAGTGTTGTCATGTAGGACATAGCAATGTAACACATTTGCAGCCAGATCAATTAAAGTGCCATTTAAACATTCTGAGCCAGAATTACATGCCTGGTGTGACTGAGATGTAGTAGAACAGACTTTAAATGAGCTGCATAAGGAAAGCTGTTAAATTCCATCACCACCCATTGTTTGGTAATGTATTACTGCATGACCTAATGTTCGATGCCATACAGTTACAACACCATAAACTGCTGGGTGTTAAAGTAAACTGTATTTAGTTCTTAGGCTAGAAACTCAAAATAAAAACTAGATCACTACGAATGAAGCTACTTGCCCTGTAACCAAGTTCTGGATTTCACTTTATCTGCTATAAGCACCTGAAAATTGCTTAGAATAAGCACTCCCATTCCATACAAGAGAATCTGTTTCACACTGCCTGTTGCTAACAAATAATCAATTCCTCAGTCATTACACCTTTCTCATTGCATCTGAATGGCAATGGGTAGTTTTTCCTTGGGTAAATTTTTAATTCTTTGAATAACAGAGGGTGTCAGCTTCCTTTCACAAGCTAGTATAAAGAGCATTAATATTATTCTACCCAATGAATTGTATCACCACACATTTTGAACCTTAACAGTAACTGTATTGATTTTTGGCAAATCATTCATGTCACCAGTAGGCAGCTAACTTCTCAGCAAAGTCCACGCAAAGCTTCTAAGCTAATGTTGCTACTGCAATGCAGAAGCAGGTAATTTCACTGCATACACTGAACAGTGCACCCAATGCATGCAAGAAGGCCTGTTGTGGTATCTTGTGTGGGGAAGCCATTCCCAAGGCTCCACTTGTCTCCCATCAAACAGGAAACCAATCTTTATGTTTACAAGCACAGACTCTTCTGTGTGTTTCTATTATCCTTGTTTGGGCCCTAGATAGGTTCTTCACATAGAACTGGCATACTTTAGTTGTTAATTTGGCTTCTAGTGTTACACACATACTATGATAATACCAAATGTTGTAACAGCACAGCTGTCTGTATGTGTCATGTACTTCATGACCAGTAATTTAAAGTTTGATCATATTTGTACACACTACTTTTCATATCTGTGATACTGTACAGCCTTTCCGCAACATGACTGCCCATGATGTATACCACATTATTCCATTATACACTGCACCACTCATTTTTTTGTTGTTGTAAACATGCTTTCTTGACCTCAAAATAATCAGCATGAGAATGCTACATAACACCCACAATAGCATTACTCACACACTCCTACAGGTTACGTAAAATCACTGACCCCAGTGCAGTATTCTTCAAATATATAAGACAGCCCTAGGATGCTCAAGATACCCAAATATTAAATAACATCACTTTATAATGACATAAATATGGTATATAGTTTCAAAGTTTTGCATGTCTAATACATAATACCCTTAAATAATTCGACATGTACTAATGTCCCATTTTTTTGCAAAACACTGTCCAACAGGATTGTTTAGCTACTAAAATACTATGCAGAATTTGGTAATTTCCATGAATATGGGCTTACCCAAATGCATACACATCAGAAGCCTTTGTGAAAGGAAGTTCCTCTTCATCATGTTTCTGTCGCACTCGGAGGCTTCGAATGATTTCTGGCGCAAGATAACAAAGCCAGCCCGGAGGGATGTTCAAACCATTTCCTTTCCTAATGAAAAACAGACCTACTTTAGTTGCTGAACGTAATGGGGATGGGTTAGTTTGTTTTCGAATCCACAGCTTGCCCTTGACAGTTTTTAAGAAAAGCAGTACTTGAAAAACTCTTAAAACTAATCTGCACACCTGAATTACTTAAAAGATTTTAGCATACATAAAGGAATGCCCAAAAACATCCTATACTATTACCTCACACTACAGTGAAATCTCCAACCCCCACACCCATATATATAATTCCCCCTCCCCCAGTTATCACTTGAGTGAAACCTCCATCCCTCACTCCCACATGCATCATTTTCCTACAATTATCATTAATTTCTTCTGGTCCTGTAAAATCACACAAGCAAACAAGGTCTTATTAAATTGGATGCATTGTTTCTCAAAGCATTGTTGTGTCACATTATTTGTTCAGAATACCCACTCACAACCCACAATACACCCAGAATGATCATTTTAGAGGTGGGGGGGAGTGAATGTTAACATAACATTTTCAGAACATACAGTAGTACCACACATCAACAAAGTGTAGAATAAAAGTAATGAGATATTTTCCAAGCTACACTAGTGCTAACTTGCCTTACTGACAACTACAGTTACAAATGTACTTGCAAAATGTTGCAACACATCAGCCAAGAATGGTAACTTAGCCAAGTGGCAGAGTTGAAGGGGAGTTTTAAGGTGGTAAATGTGAGACCTATACTCTGCAGTTGTTAGTAGCGTAGTTTCACACCGTTATCTTTCCATTTAACTCATTTCATAAAAAATGGGTTATGTGAATCAGCATTTTTATTTCTGTTCTTATGTGCTGTTATACCTGTTTTCCTAGTGCTATTTTATCGTACATAAGGCCTACACACCACAACTTTCCAGGCTGCACCATACAAAGCAAGTATGCTTATAGATGAGCGAAAAAAATCTGACTGGAAGAAAAAATGGGTCAAAATATCTAAACATCTTGGATTAGCACCAACCAACAAGTTGTATGATGGTGTGTGGGTGGGAGTGTTCTGGGGAAAATGAAAGGAAAAACATGACTTTGAACCAGTTTCAAGTGTTACTTAAGTGCACATCACATAAGAAACAATTACATCGTTCTTTTGTAAGTACAACATTTGCAAGCATGATGAGCAGAATGTTTCAAATGTGAAATTCATTTTTCTCTGAATGGTAATGTTTCCAGTAAACAGTTATCACTTATACATTTATTTGGGGAAAAAGAGTGATTTGGATGCAAGAATTAATGCAACCTTCTACTTATTTTTTGTAGGCCTAAAGATAAAATTTATACTCTCATTTGTTTGTTGCATTCTTGTTTTTGACACATTTCAATGCTTTCCCTCAACCATCATTTTCCTTAATTTATTGTTCTCTTTAAACAGTCCCTTGAAAAATTATGACTTGAGGATTCACTGTATTTATAAAATCGCCCATGTATCATTACAAAAATAAGTTTATATATTATAACCTTTATATTTTTTACTAGGTCATAGATATGAACAAGTGTTACCATAATAGATCTAACACCTGAAATACATAAACACTACCCAAATATATGTACCTGTTCCCAAAACAGAGTTTTGTAACACTGAAGAGCCCAAAGTCAGTGATGATAACTTTCCCATTTTCTAGAAATATATTCTTGCTCTTCAAGTCCTTGTGAACGATACCTCTTGCATGAAGATAACCCATTCCCTAGACAGAAAGTTCGACACACATATCATATCAGTTAATGTTATAACCCAACAAATACCTAGCAATTTTGAAATCTGAGAAGCTGGATTAGTGCTGTTTTTAAACACTCATTGCTCAGAGATGGAAGAAAATACCTGTATTCATCATTTAAAAATGTATAAAGCAGAGGACTGTCAAAATCACAAACTGTCATATATGAATCAGACAATTATAGGCAGGAAAAGGGAATGGTCAGCAAGGTGCTTTTCAGAGAAGAGAAACTCTGAATCCAAGCTAAATGAGAGCCACAGGATGGCTGCAACCCTTGGTATGCTGGCAGATAGTCACACAGGGTAAATAACATAGACATTAACCTCTATCATACTGGTGATCTTTATTAGGAATGGGCATTTAAATCTGCAAATTACTTAAGCTCCCCAGCGGGAATGTTGTGGCCATTAAAATGCACCACAAACTCATGTAGAGGCATAGAATTATAGCCCCACTTGTTAAATCCATGTTAGATTATGTTTTGTGGTCACACTCATGCTCTGGCCACTTTATCCAACTAAGAACCTATGTACCTCATGAATAGGAGCAGCAGGCTGAGAAGCCTCATGTTTCTTGTTTTGCTATGCAACAGTAAGTCTTTCATTCCCTCCACAAATACGTCTAGCAGTTCAAAGCAGTTTGTAGTAAGAACAGATCAACATTTCCAGGAATGAAGCCTCATTCACTCTGCAAAGTGTTGCAGTTGAAGGCGTGTTTTGTGGAAGAATTTTTTGCTGTGTACCCCCCTGAAATATAACTATGTAATATAACTGACTGATATATAGCACTCTGGTTCTTATCCTAGCCAAAACAGAGAAGCTTTGCGGACGGTCATAGGATATACTACTACTAAAAGGGACTAAGCACCAACTGTCTTTACTGGATAAAATGCCATGGTACATAGGTTCTTTCATGCCTGTCTTACATTTCAGTTCAGATCGTGCACTGTTGCAGAAGGAAGGTCTGACAAATACAATAAACAGGCGGCATACCATCGCCACACAAATAAATATAGATAATTACTGGCTGCGCTGTGATGTCACGCTTTTCCCAACACGTAGGCTGAAACTGAAATGCCTCGTTGATGAACTACACACAAGGTTACAATTTCAACTGAAGTCTAATTTGTAGAAATAAGCAGACTAGTTTGTAAAATGTCAAGCCTTATACAGCTGAAATATATGGCATTTCACTATGTGATCACCTGTTTCAAATGCATAATAATAAGCTGGACTGAATATTCATTCCTCAGTAAGCAGTCTGCGATGAGTGTGTGTAAGACAGCCGGGTTCATGCTCATAAACGGGATATCTAAAATGGTTTGGGACAGCGAGAGTTAAGAAGCAGGGACCCTGAGCGACAATAACCATGACGACAAGGGAGGTTTTGAAAACAAGCCAGGGGTGTCACACCTGCAGCCAGACTGACCAAAAACCAGAGGTCATGTGTACAGCAGTTCGCTTTCTTCATATGCCTCTGATGAAAAGAAAATTTTTCAGAGTGGGCCATGTCAAGAGATCCAAAGACCATCCACTTTGCAGTGGAAACGGCTCTCTGGCCTCACAGAAGTGTAGTACATGCTTTAGAGGGGGCCCCAGGCAGCAAAAAGGCAATGAAGTGCCACATATAAAATAACAGCTCCAGTCCACTTAGCGTTTTCCTGCTATATTTTGTGGAAATTATCACACTGCTGGTCATGGAGACTAAGAGATACTACCAAGGCCACTTTCACAGAATTGATGATGGACCTTCACCCCTCCCTGATATGACTGAGGTCGAAATGCTTGTGTTTTTTGCAATAACAATACAAATGGGACATTGCATACAGGACATACTAACAGACTACTGGGCAAATAACGAACCAATTCCACACACGTCACTACAGTAGTGCTATGAAAAGGGAGAGATACCTTCACATACGATTACTACACTTCACAGACAACATTAATGAGCCTGACATGACAGATGAAAATTCTGACAGGTTAAGGAAGATGCGAAATCTGTTTGAAATTCTAAACAAGACTTTTCAAAATTTTACAGCCCTTCTAAACATCTGGCTATAGACGAAGTTATTGTTTTGTTCAAAGAAATGGACATTTTCCGACAATACATACCCAAGAAACACGAAACACAAAATTTACAAACCATGTGACAAGACCAGATGCATGTATATGACAGTTTATTAAACTTCACATAGAGATTCTTGATTCTCCTCGTGAATGATATCCTGCAAACGATGAAACAAGTTGGTACACACGAACAGCACTCAACAAAGGTTGGTCTGTCTCAGTCCATGACAGTGACATGGCCAAACTGTTGCATGTGAACTGTGAGTGGTGTGAAGAGAAAAGTTGTTAGTGAAGTATAGTGGAAGAATGATGTGTGTGTAGTAAGATGGTGTTTTTGACACTACCATGCCAAGTCGCAATTCCAAAAATTCTGAGGCAGGAATTTGGTATGCAAATGGGGGGCCCGAAACAGAAATGTAAGTAAAATAAATTGAGAATTATTAAATTTTTTAAATTAACTATCTGCATTTAGGCACTAAACATTTCAAATTAATTTTTTTAACTGAAATTTCTCTGATTTATTCCCAACACAATGCAGATTGTTTCACTATTTTGTCACTTTTGGTTGATAAGATACGAATGTTTATTGTGAAACATGCACAAAGGATTTTAACGGGCCATCACAGAAGAACTCTGTTCCCCAGGCACAAAGACTGAATTAAATGCCTATACGATAAGGTTAAGCCATTCTCCTATCCAAGGCAGAATATACTGGGAAATGAAATGCATGTAGAAGTGTGATCAACGTAATGGTGGGAACCCAAACAAACAGTAAGGACATAGATTCCTATCAAATTCATTCAGTGAACTTGTATTTATGCTGTAAATAGTAGTCACTTCCCATAAGGCATGTGGATTATTGTGTCCCAACCAAATGGTAGAAATAGGGGTGGTGGGAGAGAGATGGCAATGCCTAACATAAGGATCTGTCATCTTGACTGGCAAAGTGAGTCACATCAGCTGAATCAGAAATCAAACATCACAATACTTGTTCAGTCCCTCACAATACACATAAAGTACTTCAAACTGTTTACCCCTGAGGTATCAGATTACTAGAATACACACGAGGAACAATGTCCTTGTCATCATCATATTAGTCAGTTTTCAGTTTTTTAAAAGCCATGGTATGGACTGTAAACTTGCCTGAGAAATCTGCTGTGCAACTATTGTAGTTTTATTCATGGTGAACTTGTCTTTGCATAAATGGATGTGAGTGTAGAGAGTCATGCCTTTGCACATGCTGGTGACAATAGCAAGTCTTGGCAGTTTCATACAGGCACCCATGAACAGCACCAAATTTTCATGGCGAGTTTTACGAAATGTTGCAACCTGCAGGCAGAATATACACTCGCATCAGTACAACCATTTAACACAGCACATATGAGTACAAAATTATTTAATAAAACAAATTAAATCCATTCAATCACAATATTCTTAGCAAAACCATTTATTAAGATAGTGTTTACACTGAAATTATCAAGGCTTAAAATTGTGCACAATTCTAAGCTCCCATTTACTCTTGCTGACTGGATTATTAAAACACCAAACGTGAAGGTTAACTGTCAATTCACTGACACACTACTTAATTTTGTGTATGCAAAATGCAATTATATCAATTACAACAATTACAAATGACCTCCGTGTCGGATGAAATATGGTGACCTTTCAATTGTTTTTTCAGTCCAGGGAACAGGTGGTAGTCCGATAGGGCCAGATCCTGAGAATAGGGAGGGTGATGAAGACACGGTAAGCCCAGATAGGCCAGTTTCTTCTTGGTTGCAAGTGCCAGGTGAGCCAGGGCATTGTCATGCAAGAACAAGACCCCCCTTGGTGACCTTCCTGCGGTGTGTTTCCTTCAAAATGTCCTTCAATTGCACCAGAAGATATGAGTAATACTCCGCGTTGATAGTTTGGCCCTTTGGAAGATAATCAATGAAGAGGATGCCATCCTGATCCCAAAAAATCGAGGCAAAAACTTTTCCAGCGGATTTTTGCACTTGGAATATTTTGGAGCGGGGTGAGCAGCTATGCTGCCACTCCCACTCCACTGATTGTTGCTTTGTCTCTGGGTCATAGTGATATAACCAGGTTACGTCCATGGTCACCAATCGCAACAGAAAATCATATGGATCACGTCGAAAAAATTCCAAAGTTGCTCAAACGACTGGCACCTTTGACGTTTTTGATCCGTGTTAGGCGTTTTGGAACCCACTTTACGGAGAGCTTCCGCATGTCCAAATCTTCATGAATGATGGACTCAACCTGCTCACATGAGATGCCCAGTTGCTTAGCTACTGATTTAGCTGAAATCCAGCGGTCTTCCAAGATTAGCTTGGGAATTTGATCAATAATCCTACAGGGTGGTCACTGTTTTGGGTCATCCAAGGCGCATCACAGGTGGAAAAATCACCATCAATTTTTGACAGTGAGTTATGACAGTGCATGTTCCCCTAATGTTTCTGTCAGAATGGCGTGAATTTCCTTCGGCACCTTGCCTTGCAGGAAACAAAACTTGATGATAGCGTGCATCTCCATGTTGTTGAAATCGCGCGCGTCGCCTGACATGCTTCCTTTCAGCCTCTGTAACAAAGAAAGACTTGCAATTCGGCACACGAACAGACCTCTCTTTTCAACGACACTATCAATTCCGTCCTACAACATCGGGAAGGAGGTCAGGCTAAGGATTTAACAGCACCCCCTTGTAAAATAGGTATGAAGTTTACAAACCACATTTAAGGTATTAAAACACCAACCTCTAATTTAAATGCTTCAAGTGTTTTTTCATCATCCAGATAATCCATGTTGAGAACTTTGATGGCAACATCCCCATGCCAGTTTCCTCTGTACACTGTGCCAAATCGACCGGTTCCAATGGGCTCTCCAATTTTCAGCTCATCAAATGGTATATCCCATTCTCTCATAGACAGCTGTAAAAAATGCATTAACAGTAATGTCACAGCAAAGATATAATGTATAAATTAAGAGCACTTAGCAGCTATCTAAATTACATATGAGAAGGCAGAAGAAAGATAAATAAGATAAAATAAAAATAAATAATGCCTCAATACTGTGTCTCAATCAGATGGCATAGTAACAAACTCCACTGCCTGTAACAAAATATCACCATTTAAAATAAACATCCGGCAATATCTACCATGTTCATTACGATAATATCTGCATTTCTATTTTGCATTTTCCTTAAAATTATTAATTAATACATTAATATATTAACCACATCCCTCCTGGAGGAGAAGGGAAGAGCTACTGATTTAACACTAATAGCAGCTGACAATATTTTGCAGCTAAGACTGTTGTAGAACTGCATCAATTGACTGGCATCACTTTAAAATGCTAAACCATACTTTCTTACAATGACATTCCTGATATCTGCCATTTCAGCAAATTATACTAACATCTCAGAAAGTTACATTTTCACAGCAACATAACACCAATGTGTATGTGTCACAGACAAGAACTCTCCAGCAATGCTTAGAAAAGAACTACACATTCAAAGAGGTGGAATAGCTACAAAAACTTAAGCAGAGAGCTTAGGAAATTAATTTTTTAGAACAGTAATACAACTCATTCATGAAACTAATTTTATTTGAAGAAATTTAGAACTTACGCTGTTTTGTCTAGGCCAAGGCCTATCCCCAACTTCCCCGTCAGATACCTGGCTCTCTTGAGAATCCACCCTCACAGGAGTACGTTCTGAATCTGTACTGATGCTCCCTGAGCCAGATATAGAAACTGTCCTGTCACTATCATTTGATTTGTGAGTTTCAATCATATCTTCAAGAGCAGGTGATGCCATCAGTGGATGGGTCTCTAGAGTAACTCCATCTTGTTTATGGCTCACATCTGGAAAAATTTTAAGATACTCTTATGATATGCCTTATCCCACTGTGTGTGTGTGTGTTCACATGCACACACACAAACCCCTGCTACAGCACACTTCATTTAGTCCTGTTTTGCTACAGCTCCCTTGTAAGCTGCGTTTTTTTTTTAAATACTTTGCATATATATAGTTTGTTCCTGAACTACTCTCTGAATGCTTGTGTTTGTGTTTACTGCCACCACCATGCATTAACTAATGGCTCAGTGTGGTTAGTTGGCATTAGCAGCTCATCAAGTTTAGTAGGGAAATGACCATGCTTCTCGAGTTGTGCAAAGTCTGAAGCTGGTCACAGGGCAAGAGACACTATTAATAACAACTCATTAGACATAGCTCTGGAAGGAGCAGACAAAATGCTTTCACATTCTAGGATTCTACATACTGAGTACAACTTGGGTGATATTATTGTGTATTAAAGTCACTACAGATTTAAGTAAATATACTGACAATTAGAGACACACGTAACATTCTGGCCCTCTATTCGTCTTTTCGGCCTTACTTTGCCGCAAAATGTTGGCACACAGAAATAAAAAGAAAAGTACTCCTCATGCATGTTATGTCATATATGTCATTCAGTTAAAAAAAAAAAACACATTCTCTGCCAATAAAAATAAATAGTTCTTGCCTGGAAAATGGAACTGTTGCTTTGTAGTGGAATGAGGTGTGTGGGTGGTCATGACAAGTGCTGGGCTAGAGGGAGTAGAGTTGTTGCAACTGGAATTGTTGGAACTGGAATCTGGGCCCTGCTGTGTAAAAGAAAACAGGTTATCTTATACACAAATTGTTAGCAATGTTACTTCAGTTGTTCCCAATTTCATACTAAAGTCAGAATAAATAGGAATTAACAATTATATAATAATAAGCATATCTTAGGTACAAAAAGCAGACTTGGCTACTGTCAGTTATTGATGGAAGACATGAAGACAGACAGAGAGAGACAAAGACACAGACATATACAAAGTTATTTTTGTAAACTACAATGCAAGAAACATTCATTCCATATAAGGTACAACACACTGAACATCAAGAAACTCTTTTTAAAGTTCTACTTCCTCTTGAATTTTCATATAGTTAAGAAGCATTAACTATTAACACCACCTTACTGCAGTAATTTTACAGCAACATGTTTTGACCCTACAGGGTCATGATCAAGAAACTCTGTAATCATCAAACAGACATGACTAGAATACAGAAAGAAATCACAAACACTTGAACACAGAGGCCCAAAGCAACAAATTTCACTGGAGCATTTTCAGTCATTCACACCATATTAGGATTAATCAGTCTCACAAACTAATTAATAATAAAAACCTTAATATTTACATCTGTATGAAGTACATGTACCAATCTAATCAGCAAAATACAGTATACAATGAAAAGAATTTACTTAACGTCTTTTATGGAAAAAAACTTACTGAGGACTGTGTTACATTGATGCAAGGCTGTCGCTTTGCATTCCTCCGAACACTAGGAAATAAGTTTGATGTATGACTTGGTGAGGACCTACCCAAGCTTGGAGAGTGGTTTGGCAAAAATACTGTAAGGAAGATACGGAAACTGTTCAATTAACACAATGTCAAGAGTACTAATATTGTTATGAACATTGTATCATCAATCATGCATACCTTTACTCTCTGGTATGCAAAGCACAATGGTGAAAATAGTTAAATTAGCTGTGGACACAACAGTTCTAAGACACTACACAGACATCCCTCACCTAGCTCTCTTAATTGGTTCCAGAAAAATACAGCACTAAGTGAGTGGTCTTTTTCCATAAGAATTAATTCCACAGACCTAACTGTGTTCTCAGCTTATGCTGCAATAGTAATCTAATTTCCAACATCAGATATATTTCAGTGCTGAAATCAGATTCATCATAAAATGGACAAACAGTATTATTTAATTTCAATGCCCTACAAGATGTTGCCATCTTTCCACATTCCTTGATTTTGTCTCTATTTTTCAAAATAGATTCTAGTGTCCACCCTGTTACATCTAACGCTTTACAGATATCCAGCTGATGTTCTCCTGCTTCAATACATCTACTGACAGTCCAGCTTCACTGCTAATAAGAAGCTTTTCTTATGCAATGTCACGGAGGCATTTTAACATGTGTTTTCGTGCTTTAGACTCATTATGAATAATTACAGCAAAGCCCAAATGAAAATAAGCCAGTGCACTAACTACACAAGATAAGATGCAACTTATACCACACTGTACCATTTAGAGCACAGAACAAGATTACGGCTCTGTGCTTCTGTGATTTCTCACAGATGCTTCCTTGCAAAACATGGTCATCCCCCCACTCAACTCAACAAGCTTCTAAAAGCTAATGCCAAATGGCTGTGTTCAGCCGTCACTTAATGCACAGTGGTTGTGGTATACACAATGCAAGTGCTCACAAAATATTTCAACTGTGTAACATTTCAGCAAAAAGGCACCAAAAAACAGCAACTGGCAGGACTGCTGTAGAGAAACAGCACTAAATGAAGTGTGTTATACAGCAGAGAATGCCTGTATATGTAACTGACAGCACAATTACAGAAACACAGAGTAAGTTTATAACTGAAAGACCGGCATGCAAAGCGAAGTTACTTGTAGTTCTGAGAGTGTGACCAACACACACACATTCAATTCTGCCTCAAGAATACCAATTAATGCATATGTAATTCTGCACCAAACAGACTGCATTAACAGACCACACACAGGCCCAGAATGACACAGCTGGGTGGCAGCCCTACCACACCCAAGAGATTTAAATGGATGTCTTTCACTTGCATATAAATGTATGAGTATACACTTCAAAGGATTAATGTAAAAACTCAACACTCCAGAACATAAGGAAGCATTAAAAGGAATGAGTTGTATATTATATATGTTACCACATTATCATGCTTACTATAAAAAACACACACACACAAACACTAGGATTTATCTTTTACCATCTGGTTGCTGCAACGTTTTACGAAACTCATCAACCAGCTCTCTTGGCAGCCCACATGATGGTGGAACTTTACATTCACAATCACGGTGGCATTTATACTTACATTCTTTGCATTTCAAACCTGAAATATTAACAATAATAGGAATCAAATTAGTAAATAATTTAATACATATAATTAAAGATTTATTCATAAAAGGAACAATCAGGTTTTTTGCATTTGTCAGACACTTGAGAACATACGAGAATACAATGCAGCAGTATAAGACTTATTTATAAACTTCAAGAAAGCCTATGATTCACTTAGGAAGGAGATTTTGTATAATATTCTCACTAAGCCTGGTACATCCATGCAAGCAGTTAATGAACCTTTAAAAGATTGGGTTTGTTTTCAAATTTCATGGCACTATTTATGAAAAAAAGTATTAGGTGAACAGAAAAAGATAAAATTATTAAATAAATGGCATTTTGCGGAAAATGAAACAGATATTACACAACATGTCATAAAAATGTGGTATATTTCCTTCATGTCTACACATTTAAAATTAATTTCTAGGGGTGTTTTCTCATGCATTCACATGTGCAAGTGCAGGTCATTTATACCTGTGGTACATCCACATCCATTCTAGATTGTGGCACAGTATAAGGAGGTTCCACTTTGTCATTTTCCCACAGAGGACTCTACTCTGCTCCACACAGTTAATCAGGTACTATCTTTCGAACTATGCCACAAGTTCGTAGATGTAAATAATCTCAATATTTAGCTAAAATTACAAATTATAAAAATTGTAATAATAAACTTATCTCTAGTCTGCAGTTAGTTTCTCCCTCTCAGGTCCAAACATTCTCCTCAGCATACTGTGGAGTGATGTGTTTGTGTGTGAAAGGAACAAAGACTGAATAAACAAAGCAAAACTGTTCACTTACCTGTACCAATAAAAATCTGCTTATCACAGAAGTCACAAGTGGCTATCACATTGAAAGTCCTTGTAAATCGATGTTTTATAGCATGGCACATAGGACGAGTTATCGTCGGAGTACGTGGAGATTTCGGAACTTGCAATGTAGCTGAAAAAAGCCAGATTATCTATTAAAGACATGCATGGTTAATTTGGCACAATTCTCAATATATGACCAATGGCAGCATATATCACAGAGTGAGATTTCAACATTTCTGACTTTATCACATCTTTCACATGCATCTTCTCAAAATATTTCAAAATGTGTGTGTGTGATTTACATTACAGCTTATCAAGTCAATTATGCAAGAACATCACCCCTGCCAGACTTATGTGATAAAGTATTTCTGTACAGAATCTGGTTAGGCCCTATGAGTTGTCAATAGATTTTTTTACTGAAACTCTCTACTAATTAAACCTCTTCACATTCTGTAACATCCTGTCACCAAATGGAGGAGTTATAATTACTTTTCAACAAAATAAAACATCAATCAACAAGCACACAGACCAGTTACAGAACCTCATATCTTGTCATGTCATGTCAAGGTTTTTTCCATGTGGCACAGCATCCCACTTACAGACTATACTGTCCAGAGAATTTGCATGGGTCCAAGATCATACCAGAGATGATAATGGACTTCTGCTGTATCCCACATCTTCCATCCATTGCCATTCTGCTGTACCTTTCATTATTTGCTCAGCCTTTGAATAATGTCCTTCCTACATATAAATGTAATGTATGAAACATGTAGGAAACCGTACCCAATTTTATACTTGAAAATGAGTATGTGTGAATCACACATATAACCATTCTAACACCTTTTATATCTAGCAGCACGTATAGCTTGCAGGAAAATATTTATCATTATTAACCTTTATCCGATGAACGCACTTGATCCTTTTAAATTGGCATCCTACGAAAGCACCAAATGGGTGCACTGCGGCCATTTAAATGCTCAGCACAGTCATGTACAGGCTTAGAATTATAGCCCCACATGTTATCTCCACATTATATAATGTTTTGTGGTCTGATTCGTGCTCCGGCCACTTTACCCAATTATGTACGTATGCACGTCATGAATAGCAGTTTATAGGCACCCTGTAAATCTTCGAACCCTTGTCTGTTTGTTTTTATGCTAAGCAACTGACTCACTTCCTTCTCAAGAGACGTTTAGCAGTGGATTGCATTTCGTTCATCCAGAAGTTGGACCACATGCAAGTTACAGTATGTCTCTTCCTGAAGGCGTGCTTTGTATAAGAATTTTCTTGCTGTGTATCCCACTCGTTACAAAAAAACAAACTAAATCACTGAGTGATATACTTTACACTTTGTGATCCTGTAGCCATAACACAAACACTTTATTTGGACTGTCGCAATACATATTACTGCTAAAAGGGGCTAAGTATCAACTGTTTGTATATGATAAAATGCCAATGCTAAATTTTCTCAAATGCCAGTGTTACATTTCAGTTCAGTTTCTGCCTTTATTCGAGAAGGATGGTTTGAAATCGAAGATAAACAGGATGCATAAATTTGCCCGTACAAATAATTATGGGTAATTCCTGGCAGTTCAGTGAGATAATGATTTTCCCCTAACTTACTACAAGTGAAAAGCTTCATTCGCAAACTCCAACAACAACAACAACAACAACAACAATTCCAACTGCAGTTTAATATACAGAAATAAACAGAATGAACTGTAAATATTAGAATGATAAACCAGCTGAAATAATATGGCATTTCAATGCGTTACCTCTTGTTCCAACTTCATAATAATAAGATGGACTGAATGTCAATTTCTGAGTCAGTACTCTGCAATGTCTGTGTGTAAGAGAACCGGGTTCGTCCCCAAACCGGATATCTGAAATGGTTTGGGATAGCGAGCGTGAAGAAGCAGGGGCGTCGAGCGACAGCATCATTTATTTAGGCAATGGAATTTTATGCATGTTTAGACAACAGCTGAAATATCTCTGTTTTAGTTACTCTTTCCTTGACGGACTAAGAAAATATGTAGACTCGATTCCTCCTTGTGAAAAATATACTGGAAATGGTGGTGCAAGTCGGTAAACTTGAACAGCACTCAACAAAGTTTGGTCAGTCTTGGTTCGTGACGGGGACGCAGCTAAAATGTCGCGTGTGATCTGCGACTGGTATGAAGAAAAAAGTTGTTAGTGAAGTTTTGAGAAAGTATGGTGTGCGTGTGAAGTAAGATGATGTTTCTGACACTACCAGGCAAAGGCATAACGCCACAAATCCTCACGCTGAAATTTCCTGTGCATACATCAGACCCAAAACAGAAATGTAAGTAAAATAAATTGAGAATTATAAAACTTTTAAATTAACTTCCTGAGTGTAGGCACTAAACACTTCTACTGAATCAGTGGTGTACCCAGGAATTTTGTTTGGGGGGGGGTTCAACAAATTCAGTTGATGACAGAGGACAGAGAGAACGGGGATCTGTGGGTGGTAGTCCCCTAGTCAGGGGTTCTGGAGGCAGCTGTAATTTGGTACAAGAAATTTCATTTCATATAGTAAAATTTTCTTAATTTTTGGTACTTTAAGACTATTTATGATGACAACCAATTTAT
>Ga0123355_10005187_pt1 | contig 19014 bp, 17 predicted proteins | sample TergutEmb28metaG_3_FD_89872 | JGI IMG/M metagenome (GOLD analysis project Ga0123355, IMG submission 89872) | Embiratermes neotenicus P1 segment gut microbial communities from Petit-Saut dam, French Guiana - Emb289 P1 | ecosystem: Host-associated > Arthropoda: Insects > Digestive system > Gut ... | reverse complement strand
TGACGGTTTTTATTATGTCCGATGTATATTCTCTCTTAAATTCTGTTACTGCATTTTCGACTAATGACAAGTGATGCACCTCTCAATCTGATACATTCTAACCTCATTCTAACCGTTCTAACCGTTCTTGTCAACAAGTATTGGTGAATATAAGAAAATACTACAATATGCCCAACTGCTCATTTTGCAATAAAAAGAAAATACGCTCGTAGATTTACGCTACGGCGCATATACGCACATTATTTCAGCAGTTAATCATAACTTGCCTTCAGGTCGTCAGACAGAGGCTCTAAATACTGCTCGAAAGATTAGCAATGTCTGTTGAGCAATCACAATCATATTTGTTTAATGAGTCGAAAAAGCAACTGTTGGGATAATGCGCCGATGGAGAGTTTTTGGGGTAAGCCAAAACAGGAGTGGCTCAATGACAAACGATTCAGAACTTGTGAAGATGCAAAAAGTGCTGTGTTTTGGTATTTGGTATATCGAAGTATATTACAAAAATCACCGATTGCACGAGTCAAACGACTACGAAACACCGCATGACTATTTAAAAGCGACTTGAAAATCTTGAGCTTTTCACTCGGGCTACTCCCTCCCTCAAATCTCAAAATTTTCAAATATCGAGAAAACCTATGCGTTTATATAAAAATCTAAGAAACTTGATGTTTAATTTGTCCTAAAGGCGAACGCCAAGCCAGACGCCTACTCAACTAATGGGCAGTCTCCTCTTCAATTGTTTCATTAGTTCTAATCACATTACATTTACAATTGGATTCGTACTCATTTAGCTTGTATCTCAGCTCATGAATGTATTCAAAATCAAATAGAATTTGAGCTAAAAATGGAATGTTTAGTGTGTTTGTTAGGTTTGAATAAAACAATGATCGCACAATGTTAGTTGCGTAGTCCCCATGTGTTGTGTCAGGATAAATTGGGTCAGCGCTAAATATGATATGTTTTTCTTCGTCATTGTTGGCAGATGCTTCTTTTACATATCCTACAACCATAGTGATTCCTACATGAAATGCAAGCATTTCATTAACACGGGGTAGTTTATCAATGTTAAACGTGCTGTCAGATTCATCTACATCTGATGTAATGACATTATTCTTTATAATTGCAAGCATCATGCATGCCGCAACTTTATGTCTGTCAAGCAAGTCTATTTTGCTCTCCATGAACTGCTGTCTGAAGATTGATTTAAGTCCTATGTATTCTTCATATACCCCTTTCAACGTTGCTTCATTAAAGTCAAATCCGCTGTTATTTGAACAAATTTGAGTGATAAGTGGTTTTATCACTGATCCAGCAAATTTATCGAACACTTCACGTTTCATGGCTTCACCACTATTTTTACAGGGGTCATAGATTTTAATGCGTCACTAAATAGAATATCAGTATTAGAATCTTTATCGCTTGGAACTATTTCACCTTTTTTGATTTCCACTAATGCGTGATAGTGGTTTTCTTCCTTTCTGTATTGTTGTTTCTTTTTCATTGTTTTGTCACTCCTCATGTATCTGATTTATAATACTTGTCATCTGAAACCCTTTATATTCTTCACTTGCGTAAAGCTCGTTTAGATAAACAATACGTAGCCGTATGCCGTAATTAATTAATATTAAAAGACCTATAATAACAAAAACCACTGAACTGATTACAGTAAATGTATCAGATGCAAAGTATCTGTACAACGATACAGAGCCTACGCTCAATATAAACATTATTCCAAATAATGCAATCCCACAAACTCTGCACGTATCTAATTTTGGAAACTTTGAATTCTTGTATTGATAAATGTCACTTGTAATGTTTGTGAGGGAAATAACAATAATACTTGCATATGCAAGGTCAGAGACATTAAATACGCTGATTACTTTGTTAATTGTAAATAATACAAAAGAAGCAAATATAAAGCCAATACACAGCATCATAAGTTTTTGTTCTGATAAATTCTTCACACAGACCTCTATACACAATTTTATTTATATTCAAAATATGTTGCTTTTTGAAACCTAAAAACGTTAATCTACTATCTGTATTTTGACACAAGAAATAGAGCAGGGTTTGATCTCACCATCATCTTCCGCTCTTAGTTAAATAGAATTTGTTGAGTCACCACGCAATAAAATCACAGACAATACTGGTTTTAAAGCCATTTCATTAATCCTTTTATTGTTTAATGTGTTTAATTTATGTGAAGATATTATCATTATATGACCCATGTGTCAACATTTTTTAATGAATTTGATCCATATGGCACTCTTAAACCCGTCTCAATATTATATACAGACACTATTTGTTTGTCAACCAGCGTAATAGAAATATTTATTTAGGGTGTATTTATTATTTGAGATTTTCAATTTTAATCATCGTATTGAGAACATTGTGCATTCTCAATGAGCCAGTCGGCAATAAAAACCTTGGGGCTGTGACAGGATGCTTTAGTTCCATTGCTCACCGCTCATGTCCTCGACTGCGTGTGTTTCTCGCTGTGTTCTTTAATTCTATGGCAGCGTTTTCTTGCGCTTTTGCGGTGTTGGCGGGTTCTTTTACACTCTCTTTACCCAAGATGCGTGTCCCCCCACAAGAATTGAGTTATGCATTAGTAAAAGAGTTTAAAGAAAAAAATTGAAAATGCACAAGAACATTTCAACTTCTGTGTTAAGAGAAATATTGACAAAAAAAGAGCTAACTGACACCTAAAAATCAGTTAGCTCTTTTAAATACGAATTTATAAACAATGTTGCCAAAATGCTGCCCCGACGATTATCGACAGGCTACAAACCCCGTAAAATCAACATTCGTTACGCCGGTTTGTTTACTCCCACTCGGCAAATCAATCCATATTCTAAGCTATATTGTTTAGAATGTGCTGTGTTTTAGTATATTTCTTATCCTGTTTCTACCCATTATTCAGCGTTTGCTGATTTTTTGCTATCAAATTGCTATCATTCTGAAGTGCTGTCCGTATTTATCAAATCGGTAATTTGATTTTTTAGGACAGGAACATCAGACTGCACAGTTTGCCAAATATCTGTCATTTTTAGTGTGAAATATCCATGAGCGGCAATGTCTCTCATTCCTGCAATTTTTTTCCAAGGTATATGGACATTTTGTGCCCTAAGTTCGTTATCAAGATTCTTAACCAATTCGCCGATGTTGATAAGCGTCATGCAAACGGCACGTTGTTTTTCTTCATTTTTCATGAAATCGGATTCGCTAACCCCATGCAACATCTTCGCAATCTCGTCGGTTTCTTGAAGAATCTTTTTTAGTACAATTAGATCACGTTTATTCATAATATACTAACAGTCCTTCCTATTTCAATTATGGCATCGGGCAAAATAGGTGCGTGAATGACATCAACTGGCTTTGCCAATTCTTCTTCAAGAAATTGCTTTAGCCCGATAATCGTTAAGATTGATACTGCCGGTACATCAAACTCAACAAGTACATCCAAATCACTTTCGTAAGTAGCGCAACCATCGGCATAAGAACCAAAATAATCTGCCTTAGTCAACGGGAACTCTTGCGCCGCCTTCTTTACTGCGCCGACAATCATATCATGCGTCAATAATTTTTTGTTTTCAGACATTTATCTTCCTCCTTTAAAAGTCATACGGCTTCGCAATGAGTCAAAAGCCGTCCACCACTACTCCCCCGACAGTAAGCTCACATGCCGTAAAGGCTTGGTATTGCTTGTGTTTTTGCTTTTCTGGAGCAGATTTTTTAGGATTTATCTCCTAATCTGAGTAATGGTAGAGCTACACCTTCAAAACTGCAATTTCTTAGTTGTCATTATAGCGTACAACTTACCAATATCCATCTTTTTTTGCACCGACACGCGCTGGAAATCGAAGACATGGAAGATTGGATTACCCATTGTCATAAACACAGTTTGCGATTGTAACATCTAGGATTCATAAATTATTTCAGCAAATAAGACTTCAAGAATCACAATACGCACCGTGTATCCATTTTGCATGTTTGGGAAAACCAAATACCTATAATTACCATCCTGCACTATTTGCCATAGCACAACTGAAAGCTTATCATTGGTTGTTTTATTTTCAATTACCAAAATGTCATGTGTTAAGTCAGAGCCTATCTCCCCAATTATATCAACCATTGGTACTTTCTCAAATTCCGCTAGCTCGCTACGGTCAATATTAGGTTTAAATTTAATTACGCAACTCAACAACTTTTCTAGTGCATCGACATTTACGTCCATCTTAGTAGCTATATGTCCTTTTGATAGCTTAAGTAAAATTCTTTTAACTCTATCCTCATCGTAATTCACGGTAAGTATATTATCATTTACGTTAAAACCTTCCTTAAATGCTTTAGCAAGTTTGTCATCGTGTTCAATTGCCTTAAGTGTTTTTTCTCGTAAAGATATCTGTTTGCAGAAAAAGGTATGTCTGAAAAAATCCACCATACAAGCAGTATACAATTCATCTTCCGAAAACCCATTGTTACAGGCTATACACGCTGGTACGATTGAAAGATTATCCGGAAATGGATCATTTAAAAACACTTTTGATGGAACATGCTCGCGTGTATTTGCTGGCAAGTTACAATACAAACAAGATGAAGTATGCCTTCGATTTTTTTCTGTGTATGCTTTTGTTCGTACATCTGAATATTTTCCCATTTATTTTCACTTTCTGCTCATAATTTATGTTTGCTTTCTGTACGCTTTAGAAGTAGCTTATGGGTTTCCATCCAAATATCCACAAATATGCTCTGCCATTGCCTTCGCCAAAATCGGTGGGACTGCATTGCCAACTTGCTGATATTGAGAATCCTTCGTACCGCAAAAAACAAAACTGTCAGGGAAAGTTTGAAGCCGTGCTGCTTCACGCACACTTAGTGCACGATGTTTTGTGGGGTGAATCCACATTGATTTACGCACGTTTACTACAGTTCCAGAGGGTTCATTATAATCGAGCCTCAAATAAATTGTATTTTGTGTGCGTGTAGGGTCAGAGTAGGATGTTTTTAATTCATCATCAAGGGTATGGAAATTCCCACCCGGCTCGATGGCTTTGAAACGCTTGAGTGCTTCTGGCGTAGTAGCTGTTGCCACATGGTTATATAAACATTCAGAATCACGGAGTTGCCTCCCTAATTCACTGATTACTTTAACAGAGGAAAGTTTTATTCCTTCGTCTCCTTCGGCTACATCGTGAACGGCTTCGATGTTTTCCAAATCGCTAATAGCATCTCTTACAGTATGATAGTTTTTTTCTGCAAATTTACCTGTGGGCAAAGCTATATTGTTAATGCCTTTTTTCTTTGCACCGATTATTACAAAGCGCATACGTTTTTGTGGTGCGCCAAAATCTGCGGCTGACAAAACCCCTTTGGTAATCGTGTACCCATTCTCTTGTGAACCGAGTATTGATTCAATGTAATCAATGACAGCCATAGAATTGACTTTTGCAACTAATCCATGCGCCTGTGAATGAGTGAACCCTGTTACAACAATTTGGTTGACGATAATCTCTTTTGCCTTGGAGAGCATACGCTGAAACATGATGGGAGCTTCAATGGCAATGCACAATTCTTCTGCTTCGTTTACTGTCTGCAATCCGCAAAAATATTTATGGATTGCTCTTCCGGCAACACTGCCCAATTTTAGGATATGGTCATTCTCATCGTAATGTTCGATAAGGGTGTCGGCAAGAGCAAGTAGCTTCTTCTTATGCTTGTCGAGCGAGAAGAATAACTTCTCCAATTTTTTACGTTTTTTGAAAATGACGTTCAGTGAAAGATAATCCTTTCCTTCCCAAAGGTAACGGTCAATTTTTTCTTCATCGGACACAATCTGTTCAACCCCGTCAAACAAGTATACGGAGTCAAGTAAAAGTACATCTGTGGGTGCTGTAGTTATCCCATATTTTTTTATAACATCCCCGTCGTTTGCGTCCACATAAAAACGATGAATATTTGATTGCAACATACTTACATTCTCCATCACAAAAGCGGTTGGATTTAGATGAAGAACAGATTGAACAAATTTTTTGACAAGCGAGTTGTTCTGACTAATCGCGTGATTCTTTTGTCGGTTAGCGTTTGAGAAACCTTGGCATGGCGGTCCCCCGATAACAACATCAATATTTCCAAGAACTTCTTTAGTCTCGTTGGTAAGAGCATCGGCGACATCATTGTATATTCGTGAATCACCGTGGTTTTGCCTGTATGTTTGTTGAGCATTGCAATCGCTTTCAAAAGCGGCTTTGACATTAAAGCGTCCAGTTTGGAGGAAACCATAGCTTAACCCGCCTGCGCCGGCAAATAAATCAACTATATTATATTTTTGTGTTACTGTTGATTTCATAGCTTATATCCCTCCTCGTAGACTCTATCCAATAAAGCAAGAAGTTTCTTGCTTTGGACTGAATTTGGTATTTTACTGGGCAGTTGGCAGGCGATACGGAGCGCAAGCATTTCATCGGGCGTAACCATTCGCTTGCTCGTTGCAAAATCCATAATGCTCCGCCATTGCTCAGCTTGTATTGCAACGACCTTAGTCATAGCATCAGCATCTTTTTCTATGCGTCGGTCTGCTCTATCCTCACGAACCGCAGTACGCAACTCGTCTTGTGTAATCAAGCAATCTTGTATATTATTTATGAGGGTGAATTTCACAGTTTGAACACTATCCCAGCAACCTTCACGCTTACACCATTGTGTGACGTTTTCAACGCCGCGAGAGGGGTCAGTTAGCTTCTCATAAACAAGCTCTGAAAGCTCTATTAGTGCCTTTTGCACAGCGAGGGGAATTGCTTGCCTCGTCCATATTCCTAATAAATCCAAATCATTCTTTGGAAATTGCATTTGAATAAGTTTATGCAGTAGCGCAATAGTGTAAGTCACAATATTTGCCCGGTATCCTTGCTGATACCACAGTTGTTGAGGTATTATTAATTCAGTGTACCTAAATATCAAGCACAAAGCGACGGTTTCCTGATAATATTTGTCACCAAACATTAGACCGTCATCTTTTTCCCATGCATCACTGATTTTTTGAGCAAATTCGGTGAAATTGGTTTGCGCTCCTTTGCTGACTATGTGTGGCAACCCGTCCCATGTATTTCGCACTTTTGCAAGGTCTGTTTTAGTGATAAGCTGATTTTTCGGATGCTGAAGTAAAAATTTCCTTTTCTGAGCAGGGGTCATTCGCATTTGCTTCTGTAAAAATTGCCCGCGCGCCCTTTCGTAGAACCATTTTGTTTCAAACTGCAAACCGCCTGTACCTCTTGCGCCGAGTCGCTGAGAACAGCGTTCCATTTGAACGTGAAACGGGTGTGTAGAAAAGAAATCTGCATCGCTGACTTTATTTTGGCTATTTGACGAGCGGGATATATCCTGTATCAACATAGTTGTATCTTCATCTTCAAGTGTCTGCTCTATAACGGTCAGCTTCATTTGAACATAAATTGCGGCAATATTTACTTTGTCTTTATAGCTATATCTTGCACTCGAAAGTGAAGCCGTTGTTTGACCACCATTGATAATCTGAAAATCCCGCGCCGAAACGAGAAATAGCCCTTGCTCATTGCGTTCAAATTGAACATCCATAGCGGTGGCTGAAATACCGTTGTTATAGGCAAAGAACCGTTCTGGCTGTTGTAAAATCGTTGTGCGGATTTTCTTATTTACTGCAACTTTAGTTGAGAGGAATGAACGCACATTGCCTTCTAACAAGGAACTGCCATATCTATCATATATATCAGCTAACAATGTACCAGGTATAATGCAAAGGTAACTCTTATAATCTTCTGTCGTTGCTCCACTTGCTTCTAAGCATGGGATGCCATTGGAAGAGTATTCTTTGAAATCAATCTCAATGACATTGCGACCTGAGTCCGAGCCGCATAATTGAAAAAGCCGCTCTATATCCCAAATCTGACATTCGGAAGGAATGCCATCAATATCAGGCGATTCCAATACTTTAATAGTCGTACTTATATGGGCGGTGGTAAAAACAAGTAATTGATATTTACGAATTTCACTTCGCTTCCCTCTAAGCAAGTCCACCAAATCTGAACAGGGACGGCTCATTTCCATTTCTTTATGAAGTTGCGCATTGAGCGCATTTTCAATGAAATAGATAAGCCTGTTTTGCAGTTGTTCAGCTTGCATTTTGGCGACAACACGCTCGTCGTTAGTATCATCGTAATTGGCTATAATCAGGCTCATAGTCTTATCAAACTCGTCGTAAGCATAGCCGTCAACACGGATTCGTCGGTTTTGTTTTCCGACTCCTTCAAAAAATGAAGCGGTAAAATCTAATAAATAATCAGCTTCTTGAAGATAATTTGCAAATGAAGTCACAAAAGAAGCGCAGGAACCCTCGCCTGTTGCTAACGCATCGGCTTTAATTTCTTCAAGGAAATCTTTTCTAAACTCCTGTGCATCCATGAAGCTACTCCTCTTTCCATTGAGTTAAGGACGGTATACTTAACTCGTAATGTGCAGATACAATCTGCGGTTGAACATTTCCAGCGATGAGCTTTGGGAAAGATTCGTCCACGCGATACCTTTCTGTTCTTGCGTGAAAATATTTTTGTTCGGAATATTCCTGTAAGTCAATATAACCATACGCGCTGAGTTTCGTGCGGAATAAATCAATCGCTTCAGCATCGCCGATAAGCGTTGCGTTTATTCGGCGAACAACACCATTGAGAGAAAACGCCCCCGCCTTATCTGGCGCAACTTTGTCAATCCGTTGGATTATCAACTCACCAGCATCAGGACAGTCAAGCTGTTCTAAAGAAGAAATTGTAACACTCGTTGTTGATACGCCGACACTTTTAACTTCAAACCAACCATCAGAATACATAAAATCTTGGTCTGCTCCGTCTGCTCCGACCCAGCCCCGGATTGCCGATAAAGAGCCGTCGGAAATGGTGATACGCTTTTCTAAGAATAATAGTTCACCAAACAAGCCTTTTCGCCTATGCTCGTCCATCAGACCGCTTCGTTGTAATTCAAGTAGCTTGCTCCATTGTTTGTATCGGTTGATAACCAGTTTCAGAGCTTCTTCCTCGTTTGTGGCTGAACGCGAGTGTTCGATGACATCACAACAAAGAATGGCAAAAACTCCTTGTTGTTCATTACGGAGTAATTCAAAAGAAAGCGTCCAGCGCTTATCTTTTTCGCGTCTGCGTCGGCTGACAATCATAGATTTCGAAGAATCAATCGCTCCGATTTCAACGTCGCTGACGAGCAACAATGTCCGCTGGCTTATGGACTGATAGCCGATATGCCATTCCAATGGATGCTGTGTATCAATTTGCAAAAATCCGCCATCTGTATAACTGATACTGCTCCATTGCTTTTCGAGGATTTCGGGTGTTATCTTCATTCGTCCTCATCCTCCTCAAAATCATAATAAGACTTAAACTCGACCATATTCACCATATAATATGCGATTTTGTCGTCACCGCTTGCCGGAATACCAATACCTAAAGCGTATAGATAATCAGGAACTTGTACGTCCGCATCAATTTGACTGCGTAATACACCATTGCTGCTTATCCCTTTTTTATCGACAGCGACAACGTGAAGCACCAATAACGGCGGTCGGTCTATATCCAAGTAAGCCTTATCAGGAATGTGTTTTGCGTTGGGCGAAGTCGCAAAAAATTTCTTCTCCGCTTTTTCTTTTTGCGCTGGTGATAAACCAATCTTTGCTGCGCCACCTGCACCGACACGAACCTTTGTCCCGCTGATGCTGATTTGGTCTTTTGTTGCTTTCACCGCACGCTTTTCAGGTTTCATTCGTAGGATTTCATCCCCACAAACTAAGCCGTCGTATATGGGTTCAGAACCTTCGGCAATGAAAACATCCCAATTATCGACTGCGGAACTGTCTCTGATGAAGTCAGCGAGGGCAGAGCCTTGAAAATTAAGTTGCCACGGATGAGTTCGGAAGTCACGCAGTAATTGCTCGATTTCATCTTTCGGAACATCTTCCCAAAAATGGGTTGCGCCTTTCCCTTCTATGCGTTTTCCGAATTGCGAAAGTTGATTGATAAAATCTTTGAAAACTGATTCATTTGTAGCAAGCGTGGCTTCATCCGCCCTCAAACGTGGAGTTTCAAGTAATCTGCCCGATACAGTTATTGGGCGGCTGACAAAAGTGGCGGCTCTCATCTTGTTTCGAGCTGTAACGATGAGCGAAGCGGGGTCTTGACGCACTTTAAGACCAAATTCCATTGGCGTAAGGCCGGCGTTCTTCATTCGGATTATTTCATGCTTCAATTCTTCCGCTGCGGCTGTTATATAACCATACCAGTCAATCGCTTCAACGCTAATCCAAATTTTGAACAAATCGTCATATCCAGAGCGGTATCCAAACCAACGTCCCATCTGAAGCAAGGTGTCGTACATAAGCGATTTACGGTAGAAATAGCTGACGCATAACCCCTCAAGAGTTAATCCCCTCGACAAACTATTGCCACCTACTGCAATTACACGGAGTCCTATGTCGTTGTGGCTATAATAGTCAAGCCCTTTTGCGCTACTTTTTTGGTTGACCGAGCGAACAACAATCGGAGCCACTGCTTGGAAAAGATATTCCGTTAAGAATGTAGTCCAAAGCATGGGAGATTCTTTAGTTCCTGCTTTTTCTGCCAGTCTATACTTTAACCAAACTGACTTTAAGAACGAAATATTTTCTATCGAATCACTTTCTTTTTCTGTAAGTCTAGCAAAATTATGCAAATCAGAACGCATATCTTCAAGCCACCGATGCACAAGTCCGCTGATTTGGTCTTGTACATTTGTAAATCGGCTGACATGAATCATCATTGAGCGATGCTCTTTATGGTCGCCGCGAACATCGCGTATTCCGTTAGAAAGAACAAAATACGCCATCGCTTCTTTCATGCTGGGTGGTAGTTCGTCAACTTCCAGTTCCTTACGATGATTGAACGGGAAAAACATATCCATTTCTTGAGGATAAAGTTCCTCAAGTGCATTACGAAACGGCGCTTCTTCACCAAATATATTTTCTGCACCAATATAATTGGTCGGTGGAGCAAGCGAATAAATAAAATCGCGTGGGAATAAATCGTCATCGCGCATTTCATCGGTGCTTTCGGGATTGATAAAAATGTTCGCATACGGTGTCGCCGTTATTCCAAGATAAGACGCTTGACGAAACAATTTTAACAAACGGCGAATAGCATCGTTGATTGCCGTGGGGTCTTCCTCTTCCTTTTTTGTATTGACTGAAGCGTTATCAGCTTCGTCGTCAATTAGCAACATCGGTAAATTTATCGCGCCGCGAGCATCCAAATTGTTATTTTTCAACCACTTTATCATGTTATTTAAGATGCTTTTATTCTTTTTAATAACGAAAAGAACCGTTGTGTTGACATTGTGGAGAGACAACTTCAATGCGCGGAGTATATTTTTATCAAAATCTTTTGTTACCGACGTAAACATAGCGATTTGTTTTTCTTGTCCATACTTCCCTACACCTACGGGTACATTTTCAATGTCCTGCTTTGGGTCGAGAAGGTATTGGCTCATTCTTCCCGAAAACTCTGCGTCAAGGCGTTCTTGTGTTTGCTGGCGCAAGTTCTCCATAGTACCTGCGAGGACAATGATGACGCGATAGCCCGTATCTGCCGCCTTATTGCTGATTGCCGTATAATTCGCCGTTTTCCCTGATTGCACATCACCAAGCACAAGCCCTCTGCGCTGGAATGGTTCGTCACTCTTAGGGTCGCCAAGAAAATCGACAATTTCGTCTGATACTTGTCCGAGTTTGCCCGTCACGCGAGGGTTCCAGTGCTTCACTTCTTCCAAATACCGTTTATATCTGTTCCAAAAGAAAAAATCTAATTCGGAACGCCGAGCGGACAACCAAGGTATGTGTTCCTTCTTGTCCTTGATAAGTACGCCCAAATCCATTTGAACAACAATATTTGCTTTGAGCTTACGCTTGATTTCCGAAAAGTCTTCATCGTTAACCGGATACATACCTGCTAACGCCTGACGTAAAGCGGCAACCTCGTTGTCAAAATCAACTTCGGTCGGCGGTACATCTGGATACTTTGTGTTTATATTGGTGGAAATCATGCCTTCAAGAATTTCCGCGTTTGATTTAGGCATTAGCATTTCCTCCTGTGCAATATTGTTTTATCAGTTGCGGATAATTTACAAACGGCTCTGCAACTGATAAACGTTCCAATAATTCATTCTTTGTTTCAACGGTAGGCATTTGGTCAAGCAAATATCGGAGCAATGTTTCTACTTCTTGGATTGTAGTGTCAGTATCATTTTCTACGGGCTTGTCCGAGTTCAAATCCAAGTACAAGCTACTCAATGGAAGTCCCGATTCGATTGTTTTCAGCAGGTTTTCGACCCCGCGTTTGATGGATGGAGATATGTCAGAGAGTATCTCTACTATTGGGTGGTCTCTGTTGATAGAGTAATATGAGCCACCTTGCCGTCCTTTGAAACGTTGCCAAATATGTATGATTGAATCAGACGTTTCTTTTTTACCTCTGAAAACTGACGTATATTCACTACGCTTCGCAAGCCTTTCTATAACCGAGCCAAGATTGTTTCGCACTTCCTCCGGCGGCATAGCCGTGGATTTTTTGATGTCCAGCGTCCAAAGATTATCAAGCTCGTTTGGAATATCCACTTGTACGCGAGCTAATTTAGATAACTCCGCTTGGGGTATCATTCTAAACCAAGTTCCCCAAATCAATAACCGTTTGTTCCTGTAAACATAAAATCCTTGCCGCTTGCGTAATCCGTCTTTGCCGCCGAGAGCATTGATTTCTTCAGCGGATAAATTAGACACATGAGGTAATATGTGAGAACAAATCACAACTCTTGAGCCTTCGATATTCAACACTTCATCGGACATGACTTTTGTGTTTCTCTTGGCAAGGAATGGGTCGGCGGGTTCTATCGGGGTGGTATTCATGTTTATTTGAACACGCTTAATTCCTGTTTCTCCGTTTATATAACGGTGGAACACTAATGATAAATGAGAACGCACATCGTCCATTTTTCTGCCCATAGAGCGACTAAAATCAATTTCGCCAACTTTAAGTCTATCAAGGTTCTGCCAAACAACAAGCGTTCCCGATTTATACTTCCGCAACTCATCAATACGCGGTATAGAATCGAACTCATCTTCAGAATCAAGAACAAGCAATGACCAATCTTGCGCATCTATTATATGGTCAATATCCCAACGACGAGCCTCCATACATTCGCCTTGTTTTGTAACAACTGTAAGTGTTCTGCATTGCGAGAGCGAAGCGGTTTTCATTCCCAGCCCAAAACGCCCCAAATCATTTGGTGCACGTTTTTCGTTAGGGTTTTTACTTCCGTACCGCATAGCATTATCAAGGTCGGAAATGTTCATGCCGCACCCATCGTCAAGTGTTGCAATGTATGAGTCGCCAATAGGGAAGAAGAAAATATCAACACATGAAGCTAAAGCCGAGATGCTGTTGTCTATAATATCAGCAATGGCGGCTTCCAATGTGTAACCAATCGCACGAGTTGATTCAATCAGTGTTGGCGCATATGGCGGCAACTGCATTGTCTTCATGCGGCATCTCCTTCAAAGGTAGTATTTATGGTGTCATACACGAAGAAGCACGAATTCTCTCGTGTCAAAATCGCATATAAACTTATCATAAAATCCCCTCGATTATACCCTGAGCTGGAGATGCGGTCAAGTTTATTAGCCTTTTTTAGCATTTGTGCTTCTAGCAATTCTTTGCAACTTACGACCTCGGAACTCGTTATCGGAATGCTCCTATTAGAGTGGCAAGCAATGTGTCTGTTGCACAAACACAATCTTGCTTGCCAACTCTCCGCTACGCGTCCAGACTTGGCAAGCAATGTATCCCGGGGTCAAGCCCCGGAATATTAGCTTGTCGAGGAAACCCCGAACCCCTCAAAATCATCTGCGTGCATCCGATTTTTTAAGCCACTATCGTGTCTGCCGATTGGCTTGCGCCAAAATTTTTCAAGAATCCTCACCCATACCCGTGACTATTTCCGCAACAAGTTGGAGCGTCGAAAGAAAATCATCATTAACATCTCCGGCACTCTCAATCCGCTTCAATTCCTCTTGCATATCTGCCATTTGATTTCTCAAAGCTTTGTAAACCCGAGGATTACCCTGCACAACAATTTCACGCTCAGAGAGCCGTCTGGCAATGTATTCACGCTTCGTAAGTCCCGACAGTTTTACCCGAGTATTTAAGTCAGCACTTTCTTCGGGAGACATTCTAAAAGTGACAGTAATGCTACGCCACCTACCTTTGTTATCAAGTCTTTTTTGCATCTTTCAAACCTCCTCGCTCTGCGTTAAGCTTACTCGCCATCTCGGCTTGTTTTGATGGAAACAAATGAGCATACCTATAAGTAATATCAATACTCTCATGCCCAACACGGTCAGCGATTGCCAAGGCCGAAAAACCCATATCTATCAAGAGGGAAACGTGGCTATGCCGAATATCATGAATGCGAATTCGTTTTACGCCGCTGACTTTGCTTCCTCTATCCATTTCATGATGAAGATAGCTTTTTGTAATCGGAAAAATTCTATCAGCAGGCTGAATGCCATAGAGCATTTTCAAGTAATCCTGAATTTCGTCACAGAGGATTTTCGGCATGGATATAGTCCTAATGCTTTTTGGTGTTTTTGGTTCTGAAACAATGTCCTTTCCGCCGATTCTCTGATAAGATTTTGTGATTGATACGGTTTCTTTTTCAAAATCGAAGTCTGCCGGAGTAAGAGCAAGCATCTCGCCCATTCTTAGCCCGCACCAGTATAAAATCTCAAATGCATAGTATGATATGGGCTTATCCATCATGGCATCGGCGAATTTGAGATATTCATCTTTTGTCCAAAAAAGCATCTCGCTTGCCTCTTTCTTTCCGACCGGACCGACTTTGGCGGCAACATTACTATTTAGGTCATAATGTCTAACGGCGTGATTCAAGATTGCAGAAAGTTGGTTGTGTATGGACTTGAGATAAGTATCAGCGTAGCCCTTACCTTTATCATCACGATAATTGAGCAGGGTATTCTGCCAAGCAATAACATCTTTGGTCTGGATTTCGCTCATTTTTTTCTTTCCGAAAAATGGAATTAGTTTGTGCGTAATCATATTTTCTTTCGTTTGCAATGTGCTTTCGCGGATTCGGCTACGCTTATCGTTCATATAAACTTCAACGAAACTCTCGAAGGTCATTGACAAGTCTGCCGCCGTTTTTTGAAGAAACTCTCTCTCCCATTCGAGGGCTTCCCGTTTTGTGGGGAAGCCTCTTTTCAATTTTTGTTTGCGTGTGCCTGTCCAGTCTGTAAACCGGAAGTAGGTATACCATGTTTTGGCTTTATCATCTTTATATGCCGGCATAGATTGCTCCTTTCTCGCCCTCGGAATTATTACCATAGAGTTTTTCCTTGAAGTATTGTCTGCTTACTCGACCGTTGATTGTGATATATCCGCTTTTTTGGAGTTCAGCGTTCAGTTCACGAATCAATTTGTAAGCGTAAGCTATTGATACGCCGAGTTCTTCGGCGACCTCGTTTGCTCTCATGAATATTTGGTTTGTCATCGCAACACCCTTTCTGCTAAACATTATTGTTTAGTGATGACTCGATTATACTAAACATATTTGTTTTGTCAAGCGATTTGCAGAAAATAATTAAACTTTTTTGTTAAGTTATTCTTGACGTTAGCTTTTTCTTTGTGCTACACTAAAACAAATTTGTTTATTAAATCTCTTTGGGGGTAGTGCAATGGCAATCGGCGAACGTATCAAACGAATAAGAAATTTTCGCAAGCTCACGCAGAAAGAGCTTGGACTTGCTATCGGCTTTGACGAGAATACCGCTGATGTGCGTGTTGCTCAATATGAGTCCGGCACAAGAACGCCAAAAGAAGATATGCTTCAAAAAATTGCAGAGGTTCTTGATGTAAATTACCGCTCCATATATGAGCCAACGCTCTACGCCGCAGAAGATGTTATGTACACATTTTTTGAATTGGATGAGCATTACGGCATTCAGATTTATGACACCCCTCGTGATGATGATTCTAGTGAAAATCTAAGTATCAACTTCGACTCTCGGCTTATAAATGACTCCCTTGCTGAGTGGCAACAGCACAAAAAAGACCTTGCTGATGGTGTTATCAGCAAGGCCGAATATATGGAATGGAAACTCAACTGGCCACAATCAGCCGGAAAAAGTCCTACAAAACAGTGGCGGAAACCGCCGCCCGAAACACATATCTGAAACACAAAGTATCTGATTTCTGCTATCAAAATGATATCATTTCTGAAAACAAAACCCCGAACCGCTTGACCTACCAAGCAATTCGGGGTTCTTGCTACTACTCCCACTCCACCGTCCCCGGCGGCTTCCCGGTAATATCATAAACCACCCGAGTAATAGCCCTAACCTCAGAAGTAATCCGCTCAACAACCCGCCCCAAAAACTCATAAGGCAACGGCACAAACTCCGCCGTCATAAAATCAGTAGTCTTAACAGCCCGCAAAGCAAGCACATAACCATAAGCACGATTACCATCTTGAATACCAACAGAACGCAGCCCCGTTATAACAGCAAAATACTGATTTGCCTCGATACCGGAAGCCTCAAGCTCCGCGCGGAAAATAGCATCAGCATCCCGCAGGATATCAAGCTTCTCCTTCGTTACCTCGCCGATACAACGAAGCGAAAGCCCCGGACCCGGGAACGGCTGCCGTTCCGTCAAAGCCGCAGGCAAGTCAAGCAGATACCCAAGCTCACGCACCTCAGGCTTATACAAACACCAAAGCGGCTCAACAATACCCTTAAACCCTATATCAGCAGGAAGTCCTCCGACATTATGATGACTCTTTATAACCTTCTTCCCGTCGGCACCCGACTCAAGAACATCAGGGTAAATCGTCCCTTGAGCAAGAAAATCCACACCACTCAGCTTACGAGCTTCTTCCTCAAACACACGAATAAACTCCTCGCCGACAATCTTACGCTTTGCCTCAGGATCAGTAACACCTGCAAGCTTTCCGAGGAAACGACTTTCAGCATCGACACGGATAAAATTCAAATCCCGCCCCTCAAAAGCAGCCTCAACCTCATCACCCTCATTTTTCCGCATAAGCCCCGTATCAACGAAAATACAATGCAACTTGCCCGGCACAGCCTTGGCAAGAAGTGCAGCACAAACAGAAGAATCGACACCGCCCGACAAGCCCAAAAGCACCTGCCCGTTGCCAATCTGTTCCTTTATAAGAGAAATCACTCTCGACTCATATTCCCCAACGTCCAAAACACCGCTGACCCTAAGCGACCTCAAAGAATCATAAATACTTTTCATATTGCTGCACCTCACTAAGAATAAGACTTTTGATTAAGCCGGCGAGACTCAAGCCACGCCGACCATAATTATAACATATCTTTAACCAAGGGAAAAGAGCCACATACAGTTAGACGCCGTGTTGTGATTAAAATTTAACTACTTTTACAAAAACAGTGACAAATGTCACTACTCGATTATTTTCTATGCACATATAATGGACATATGCTAAAATATAATCTAAGTAAATTAATTTAAGGAGAATTACATTGAGGAAATTTTTCACGAGACTAACAGCTACGGTTATGACCGTGGCAATGCTGGCAACAGGCGTATTGTTTTCAAGTGCGTTTGCTGCACCGGCACAAGACACTGTTCCGCTACGCAGCACATTTGAAGCAGCCGGAGCACAGGTAGACTGGACACAGACTAATATTACTGTTTCTGTTGGAACTGACACATGGGTATTTACTCCCGGCTCAACTCAAGCACGTCATAATTCCACAACAGTAACCCTATCAGAACCTGTTGTTATTACAAATGGCGTTGCACTAATATCAGCTGCTGACGTTGCACTTATTTCTGCAACGCCCGCTACCCCTGTAGTTCCTGCAGGTGAATTTGTGCAAACAATAGCTACTGCAAACATCGCTGCTGAGCAAGCCTTAGCTATGGGTGTTGCCGGTATTACAATTGCTATCGTCGATGCCGAAACAGGATTTACATGGGCACAAGGCTTCGGCATGGCTGATACCAACAGAAACCTGCCTGCAGATGCAGACACACTCTTCCAAATCGGCTCAATTGCCAAGCAATTTACAGCTATTGCAGTTATGCAACTTGTAGAAGAAGGACTTGTAGAGCTTGATGCACCACTTATAAACTATATCCCTGAGTTTTATATCCCAACAAGTCCTCGCTATGGCGGAAACTCTGATGACATCACCGTCAGAATGCTTCTTAACAATACATCAGGCGTTCCTTGTAATTGGATGAGAGCGTTCTTTGTAGCAAGTGATGACCATTATCAAGGCATCATGAATGATATGCTTGACTGGCTTAGCACCAGAGAGCTTAGCTTCAGTCCCGGCACAAGATATGACTATGCCAACAACAACTGGGTGCTGCTCGGTATCTTAGTTGCCAGAATGACAGGTCACACCAACTACTTTGAGGGCTTTAATGAGTACACAGATGAGCATATCTTCGCACCACTCGGCATGACACGATCTACATTTGAGCATACATCGCAGCTTACTAATGTTGCACAACCGCACCTTGTCGCGGGAATGCAGTCGCCTATGCAAGTTATATCAAAAAGCAGTGCAGGCAGTCTGCTTTCAAGCGCAAACGATATGGCAACTTACATGCACTTCCTCCTTGGCGGTCAGGCAGATGCGCAGATTTTATCACAAGCATCTATAGCGCAAATGCTAAGAATCCAAACAAGCCATGTTGACATGCAAGCTCCAATGCTTGGCTATGGTCTGGGATTTGCACAAATGCAAATGCCGAATGGTTTCCAAACTGTTGGACATAGTGGTGGCGCAATGTATTATTTTTCAGATGTAATTTTTAACCTGGAAAATGGATTGGGCGTGTTTGTGTCAACAAACTCAACACCGGGCATGTTGGCAGC
>Ga0123355_10005186_pt1 | contig 19019 bp, 29 predicted proteins | sample TergutEmb28metaG_3_FD_89872 | JGI IMG/M metagenome (GOLD analysis project Ga0123355, IMG submission 89872) | Embiratermes neotenicus P1 segment gut microbial communities from Petit-Saut dam, French Guiana - Emb289 P1 | ecosystem: Host-associated > Arthropoda: Insects > Digestive system > Gut ... | reverse complement strand
TGAAGGTAGGCGATACGAAATAAAGGGATAGGAACGGATGGCAGGCGATAATATATGAGCGCTGTGAACAGTTGGCAGGCGATACGATATACAGAGATACGAAGTGATCAACGGCTATACGATATAAAGGAATGGAACTGATAGCAGGCGATACGATATTCAGAGATGGTAACTGGTGGCGGGCGATTAGATACACAGAGAGGGTTACTATTGGCAGGCGATACAATAGACGAATATGGGAACTGATGGCACGCGATACGATATAAGTCATGGAAATGGTGGCAGGCGAAACAATATACAGAAATGGAAACTTGTGGCAAGCTGTACTACAAGAGAGATGGGAACTGATGGGAGGCGATACGATATGCAGAGATGGGAATTGATGGCAAGCGATTCGACACACAGTGTTTGGTACAGATGGCATCCTATATATATATACAGTGATGGGAATTGATGATAAGCTATACGATATAAAGGGATGCGTACTGATGGCAGGCGATACGATATTCATAGATGGGAACTGATGGCAGGCGATACGATGTAAGAGATGGGAACAGATATAACGCGATACGATAAAAGATATAGGAACTGATGGCAGGTGATACGATACACTGAGTTGGGAACTGATGACAGGCGATAAGATACACAGAGATGGGTACTAATGGTAGGCGATACGATATACAGAGATGGGAACTGATGGCAGGCGTTACGATGTAAGAGATGAGAATTGACGGCAGGGGATAGAAATACAGTGATGATAACTGATGGCAGGCGATACGATATTAGGGATGGGATTTGATGGCAGGAGATACGATATACAGAGAAGGTAGCTGATGGCAGGCAATTAGATACACAGAGATGGTAAATGAATGCAGGCTATACAAAATAGAGAGATGGAACTTATGGCATGGAATACGATATAAGAAATTGGATCTGATGGCAGACGATACGAAAAAAGAAATGGAACTAATGGCAGGCAACACGATATACAGAGAGGGGAACTGATGGCAGGCGATACGATATAAAGAAATGGAATCTGAAGGTTGGCGATAGGATAGTCAGAGGTGCGAACTGATACCAAGCGATACGATATAAGTGATTGGAATTGATATCATCCGATACGATACACAGAGATGGGACTTGAAGGTAGGCGATCCGAAATACCTAGATGGGAAATGATGGAAGGCGATACGATATACATAGAATGGAAAAGAAGGCAGGCGATACAAAATACAGAAATGGGAACTGACGGCAGTCAATACGATATACAGAGATGGGAATTGATTACAGGCAATACCATATTCGGAGATGGTAACTGATGGAAGGCGATACGATACACAGATATGGGAAATGATAGCACGCGATACGATACACTGAGAAGGGAAATGGTATCAGGCGATACGATACACTGAGATAGAAACTGATTGGATTCGATACGATATACAGAGATGGGAACCGATGGCAGGTGACACCATATACAGAGTTGGGAATTGAAGGTAGGCGATACGAAATAAGAGCCGAGAAATGATTGCAGGCGATACGATGTACAGAGATGGGAAGTAATGGCAGGCGTTACGTTACACATAGATGGGAACTGATGGCATTGAATAAGATATACAGAGACGGGAAATGATATTAGGCTATACAATAGACAGGGGTTGGAACTTATGACAGGCGATACGATATTCAGAGATGGGATCTGATGTCAGGCGATTCGATATACACTGATGGGAACTGACGGCATGCGATACCATATAAGAGATGGGAACTGATGGCATGGAAACGTATACAGAGGGGAAATGTTTACAGCCGTAACTATATAAGAGATGGCTACTGATGACAGGCGATACAGTATATGGAGATGGGAACTGATTGCAGGCTATACGATATAAGGGATGATAACCGTTTGTAGGCGTTACGATATATAGAGGTGGGAACTGATGGCAGGCAATTCGATATAAGAGATTGAAACTGATGGCAGTCGATACGATTTATTTTATAGGAACAGTTTGCAGGCGATAAGATATAGAGAAAAGGGAATTGATGGCAAGCGATAGGATGTACAGAGATGGGAACTGTGACATGCGATACGATATAAGAGAGGGTACTGATGGCAGGCGATACGATATACAGAGGTGGGAACTGAAGGCATGCGATACTACATATTGATAGGAAATGATGGCAGGCAATTTGATATTCAGAAATGGAAAATTATGGTAGGCGGTAGGAGAAACAGAGATGGGATTATTGGCAGGCGTTACGATACACAGAGATGGGATCTGATGGAAGGCGATACGATATACAGAGATTGGAATCGATGGCAGGCGAAACGATATACAGAGAAGGGAATTAATGGCAGGCGATACGATATATGTTGATGGGAACTGATGGCCTGAGATACGATATACAGAGATGGGTACCGATGGCTGTCGATACGATAGAAGAGATGGGATCAGATGTGACGCGTAAAATATACAGAGGTGGATCTGATGGCAGGCGATAGGATATGGAGGGATGGGAACTGATGACAGGCGATAAGATATGAGCGCAAGATACTGATGGCAAACGACACGAAATACAGAGAATGGAAATGATTAACGGCGATACGATATAAAGGAATTGAACTGATTACAGGCGATACGATATACAGAGATGGGAACTGATGGCGGACGATTAGATACACAGAGATCGTTACTGATGGAAGGAGATACGATATACGTAGATGGGACGTGATGTCACGCGATACGATAAAAGACTTTTAAACTGATGGGAGACGGTACGATATAACAGATGGGAAATTATGAAAGGCGATACGATATACAGAGATGGTACTGATGGAAGGCGATACGATTCACAAAGATGGGAACTTATGTTGGACGATACGAAATACAGAGATGGGAAATTATAGCATGCGATACGATATTAGACATGGGATCTGGCATCATGCGATACGATAGACAGAAATGGGAACTGATGGCAGGCGATACGATAAACAGAGATGGAACAGGTGTAAGACGATAAGATAAACTGAGGTTTGAAATGTGAACTGATGGCAGGCGATACGATATATGTATTAAACTTATGGAAGGAGATGCGAACAACAGAGATGGAACTGAAGGCAGGCGATACAATAGACAGAGATGGGAATTGATGGCAGGCGAACTGATAAACCGAGTAGGGAAATGATGGCAGGCGGTACGATATTCAGAAATCGGAACCGATATCAGGCGATACAATACACAGGGATTGAAACAATTGGTATGCCATAAGATATACAAATATTTAACTAGTGGCATGCGATACGATATACAGAGATGGACACACATGGCAGACGATACAATACACCGAGATGGGAACTGATGACAGGCGATGCGATAAAAAGTGATGGGAATTGTTGACAGGCGTTAGCTAAATACAGAGATGAAAATGATGGCTATCAATACGATATAACTGATAGCAAATGATGAGTCGATACGATATACAGAGATTTGAATTGATAGCAGGCGATACGATATTAAGAAATGGGAACTGAAGGCAGGCGATACGATATACAGATGTGGGAACTGATGGCAGGCGAAACGATAATAGAGATGTGAAAAGATGTTAGACGATACGATATAAAGAGATGGGAAGTGGTGGCAGGCGATACGATTTAAGAGACGGGAACTAGTGGCAGGCGATACGTAATACAGAAGTGGGAACGGATGTCAGACGATACGATATAAAGAAATGGGAAATGATGGCAGTCGATACGATAAATAAAGTTGGGAACTGATGGCAGGCGTTGTGATATAAGAAATGGGATATAATGACAGGCGATGCGATATACAGAGATTGGAACTTGTAACAGGCGATGCTATATAAAGAGACGGTATTGATGGCAGGCAATAGGATACACAGAGATGGGACCTGAAGAAAGGCGATACGATATACAGAACATAGGAATTGATGACAAACGATTCGATACACAGAGATGGGAAATTTTGTCAGGCGATACGAAATACAGAGACGGGAGTTGATTGCAGGCGATACGATATAAGAGATGGGTAATGATAGCAGGCGATACGATACACACTTGTGGGATCTGATTGCAGGCGATTCGATACACTGAGTTTGGAATGGCTGGTCATACAACGTAAGGGATGGGCAATGAATGCAGGCCATACGAAATTCATGGATGGGAAAATTTGTCTGGCGTCACGATAAACAGAGATGGGAACTGAAGGCATTCGATACAATATGAATGAGATGGGAACTGAAGGCAGTAGATTAGATACACAGAGATGGGAACTGATATCAGCAGATACGATATAAGATATGGGAAATGATGGCAGGCGACACGATATTCAGAGATGGGAATTGATGGCAGGCGATTCGATATACGGAGTTTGGAATGGATGGTTGGGGATACGATATACAGAGACGGGAGTAGATGGCAGGTGATACGGTATGCAGGGATCGGAACTGATTGCTGGCGATGCGATATAAAGAGTTTCAAACTGATGTCAGGCGATACGATATAAGCGAAGAGATTTGATGGCAGACGATACGTTATAAGAGATGGGAACTAATGTCAGGCGGTACGATATACAGAGATGGGAACTGAAGAAAAGCGATACTTTACACAGCGATGGGAAATAATGGCAGGCGATACAATATATTGAGATTGTAACGTATTCTAGGCGATACGATATTCAGAGATGAGAACTGATGGCATTCGATACGATATGCACAGATTGGAATTGATGTCAGGCGATATGATATAAGAGATGGGAACTGAAGGAAGGCGATACGATATACAGTGATCCGAACTGATGGTAGTTAAATGATATAAGAGATGGGAACTAATGGAAGGCGATACGATATACAGAGATGGGAACTGATGGCAGACGATACGATATAAAAGATGGGAACTGAAGGCAGGCCATACGACATAAGATTTTGGTACTGATGACAGGGGATATGATATACAGACATGGGAACTGATGGCAGGCGATACGATATGCCGAGAAGGGAACTGATGGCAGGCGATACGATATAAAGTGATGGGATATGATTGCAGGCAATACGATATAAGAGATGAAAACTGAAGGAATGTGATAAAATATACAGAGGAAATAATTAATGGCAGGTGATACGATATAAGAAATGGGAACTGATGGCAGGCGATAGATATACAGTGAAGATAACTCATGGCAGGCAATACGATGTTAGTGATGGGAACTGATGGTAGGCAATACGATATAAGAGATGGGAACTGATGGCTGGCGATAAAATATACAGTGATGGAACTTTTGGCATGCAATTCGATATAAGTAACTGGAACTGATGGGAGGCGTTGCTATATAAGAGATGGGAACTGATGGCAGTCAATACGATATACAGAGAAGGGAACTGATGGCAGGCGATACGATATAAAGAGATAGGAACTGATTGAATGTGACGCAATAAACACAGATGGGAAATAATGGCTGGCGATACGATATAAGACATGGGAACTATTGTCATCCGATTAAATATACTGAAATGAGAACTGATGGAAAGCGATACGATATACAGAGATTGGAATTGATGACAGGCTATACGATATAAGGAGTTGGGAATAGATGGTAGGCGATACGATACACAGTAATGGGAACGGGTTGCAGGCGATACGAAAAACAGGGATAGGAACTCATGGCAGGCGATACCATATGTAGAGATGGGAATTGATGACAGGCGTTACGATATGAGATTGGAACTGATAGCAGGCGATACAATATTCTGAAATCTGACCTAATGGCAGGCGATACGATATAAGCGATGATTACTGATGGCAGGCGATACAATATACAGAAATGGTAAGTGGTGACAGGTGATACGATACGCACAGTTGGGAAATGATGGCATGCGATACGATATACAGAGTTGGGAAAGGATTTCATGCGATACATGACACAAAGTTGGGAACTGATATCAGGCGGTACGATTCATAGAGATGGAAAATGATGTCACGCTAACGAAATACAGAGATGGGAACTGATGACAGGCGATAAGATATACAGGGATGGGATCTGTTGTTAAAAGATACGATATAAAAGGTGGGAACTGATGGCCGACGAAACGTACACAGTGATGGAAAATGTTTGTTGCCAATAATAATATGTAATGGGATCTGATGGCAGGCAATTAAATATACAGAGAAGTGAACTGATTGCACGTGATACGATATAAGGGATAGTAACTGATGGGAGGCGATACTATATACAGAAATGGGAACAGATGGCAGGCAATACGATATAATAGATGGAAATCGATGGCAGTCGATACGATAGAAATGATAGGGACTGATGGCCGTCGATACGATAGACAGGAAAGGGAATGGAATGCAAGCGATAGGGTGTACAGAGATGGGAACTGGAGGCAGACGATACGAAATATTGATAGGAAATTATGGCAGGCAATACGATATACAGAGTTGAGAACTGATTGCAGGCAATAAGATATAAGAGATTGGAACAGATTGCAGGCTATACGACATACAGAAATGTGGACTAATGCCAGGCGTTACGATATACAGAGATGGGAATTGATTGCAGGCGATACGAAATACAGAGATGGGAATCGAAGGCAAGCGATAGCTTACACAGAGATGGGAATTGATGGCAGGCGATACGACATACAAAGATGGGAATTGATGGTAGACGATACGATATTCAGAGAGGGTACTGATTGCAGGCGATACGATATAAGAGATGGGAACTGATGTGAGACATACGATATAGAGAGATGGAACTGATTGCAGGTGATACGATATACCGGGATGTGAACTGACGGCACGCGATACGATATGAGCGGAGGTTACTGATGGTAAGCGAAACGATATACAGAGATTGGAAATTACGAAAGGCGATGCGATATAAGGGAAGGAAATTGATGGAAGGCGATAAGATATACAGGGATGGGGACTGAAGGCCGGCAATAAGATATACTGAAATCACGCGATACGATACAAGATATGGAACCTGATGAAGACGGTACAATATAATAAATGGGAACTTATGGCATGTGATACAATAAAGAGAGATGTGAAATGATGGCAAGCTATACGATATAAAGCATGGGAAATGAAGGCAGGCGATACGATATACAGAGTTCTGAAGTGATGGCTGGCGATACGATATAAGAGATAGGAACTGATGGCAAGCGATACGGTATACCAGATGGTAACAGATTGCAGGCGATAAGATTAAGGGATGGGAAAAGATGGCAGGCGAAAAGATATAGTAATGGAACAAATTGTAGACGATACAATATAAGGGTTTGGAAATGATAGCATGCGATACGATATACAGAGATAGTAAATGTCAGACGATAAGATATACAGAAATGGGAATTATTGGCAGGCGATACGATATACAGAGATGGGAAGTAATGGCAGCCGATATGCTAGAAAAAGATGTGAACTGATGGAAGGCGATACGATATAAGAGACGGGAACTGATGGCAGGTGATACGATATAAAGCAATAGGAACTGATTGCAGGCGATGAGATACACAAGAATGGGAACTGATGGAAAGTGAAACGATATAATAGATGGGAAATGGTGGATGGCTGTACGATATTAAAGATGGGATTTGATGGCAGGCGATACGATATGCAGGGAAGGGAAATGAAGGCAAGCGATTGGACACACCAAGTTGGGTACTGATGGCAGGCGTTTCGATATACAGGGATGGAATTAACGGCAGGCTATTCGATATTCATTGATGAGAACTGTTGGCGGGCGATACGATGTAAGAGATGGCAACTGAAAACAGGCGATACGATATTAGAGTTGGGAATGGATGGAAAGCGATACGATACACTGAGTTGGGAACTGATAACAGGTGATACGATTATCAGAGGTGGGAAAAAATGGATGGCGATACGATGTACAGAGATGAGAATTGATTACAGGAGATATGATATAAAAGATGTAAACTGAAGGAAGGTAATGAGATATACTGAGATGCGAAATGATTGCAGGCGATACGTTATAAGAGATGGAAACTGATGTCAGGCGATACGATTACAAAGATAAGGTACTGAAGGCAGGCGAAACGATATACGGCTTTGGGAATTGATGGAAAGGTATACGAAACTCAGAGATGGGAACTGATAGCAAGCGATACGATATACGAGAATGGACCTGATGGCAGCCGATACGATATACAGTGATGGGAAATGAAGGAAGGCGATACGAAGTACAGAGATGTTAACTGATGGCAGGCGATACGATATAATGATTTGAGAACTAGCTGCAGGCTAAACGATATACGGAGTTGGGAATTGATGGCAGGCGATACGATATAAAGGATGGGAACTTATAGCAGGTGATACGCTATACATAGATAGGAACTGTGCGGGCGATACGATATACAGGAATGGGAATTGATGGCAGGCGATACGACATTCAGAGATGGGAAATGATGGCAGGCGATACGTTATACAGAATTGGGAACTGATGGCTGGCGATACAATATAAGTGATGGGAACCTATGGGGAGCGATACGAAATTCAAACATTGGAAGTGACGGTAGGCGATACGAAATAAGAGATTGGAACACATAAGCAGGCGATAAGATATACGGAGATTGAAAGAGGATGCAGGCGATGCGATATGAATAATGGGAACAGATGGCAGGTGATACGATATACAGAGATGGGAAGTTATGTCAAGCGATACGATATAAGAGATGGGAATTAATGGCAGGCGATACGACACACAGAGTTTGGAACGAAAGTTAGGCGAAGCGATAGACATAGATGGGAACTGACTGCAGGCGATACGATATACAGAGAAGGGAACTGATGGCACCCGATACAATATAAGAGATGGGAACTGATGTGAGGCGATACGATATACAAGGATGTTAACTGATGACAGGCGTTACAATATAAAAAATGGTAACTGATGGCGGGCGATACAATACGCAGAGATGAGAACTGATGGTAGGCGATACTATATACAGATATGGGAACTTATGGCAAGCGATTCAAAATTCAGAGATGAGAACGAATGTCAGGCGATAAGATATAACATATGGGAACAGATGGCATGCGATGCTATATACAGATATGTGAAATGATTGCCGGCGATATGATACATAGATTTGGGAACTGATGCCAGGCGATACGATATACATAGATGGGAACTGTTGGCAGGCGATACGATATAAGAGATTGAAAATGATGTTAGGCGATACGATATACATAGATGGAACTCATGCAGGTGGTACGATATCAAGAGATACGAAATTATGGCAGGGAATACGATATAAGTGATGGGAACTAATGGCATGCAATACGATATTCATAGAAGGTAACTGATGGCAGTTGATAACATATACAGAGTTAGGAAATGATGGCAGGCGATACTATATAAGAGATGGGAAATGATGGCAGGCAAAAGGATATAAAGAGATGGGAACCAATGTCAGGCGAAACGATATAAAGAAATTGGAACTGATGGCCTTCGATACGATTTAATGAGAACGTAAATATTTGCATGCGATACGATATACGTGATTGGAAGTGATGAAGGCGCTACGATATACAGAGTAGGGAACTGATGCATTCGATACGATATACATTTGTAGGAATTTATTGCAGGGAATACGATATACAGAAATGGATTTCATGGTTGGGAATACGATATACCGAGACGGGAACTTATGACAGGCGATACGATAAACAGACATGGGAACTGATTGCAGAAGATACGATATACTTATTTTGGAATTGTGCGCAGGCGATACGATAAAATAGATGGGACCTAATGGTAGGCGATACGATATACTGAGATGGGAACAGAGGGCAAGCGATTGGATATAGGTGGTTGGAACTGATGGCAAGCGAAATGATATAGGGAAATGGTAACAGATGGCTGGCGATACGTTATAAGCGTTGGGAACAAATGGCAAGTGATACGATATACATTAATGGGAACTGACGGCAGGCGATACGATATACATGGAAGGGAACTGAGGACAGCGAAGCGATATACAGAGATGGGAACTTGTGGCAGTCTGTACGATATAAGGAATGGGAAATGAAGGCTGGCGATACGAAATTAGAGATGGGAATTGAAAGCAAGCGATACGAAACACAGAGTTGAGTACTAATGTCAGGCGTTACGATCGAGAGAGATGTGTACTGAAGGCAAGCGATACGATATACAGAGATGGGAACTGATGGCAGGTTATACGGTACGCAGAGATGGGGACTGATGACGGGCGATACGATAAAAGAGAATGGAACTAATGGAAGGCGATACGAAATTAATTGGTGGGAATTGAACGCAGGTTTTTACGATGTACTAAGTTGTGATATGATGGCTGGCGTCACGATATACTGAGATTGGAACTGATTGCAGGCGTTACAGTATAAAGAGTTGGGAATTTATGGCAGGCGATATGATATAAGAGATGAGTTCTTATGGCAAACGATTCGATATACAGTGTTAGGAACTGTGAAGGCGTATCGATATAGAGAATTTGTAACTAATGGTAGGTGATACGTAATACAGAGGCGGGAACTGATGGCAAGGAATACGATATACAGAAATGGGAACTGTTTACATGCGATACGATAAACAGATATGTGAACTGATGGCAGGCGATACGATAGAAATAGATGGTATTTAATGGCAGGAGATACGATATAATAGATGAGAAATGATGGCAGCCGATACGATATACAAAGATGGGAACAGATGTCAGGCGATACGAAATAAATAAGTGGGATCTGATGGCAATCGATACTATATAGAGAGATGGGAACTGTTGGCAGGCCATACGATATACTGTGAAATCGATTGGATATACAGAGAAGTGATTTTTTGGCAGGCGATACGATATAAAGAGATGGTCCCTGATGGCAAGGAATACAATATACAGAGATGGGAAAAGATGGCAGGCGATACGATATAAAATAGATTGGAACTGATGGCCGGCGTAACGATATACAGAGAAGGTAACATAAAGCAGACGATACGATATAAAGAGTTTGAAAATGATGGCAAGGTTATACGATACCCAGAGATGGGACCTGATGGAAGGAGATACGATAAAAAAAGAATGGAACTAATGGCAGGCGAAACGATATACAGCGATGAGAACTGATGGCATGCAATACGATGAAGAGAGATGGCAACTGATGGCAGGCGATTGTATATACTGTGATGGAATCTGATTGCAGGCTTTACGATTTACAGAGAAGGTAACTGATGGCAGGCGATACAATATAAGTAATTGTAACCTACTGTTAGGCGATACGGTATACAGAGATGGGTACTTAAGGCAAGCGATACGATATACTGAGTTGGGAAACAATGGCAGGGTTACGATACTCAGAGATGGGAATTGAAGGCGTTCGATACGATATAAGAGAATGGAATTAATGGCACGCAATAGAATATACAGAGATGGGAACTGATGGCACGCGATACGATATAAGACATGGGAACTGATGGCAGACGGTACGATATAAGAGGTTGGAAATGAAGGCAGGCGATACGACATAGAGTAATGGGACCAGATGGTAAGCGATACGATATACAGAGATGGGAAATGATGGTAGTCGATACGATATAAGTCATGGGTAATAATGGCAGGCGATACTAAATACAGAGATGGGAACTGACGGCAGGCGATACGATATACAGAAATGTGATCTGATGGCATGCGATACGATATAAAGGGATGGGAACTGGTGTCAGACGATAAGGTATACTGAGATGTGAGATGTGAACTGATGGCAGGCGCAATGAAATGCATAGTTTGGAACCTATGAGAGTAGATGCGAAATACAGAGATGGGAATTGATGGCATGCAATACGATTCACCGAGTTGGGTATTGATGGCAGGCGTTACGATATTCAGAATTCGGCACCGATGAGAGGAAATACGATATACAAGGATTTGAACATTTGGCATGCCATAAGGTAGACAAAGATGAAACTGGTGGCAAGCAATATGATATATAGGGATGGGAACTCATGGCAGGCGATACGATACACAGAGATGGGTATTGATGACAGGCCATGCGATATACAGATATGGGAATTGATGACAAGCCATGCGATATTCAGTGATGGGAACGAATGGCAGATGATATTTTAAACGGAGATAAGAACTGATAGCAGGCGATGAGATATAAAGAGATGGGAACTAATTGCACGCGATCTGATACAAATGATGGGAAACATTGGCAGGCGATACAATATAGAGTTTTGAGAACTGATGGCAGGCGAAACGATTCACGTAGGTGGGAACAGCTATCAGTTGATACGTTAAAGAGATGATAATTAATGGCAAGCGGTAGTGTATAGGAAATGAGAACTGATGGCAGGCGATACGATATACAGAGTTGGGAACAGATGGCAGGTTAAACGATACGCAGAGATGGGTACTGATGGCAGTTGATACGAGATAAGGGAATGGAACTAATGGAAGGCGATACGAAATTAATTGGTGTGAACTGAACGCAGGCGATACGATGTACTAAGATGTGAACTGATGGCAGACGATACGATATACTGCGATGGGAACTGATTGCAGGCGATACAATAAACACTGATGGGAATTGATGGCAGGCGATACGATATGAGTGATGGGATCTTATGGCAGGTGATACGATATACAGAGATAGGAACTGTGCAGGCGAATCGATATACAGAATTTGTAACTGATGGTAGGTGATACGTAATACAGAGATGGGAACTGATGGCAGGGAATACGTTATACAGAAATGGGAACTGTTGACATGCGATACGAGAAAATGATATGGGAACTGATGGCACGCGATACGATAGAAATAGATGGGATTTAATGCACGAGATACGATATAATAGATGGGAACTGATGGCAGCGGATACGATATACAAAGATGGGAACAGATGTCAGGCGATACGTAATGCATAGTTGGAATCTGATGGCAGGCGATATGAAATACAGAGATGGGAACTGATGGAAGGCGATACGAAATACAGAGATTGGAAGTGTGAAGGCGATTGGATATACAGAGAAGGGATCTGTTGGCAGGCGATACGATATAAGAGATGGGAACTGATGGCAGGGAATACGGTATACAGAGATGGGAATGTATGGCAGGCGATACGAAATACACAGATGGGAAATTATGGCTGGCGATACGAAATAGAGAGAAGATAAATTAACCTGGCGATACGATATACAGAGATGGAAATTGATGGCAGATTATACGATACCTAGAGATGGGACCCGATGGCAGGCGATACAATGAAAAATAATGGAATTAATGGCAGGCGAAACGATATACAGTGATGGGAATTAATGGCATGCGATTCGATGAACAGAGATGGGAACTGATTGCAGGCGATCCAGTTTACTGTGATGGGAACTGATTGCAGGCGATACGATATACAGAGATGGGAACTTATTTCAGGAGATACTATATAAGTAATTGTAACTGATGTCAGGCGATACGGTATACAGAGATGGGTACTTAAGGCAAACGATATGATATACAGAGGTAGGAACCAATGGTAGGGTTACGATACTTAGAGATGGGAGTTGATGGCAGTCGATACGATACAAAAGAATGTAATTGATGGCAGGCGATACGATATACAATGATGGGAATTGAAGGCAGGCGGTACGATATATAGATAGGAATTGATGGCAGGCAATACGATATAAAGTGATGGGAAGAAATTTAAATCGATAAGAAATAAGAGTTGGGAACAGATGGCAGGCGATACGATATTCAGAGATGAGGACTAATGGCAGGCGTTACGATACACATAGAAGGGAACTGATATCAAGCGATACGATATGCGGAGAAGGGAATTGATGGAAGGCGATTCGATATACAAAGTAGGGAAATGATGACAGACGATTCGATATTCGGAGTAGGGAACTGATGGCAGGCGGTACGATATAAGAGATGGGAACTGATTAGAGGTGTACGATATTCACAGATGGAACTAATGGCAGGTGAAACCAAATATAGGGATGGGATCTGATGGCAAGCGATACGATATGAGCGTATGGTACTGATGGCAGGCGATACGATATACAGAGATGGGAAATGATGGCGGGCGATACGGTAAACTGATAAGGTTACTGATGGCAGGCGATATGATATACAGAGTTGGGAACTGATGGCACGCATTACGATAAAAGACATGGGAATTAATTGCAGACGGTACGATATAAGATGTGGGAAAGGAAGGCAGGCGATACGATATAGAGAGATGGGAAATGATGGCAGGCGATACGATATAAGTCGTGGATAATTATGCCAGGCGATACGATATACAGAGATGGAAATTTACGGCAGGCGATACGATGTACAGAAATGGGAACTGATGGTAGGCGATACGATATAAAGGGATGGGAACTGGTGTTAAACGATACGGTACACTGAGATGTGAGATGTGAACTGATGGAAGGCGATATGAAATACATAGATGGGAACCTATGAGAGGAGATGCGAAATACAGAGATGGGAACTAAAGGCAGGCGATACGATAGACAGAGATGGGAATTGATGGCAGCCGTACGATTCACCGAGTTGGGTATTGATGGCAGGCGTTACGATATTCAGAATTCGGAACCGATGACAGGAGTACCGATATACAGTAATTGGTACATTTGGCATGCCATAAGATAGACAAAGATGAAACTGGTGGAAAGAAATATGATATACAGGGATGGGAACTCATGCCAGGCGATACGATACACAGAGATGGGGACTGATGACAGGTCATGCGATATACAGTTATGGGAATTGATGACAAGCGATTTGATATGCAGTGATGGGAACGGATGGCAGGTGATAGGATACACAGAGATGAGAACTGATGGCAGGCTATACGATATAAAAAGATAGGAACTGATTGCATGCTATCTGATACAAATGGTGGGAAAAGATGGCAGACGATACTATATACAGATTTAAGAACTGATAGCAGGCGATACGATTCACAGAGGTGGGAAATGATAACAGGTGAAACGATAAAAGGAATGATAATTAATGCCAAGCGGTACTGTATTGGAGATGGGAACTGATGGCAGGCGATACGATATACAGAGTTGGGAACTGATGTCAGTCGATACGCTATGAATAATGGGAACTGACGGCAGGCGATACGATCTACAGAGATGGGAAGTAATGTCAGGCGATTCTTAATAAGATTTGGGAATTAATGGCAGACGATACGATACACAGAGTTTGGAACGAATGGCAGGTGATGCGATTGAAAGAGATTGGATCTGACGGCAGCTGATACGATATACAGAGATGGGAACTGATGGCAGCCGATGCAATATAAGAGATGGGAACTGATGGGAGGCGATACGATATACAGAAGTCTTAACTTATGATAGGCGATACAATATAAAAAATGAGAACTGATTGCGGGCGATACGACATACAGAGATGGGAACTGATGGCAGGCGATACAATACGCAGAGATGAGAACTGATGGTAGGCGATACTATATACAGAGATGGGAACTGATGAAAAGCGATACAATATACAGAGATGAGAACGGATGTCAAGCGATAAGATATAAGAGATTGGAATTGATGGCAGGCGATGCGATATACGGAGATGGGAAATGGTTGCAGGCGATAAGATAAATAAATTTGGGAAATGATGTCAGGTGATACGATATACAGAGATGGGAACTGTTGGCAGGCGATACGATAAAAGTAATGGGAACTGATGTCAGACGATACGATACACAGAAATTGGAAGTGATGCAATTGATACGATATAGGAAATTATGGCAGGGAATAAGATAACCAGAGATGGGAAATTATTGCATGCAATAAGATATACATAGAAGGTAACCGATGGCAGGCGATACGATATACAGTATTGTGGAAGTGTTGGCAGGCGATACGATATACGAGATGGGAACTAATGGCAAGCAATAGGATAAAAAGAGATGGGAAATGATGTTAGGCGAAACGATATACAGAGATTGGAACTGATGACCTTCGATAAGATATAATGAGAAGGTAACTGTTTGCATGCGATACGATATACATAGATGGTAATTGATGGCAGGCGATATGATATAAGTGATAGGAATTGATGCACTCGCTACGATATACAGAGTTGGCAACTGATGCATGCGATACGATATACAGATGTAGGAACTTATGGCACGGAATACGATATACAGAAATGGAATTTCATGGCAGGGAATAAGATATACCGAGACGGAAAATTATGACAGGCGATACGATATACAGAGTTGGGAACTGAATGCAGAAGATACGATATACATATTTGGGAATTGAGGGCAGGCGATAAGATATAATAGATGGGACCTGATGGCAGGCGAACGATATACAGAAATGGGAACTGAGGGCAAGCGATACGATATAAGAGATTGGAACTGATTGCAAGCGATAAGATTTACGCAGATTGGAACAGATTGGCTATACGATATAAGAGATGGGGACAGATGGCAAGTGATACGATATTCATTAATGGGAACTGACGGCAGGCGATACGATATATAGGGATGAGAACTTATGGCAGACGAAACGATATAGAGAGATGGGAACTGTTGGCAGTCTGTACGATATAAGGGATGGGAACTGTTGACAGGCGATACGAAATGTAGGGATGGGAATGACGGCAAGCGATACGACACACAGTGTTTGGTACAGATGTCAGGAGTAACGATCGAGAGAGATGGGTACTGAAGGCAGGCGATACGATATACAGAGATTGGAACTGATGGCAGGTTATACGATACGCAGAGATGTGAACTAATTGCAGGCGATACGATATAAGAAAATGAAATTAATAGCAGGCGATAGGAAATAAATTTCTTGGGATCTGAACGCAGGCGATACGTTGTACTATGATGTGAAATGATGGCAGGCAATACGATATGCATAGATGGTAATTGATGTCAGGCGATACGATATAAGAGATGGGATCTTATGGCGGGCGATACGATATACAGAGACAGGAACTGTGCAGGCGATTCGATATAGAGAATTTGTAACTGGTTGTATGTGATACGTAATACAGAGGTGGGAACTGATATCAGGGAATACGATATACACAAATGTGAACTGTTGACTTGCGATACGATATACAGAGATGGGAACTGATGGTAGGCGATACGTTGAAATAGATGGAATTCAATGGCAGGAAAAACGATATAATATATGGGAACTGATGGCAGCCGTCTCGATATACAAGGATGGTAAAAGTTATCAGGCGATACGACAAACAGAGAAGGGAACTAATGGCAGGCGAAACGTTATACAGAGTTGGGAACTGATGGCAGGCGACACAATAATAGAGATGGGAACAGATGGGAGGCGATACGATGTACAGAGATGTGAACTGAGGGCAGGCGATACGATGTGCTGTGACGTAATCAGTTAGTCTCTTGTACCCCCTCCCCAACTTCCTCTGTGTGGAACTTGCGTACTTAAGCCGCTTTTATTCTCCCACTCCCCTAAGACCGAGCCTTGTCTTACGATTACCGAGCAGCTACGGAGGACTTGCTCGGAGACCGCATTGGGGTTAACATCTCGAAATTCCTTTGGATCTCACTTCCACATTGCTTACTGTTAGTAAGGGTCAGAACAAAAGAGAGTGGTAGCAGCCAGCGTGGTATTTACGCATAATGTGTGTGCTTAACTACTGTAGGATTGAATTGGTATAGTGTTATATGTTGGTTAACTTGCGTGAATCTTAAATGGATTGTATGTAGTGCCCCATTTCATGGCGCAAGTAAGGCCTAAATAGCCGCATGTTTATAGTGGGTTGGTATGAACCCGAACCATTTGACGAAAGCTGAGCTGTTGTACGAATTGGGTATTAGGGGTATTGATACTCTCGCCGATACACTGCAGTTGAGGAAACTGTTTAGGAAGTTGGTTACTAGGGAGCTGCCATTACAATTTTCGTATTTAACATCTGGAGCGACTGAAGAGTTATATTTGTGTATTTCAACGAAAGTTTCGGAGTTACAGGAATTGGTGAGTAAGTCCGAAATCAACTAGACTTCGTTGGCACCTAGGGTACTGTCCAAGGTACGGCATTAAAGGGGACGGCTGCAGCATTTGACGAAGGCTGGTTTGTGATCCACCAACAGCGAGAATTTGTGTGTCCAGTAGTTGCAGGCGCAATTGAATCACATTGAGCAGCTAGCCCACAATATGTCGAAAGAAGGTGATACTACTGGACAACTTCCGCCTATCCAAATGGGGGAGATGACGACAGACACAAATGTAGCCGGTTCGAGTTTGCAAATGGGAAATTCGCATAGTATGCCAAGTACAGGTGATGTAAGATCCAATCACTGCAGTGAAGCTGTGGTTTTTACGTCGAATTATTTTCAGAAGCTTATTAACCCGTTGAGCTCCCTGTTAAAGGAACTACCGACCGTAGATGGAAATGATGTTCAAGCCTTGTGTGAGTTTTTAAGGTAAGTCATTCAAATTTCGAAGGTCGGAGAAGTTAAAGTACCTTTTCTCTACGAACTTTTGTACCCATATTGGAATGCCTAGGTCAATCTTTGGCAAACAGAGAAAGCTTCGATTTTTTCCATTCTCGACTTTTGCATAGGTTTATTCCGAGAAGGCAGTTAGATCACCTGAGGTTTGAGATATATGAGAGGTTACAAGAAGAAGGGGAATCTCTGGAAGGGTATGTAAACGCTATTAAGGACGCAGCCTTAGTTTTGCGCATTAATGATAGCGAAGCCGAATTGGTGCCGCGTATTGTTGAAGGATTTACTTCTAATCAGCGTACTCGACTCGTATTTCAGTCACATCCTTCAACATTTTAGCAGTTAGAAAAACTGGCAGCAGTGGACAGAAACATATCTTTTGTGGACAACTATCGGAAATCGCGCGTTGCGAGTACCACTACTAATGCGGCGCTGCGGAAGCAAGGTCACCGGCCGATCCAGTATAGAACCGGTATGGTAAACAACTCACAGCTACCAGGTAAAAGAAATGTATGTTTTAAT
>Ga0123355_10005185_pt1 | contig 19021 bp, 7 predicted proteins | sample TergutEmb28metaG_3_FD_89872 | JGI IMG/M metagenome (GOLD analysis project Ga0123355, IMG submission 89872) | Embiratermes neotenicus P1 segment gut microbial communities from Petit-Saut dam, French Guiana - Emb289 P1 | ecosystem: Host-associated > Arthropoda: Insects > Digestive system > Gut ... | reverse complement strand
GACCGAAACATGTAGGAGTCATAGTGAATAATTTTAATCAAGGTTATATATTTTTAAAGTATTCTATGTGAATAAATATTTTAAAAGACATAGAACAGTGCAAGTAGTTGGCTCATTTTATAAACAATTTTGTTGTTAATCTCGTTTACGTGACTTCGTAGTGGGTTTGGTTTTATTTATTCCTTCAGTTCTACATCGGTACGGCTCTTATTTATGCTACATTAACACAAAGAGAGATTTGTGTACTTCGTGGTTGCTCTGTGTAGCTGCTTGACGGATGGGCGATTTGGTAGGTGTCGAGGAAATTAGCTACGGCTACTAACCAGTACAGTTCAGAATGCTTCGTTTGTAGACGAAACTCTGAGGAACCCTTGCATCCGGGCAAGGGGGCTAAAGGCCGCCACAGACTTTTCCCAGCAGAAACGAATAGTTACGTAGAGATTTCAACAAGTTAGTCTCTTAGCACGACATGCTACAGTGAACGACCCGCTTACCGCCGTACATAAAATCTGCAGCGTAACATTCTGTGAGCATGGCAGACCGAAAATGGTTGGCCTTCGAAGTTACATTTCCTGGCTAATATGGCTTTATCTCAGCAAATGATGAGCCGACTTTGGTTTACAGACCGCTCGGATGTCCAAAATCAGAAAATTACGAAAGAAATTAGAATCGGGTCGGACACACATTCAAAACTGCGACCAGCATTCAGAAATTATTGCAGCAAGGAAATGTGCAACGCCAGTAGGGCACAAGCCGGTCCCAGTAACATCGCGGTCTAAGGAGTGTGTCTGCTGTCGTTGGCATGCTGGGACTGTGGGTTCGAATCCCGACGGGGCATGGACGTCTGTCTGTTGTGAATGGTGTGTGTAGTCAGGTAGGGATTTCTTCAACGGGTCGATAACTCGTCCAGAGTAGTCCTAGAGATTGCGATGAGTCTGGGTACGTCCCTGAACCTCAGCAGTAAGGATTACGGACATCAGCGCTGACGAGCGACAAGCAAAAAAAAGGGACGTCATGATAAGCTAAGAGCTCATAGCAGATGTCCACATATGGAGATACTGAAACTTACTTAGAGTTACAGGGTCTGCATAAACCCACCCAATTATATACACTTCACCTAGCAATGGATTATTATTGGCGTCAATGGGCCGCTGTTAGGGACCATACAGAAAGTCCGCCTTCACTGTCAGCAAGACCGACACAGAACAGAGATCAATCTGCATCATCTATAATAATGAGGTATTTCTTCCCCTCTTTATTAAGCACAAAAAGTTCTGTAGAACGCGGTTATTATAGGCTTAGTTAATAGATATGTCAGAAGTGAAATTATTCAAGGTTAGTGAGTATTAAAGCGAAATTAGAGACTGTTTTGGTGCGACTAGACGACAACAACGTACAGGAAGCTCCCTTTCAATTAAAATGTGTATTATGTAACAAAAATCTTGTAAAGAGCTACAGGGAACTATTATTCTTTCGCTAAAATAATACTACAGTCCTCTAAACCTACAAACCAGTGCAAAATCATAGACATACATACATACATAAACGTTAGGTGAAATCTAATTCACGTGATGTATAGGGTGCATACATTTAAACGTGGAGTGGTGTTAGTGAAAACTTTAGCTCGGTTATTACAAGCTCTACGTTCTGTGTCTGTTCACTGTAGGGACTGGATCTCACATGAAGAGGATAGAACGCTCCACGGCACACAGAAGCACGCGCCTAACAGCCATCAATATAAGCACATTCTGCAGAACGCAATTTCTCCCACTGTAAGATCGCTTTATCCCGACTGAGTGATCCAGTTCTAACAACACCACTCTTCCTTTCATGATTCTCCTCTGGTTCCAAAATGGTTTCCCCAGCAGGCCGATGCCGAAAACACTACTGGCCATCGTGAACGCCCAATATGAACCCCAGTGACGATATGCGGAATACGGATAAGAAAACCGTGCAGGAAACCTGGCCCGTCCTCCCTCCGAGAAACAGTGATGTTTTCCGGACACTTGTGTCAGATGATTGGAATGAGGTTGGTTCGTGTCTGTTTAATGTTAGGCTCCCGAGACCGTGCAGGGACGAATGGGATCGTGGTTGAAGTGACAGAAAACATGCCTTTGCAGGGGCGATCCAGTTATACATTGTGAATAAAAATCCAACAGATGCAACAGTAAGCAAATATTTATTCACTGCAAAACTACTCTACATGTTTCGGGTGTCACAGCACCCATCATCAGGAGTATCAAAAACTGTACCGGAGGCTGCGGGTACAGTTTTTGATACTCCTGATGATGGGTGCTGTGACACCCGAAACATGTAGATTAGTTTTGCAGTGAATAAATATTTGCATACTGTTGCATCTGTTGGATTTTTATTCACATTGAATTATGATGCACGGAACCACGAGATTAAAAAAACACTTATACGCATTTTGAATACATGGTATTCTACAAATTAGGTAGGCATATGAGTGTCCTTGGTTAATATATTTACGTGGTAATAAACGTAATTAATGGAAAGCAGAGAGAGGCCACACACCGACATATACCACTACACTATGAAGTACATGAATTAGGACGGAAGCCATATGCGTACATTACTCCCGGTTTGGGACTCCGAAAACTTCGGGCCCTTGATTTTTGGCATAGAGTGTGCATGATTCTTCATAACACAGAGTCATATCACCAAATAGTCTATAAAATGAAAGCAACAGATAAACTTGATTCTACGTATGCAACAGTATATAAGCTATATACTAATGAAACCCCCAGCAAAGATGCAAGTGTGGAAGTGAAATAAAACTTGCTGTGATCTTCTACACAGACTAATGGACACTGAGCACTTTGCGCCATCTCCTACGAAAGATGGGTTAGAGAGAAAAAAAAAGTTTAAATGCTGACAAAAATGTGACTTAATACAATGTTTCTAAGGCAATTTACAGACTTAAATTTCATATTTACCATCCCGAAGTGTTTGAAGTATAAAATTAAAGAAAAAGATCACAATACTCAAACACTACATTATTTGTTATAGTGTTCTAATATATTATAGCATTATGGGCTACATGTTTCGACTTCTATTCGAGTCATCTTCAGGCTCTCAAGATATAGATCCAGTCATACCAACGTTTACTGCATTGTGGGATCTCCAACGATTACAGAATAAGATGTATCCATTAAAAAATATATATAATATATCACTGATATTTTATATATTTTTATAATATATACATCTTACTCTGTAAGCGCTGGGGATCGCACAATGCAGTAAACCTTATGTTTACTGGACCGTGCATCATTGTGATAGTTGAAGAATAAAAGACCAACTTGATGTCACTTGCTATTTTATTTCACTTCTTATGTGCTCAACATGTTTTGGACATTAATATGTCCTTCATCAGGAGCTTGCGACTATTCTGTTGAATTTCCACATTGTTCCGTAAAGAGGTAGGATTTAGCATTAGCGTAAGTTATGGTATGTAGTGGTTTGTGTCACATCAAACACATACCACTACAAACTCTAATTTAGGCTAATGTTAATCCTCCGTCTTTACAGAACAATACGACCAATGTGGTAATTCAACAGAATAGTCGCAAGCTCCTGATGATGGATATATTAATGTCCGAAACATGTTGAGCACGTAAGACGTGAAATAAAATAGCAAGTGACATCAAGTTGGTCTTTTACTCTTCAACTATCAATGCAGTAAACGTTGGTATGTCCTGATCTATATCTTGAGGACCTGAAGATGACTCGAATAGGAGTCGAAACATGTAGTCCATAACGCTATAATATACTAGAATACCACAAAAAATACTGTTGTGTTTGACTGTTGTGGTCCTTTCCGTTTTTTTACAATTTACGGTCATTCGAAGAAACAATTCCGCTTCGTTAACTAGAAATATACTTCCTCCTTGTTTATAAAAGTGAGAGTTTCACGTCGGTTTGGGAATTCATTCTAAGAAAAGCGTCACACCGTTATATCAAATATCGATCCTCACACCGATTATGGGACATCTTCTAAGGATAAATGGAATGTCAGCTCTGTTTACCTATCAACAAAAGCAAGGCAAGAATCAAATACATTGCAATTACAACAGTTCTACTGGCTATTTGACACAAATTTCATTGATCCAGAGTTCCGGGAACCTATTGCTGCAGCATATTAATGATATCCCCATGTATGTGGCTGTTGAAGGGAAATGGCTACAATTCATTCACGTAAATCAATCTTCTTTGAGAGTTGAGATTTACAAAGGCCTGATGGATCAAACAAATGTTAGAGCACAGACTAATGGTGTTGACTCCATTGTACACTTAGAATTTTGGACGATTCATTGGATTTCAACGGAAATTGATGGAATTCCAGTAACTTAAGACTGTCTAGATACAGCTGTTTGTTAAAAATACAGCACGATACTATCTTTAACTTAATGTATTAGCGGAATATTTCTAAACTCTCTTCACACAGGTTACAGACTCAAATTAGAGACCAGTCCAACATAACCTGGCAGAAAGGGACCGTATTTCGTTGCTTTCATTCCGTTGTGTTAACAATACGACCGGAAAATAAGTACTTAGTACAACTTTTATTTCTGCAATAAAATGAAAGTTTTTCCCAGTTACACGCCTGTTATTTTTCCACCATGATCAGGTCTGTTTCATGAAATTCTCTTTTCAGTCACCACCACGTGAGTTATACAAGAAAATAAATATTTTTGTAACCAAATTGGTAATGGCCTAAAATATGTCGTAACATGTACGTATTCTGAACAAACTGTAATCTTATTACAGATATAAAACTTGTGGTTAACCTGTATATTTTCACCTGTATTATAATAAGACCTCTCTTCAGGCACAGACGTAGAGAAGAATATAATATTATGCACATCAAAGCAATAAGCTTGGAGGAAGAGATTTCATTCATTTGTGGAGACAGAAACACGTGGCGGACTTGCGCGAAAGAAGGCAATGAATGCAAGGATTATAGAAAATACGGAGAATTTCTTTAAAAGCTGAAGAATCAGCAGCTTCTGATGAAGAACGTGCTCAACCGAGTTAGTCTAGTTACCTCAAATATTCATCCATCCATCCACACTATATCGTACAAGGTCACCACTTTACCTCACCAACACTCATTGCCACTTCACTTCGCATTTCCGCAGCATGTGTGGACAATCCGCTGAATGGGTTACGCGTTACACGATAAGCGATCCAACACGAAGTGACACACGAAAGTGTTCACATAAATAATGTGTCGGTGCCTTTATAAGTTACAGCTAAATAACACCACATAAATTGTGGGTTTTATCATCCAACCACTGAGCACAACCGACCTTACTGTAAAACATTCTTCATAACTGGTCGATCTCTTCTCTGTTCTATCAACGCTCTGATGGGAAGAATCCACGTTTTAGTCACAGAACAACTTTTTTCTGGTTTTAAATACAATTTATGAAGGAAGAGTTCCCATATCTCGTCCAGACTAAAATATTTGTATTTCTGAGAAGGATGTAAAGGCACTTTGTTATGGCAATGCCCCATCTCAGGGCAGTTACTGTCATAAACGTATGTCGTGAATATTCTTAAGCATGAATTCGATATAGCAATATTGTAAACCCGAACGCGAATTATAAGACATCAACGAGACACTACATGGGGTCCTAGACAAGTGAGGAATGTGGCTGCCTTTCATACATATTCTATATCAAGATATGGCCCTTTGAACACCAGTACTACAAAATAAAATTGCGCGATATTTTAAATAGCAATGACATAAAGGAAACTCCGTCTTCAATCTTGCGGCATCAATCGTAGCTATACTCTGATATTGCGTTGAAATATTTATTTCACTGGAGCATAAAACACTTCCGTACCTCAATATATGAGCGGCCTATAACTCTGAAGTCTCTTCCACGATATTATAAAGAACAAGAAAAATAATAACCTAAAAACGTTGTTGAATTTCATTCCGATTTACTGTTGCGCACATCCATTTTCAATATCAGGAATGCATCACACTTAAAACTGGAATTTATTGACTAGCCAATAGCGAGTAAGCGGTATATGAGCAGAATACAGAGAAGAAAGCTCTGAAGAGAGGGAAGAGGGCGGAAGAAGCAGTTCCTTTCGCTTAGGTCCCCCGCGCCTGCCGTTATATGCACACACACACACACACACACACACAGATTGCTCCCGATAGTCGCACAACCCTATTAAAAGTGAGGCACTAAAACCTTCAGCTTTTTACTGAAAGAAAATATAAATAGGATGGCATAACTCTATACTGTACACACGCTATGTTCTATACACTCTATACACTACACTACCAAGTTTGTGCAAGTTTTTTATGTTCAGTTTTCCTCTACTCTTTATACTATTACTACTATCGCATGAATCAAATCTGTTTCTCTGAGTATGAAACCCCATCGTGAATTTCTAAACAACATTTGACATTTTATGTTTATTGGGCCATGCATCATAGCGATAGTTGAAGAATAAAAGACCAACTTGATGACACTTGCTATTTTATTTCACTTCTTATGTGCTCAACATGTTTCGGACATTAATGTATCCATCATCAGGAGCTTGCGACTATTCTGTTGAATTACCACTTTGGTCTTATTGTTCTTGGCTCCAACACACATCGAGCCAAGAACAATACGACCAAAGTGGTAATTCAACAGAATAGTCGCAAAATTCTGATGATGGATATATTAATGTCCGAAACATGTTGAGCACACACGAAGTGAAATAAAATAACAAGTGACATCAAGTTTGTTTTCTATTCTTCAAATACTGACATTTGTTGCTTTATTATTCAGAGTAGTTGTTATGTCGTGTCTGGAATGCATCTTAGTGTCTACAAAATTACGTAGAAGCTGAATGCGCTACTTTTTTATGTCGAAGACAAGGCACTTTACCTTATATATATGTTTATGAGTCAACCACCGGGCACAAACTTAATTCTCTCCTACATGTAGTCAGTAACAGTTAGATTTACTGGGAAATCGTGAATAATATTAAATTAAATTACATCACTGATGAAAATGTGGACCGGGTAGCTCAGTCGATATAGTAACCGGCTACGGACTGGACGGTTGGGGATCGAATCCCGGTGGGGGGCGAAATTTTCCCCACCTGTCCAGACCGGCCCAGGGGCCCACCCAGACTCCTGTACAATCGGTACCGGGTCTTTCCCGGGGGTAAAAAACGGTCGGGGCGTGACGCTGACCCCGCACACCCTTCTAGTGCCGTGGTCAAGAAAGAGTAGAGCTATACCTTACTCCTCCTATGGGCTGTACGGCCTGTACAGAGCCTCAGTTCCTGTACAAGTGTGCACTTTACCTTTTACTTTTTACTGATGAAAATATCAGCAGAATACATTGGCAAGGATCTGATTTCAATTCAGCCTCTTTCAGCTTCAGGTGTTTTACTTAAGGTAACCAAATGCTTAAACACATAAAATATGTCACAAAACGAAACTTCACTGAAAAGCTTTGTCTGGAAAAAGACGTGTAATTTTAAAGTATTTCTGAGTCGGCATTTCAGTGTCCAGATTTACTGAACAAAAGCACACTTCTAAAAAATAGTGCATATTTTCTACCATCAGGTAGAGTGCTGTAACATAATGCAGCTGTCTTGTCAAAATTTTTAAATTATTGATACTTTGTACTGTTTAAGAAGTTATTTTTGCTGGAAATACTGCACACGCGATAAAATTTACAGTCCTCTTTCCAATATGTTTTACACAACTATAAAAAGAACCCTTTGAAATTTCACGATAATTGTGTTTGTGGAAATTGTACTTAAAACAGGCCAGTACATATATCCATGCCGTACTTACACAGAAGTAGATATTAAAGAGTTACCTGACAAAATAAACACAGGGAAGTAATATACGAAATGTAACAAACAAACAAAAAATAATCTATGAATCACTAAACGAAACTTCTGAATTATGTATTACGTCTGTGTTATTCTTTAGCGTAAATAACACTCACATGGAACTTGTGAAATGGTGCAATGGTCAAATAATTACAAGAATAAACCTCTTCAATTTCCACAGACATCAAACGTTTTTACAATAGCAGAACGACATTTGTTTGGCACCATCCTTGATACTGCATGTGGGAAAAGGTGGGACGAACAGAAAACTTCCATTCTTAATTTAGAGACAGTGAGAAGCCTGTGAATGTCATTGTAGGTACCATGCATGGATGTGGACCGCACTCAGACTACTCACGGTAGGACCAAGTAAATTGCTGCTCAGGTCGTGGTAATACAACTTTGTGCTGTATACAAGGCGGGAAATATACCCACGTACCCTTTATTAGATCCTCTTCTAAGACAGTTGAATCGTGTCTACATTCACACGCCACATTTCTTTACGAACCAGTTTAATATCAGAATCCCATCCATTTCTAGATTTCCTATTTTCAGATTTTGTGAATAAACCATTTCACGCATTTTATATCCCCCATATATTTCACACCACACAGCCATCTGGTTATTTGACTTTATGAATAAAATATCTGTATAGGAAAAAACAAGACAGGCAATGTATATGAAATATAATATTGAAGCACGTTCGTGTTAACCATTGTTGCAGTTGAAAAACAATAAACATTACACATTCTGAGTGTGAGTTTCTAGCCTTAGGTATCCAGCAAGCAAAGCGCAAGCGCTATATTTTCACATGTGGCTTGTCCGGCAATATCATATTATTCCAAATTATCTAAAAAAGTTACAATTTCCGAAAAAAAGGTTACTGAGCACAAAACGTGTGTTTTGATTTTATCTACAAATTTTGTCCGAAATATTTCTCATTCTAACAATAATTGAGCAAGATATTGCAATAAACGCAAATAGGTATTCATGTAAAGTACCCCTAATAACTGTAATATTTTAATTGAACTTGAATTTTCTCGACATATTCTCGATAAATACTATCAAATTTAATGTAAATCTGTCCACTGGGAGCTGAGCTGTTCCATGCCGACGGACAGATATGACAAAGCTAATAGTCGCTTTTCGCAATTTTGCGAACGCGCCTAAAGACGACTTAAAAACCAATGTTCAATATAAAGAAGTAGAAATGAATTTGCCAAAAGTAAGTCACCCTTCGGAGCATGTTTTTCAACTCTTGTTATTAGTAGCATCACAATCATTTCAAGGTACAGAGAAAACTAAAGAAGAGTCCTCCTCTAATTGTAGCTATGCCTGAAAAAAAAGATCCATAATGCACGGCTGTTCATATCCCTAAACACGGTGTCATCACGAATATATAAGCCTGGAAATTCCATGCATTCTAGATGTCGGAGCGGCTTGAACAGTGTCAGTTCCTACCTCACTCTTGCCAGCACCGACAAGTTAGAATCACGGTTTGGTCACTGACGAAGGTGACAACTGAACGTTTCCTCCCTAGACACCTTACTGACTGCCGGATCAACAAAAAGCCTTAGTATACAGCTAATGCAAAGTTCATCTCCAATCCAAGCAGTACCAAAATATGAGAAGGGTAATCAAACACGAAGAACCACCTGCAGTGGGGAGTGAATTAGTCTTGTTCATTCTGTGGCAAGCGAGGCGAGGCGATGCGAGAGCAATGCAATTATAATTTCGGAACAAAAGCTAGTGGAGAAATAAGCGAGACAAAGATGAAAGGGCAATTAAGAGAAACTTGCCGTTGTATTCTGCTGCCAACTCAGAGTTCAATAAATTCCCGCTTATTGAGACAATGTCAACTACTTGCTCAATTCCCTCTATCCCACCCCACTCCCCTTCCCGTAGTGACTTTTCAATTCTAGAAACACTTCATGTTTATGTGGTTGCTGGATGACCATTTTGCTTCTTACTATGTTGTTGTTGTTTTTTTTTTTTTTGTTTCCTACGAGCGCGTAACAACGCAGTTTCTGGGCACTGTGGAAAACTATCCACCACATATTTACTCGGGTTATTTGCTATTATATAGCTCATGTTATAAATCCCAGTAGCTAATAGTCTTGTCTGAAGCAGTTGGGAGAGCGCAGACTGTATATATATGAGGAAGGAGTTTAAGAGGGTTGGAACTCCTACCACTACGAGGTTTGGGGATGATGGAGCGAGAAGCAACAGGAGCCAACGTAGCTTCTCTACACCCCTCCTTCCCAAACAGCTTTTTTGGGGGAGGGGGTTTGCAGTGAATTGCGCCTGCTCACCGCTGCGTCGCCGTCGTATAACGAAAGCTTGAGGGCGGGCGGACGACCCGCACTGTGCAAGACGAGCACCACAGTGGCATTGTTGCATTGTCCGCGGTGAGGTTCCCTCAAGTGTCACTTGACTTGTCACGCGACGCGGAATTGATACGGGCGTGAACAGCAAGAAAACGTTGTCTCCCGGATAAGCAGCAAGTCACTGGTTTGACACGGGGACGCACGGGTGAGTACGCCTTCAACACTGAAAGCGCGTGAATTTTAAATTATCTCATCCATACAGAAAAATTTGTTGTGTTAAAGTTTTATAAATATCACTCATTCCTATACTGCATGGAAAAATAATATGCGGAATGCCAAATTAATTCCGATAATTTTTTTGAAGATTAATTAACTGAATTTATGAAACCCCAAGATATTCCACTTACTCTTCTCAAATTTAAGGCTGTTTCTCACTCCGACTTCGAGTTGAACAGGAATTTTCACAACGTAAAATCACTCTGGATATAAATCCTCCTTGAATTTCGTTAATTTTAACGTCAGATAGTCCACAGGTTTCGAAATTTTTATTTAAATCCAACTTTACTGCTTAACATGGGACTAAAAAAGGGGTTTCATAGTGTCAAATAAATTTTTGTTTATATGCAACTTTGTTGCTTAACATGGGACTGCAAAAAGGGATTTCATAGTGCAAACTAAATGCCTAGATTCTCTTACATGTGCAGCGATGTGCCCATAATACATCATAAGGCATGCAATTAATTGTAATTACGACAAATTCCTGCAAAAGACTGGAAAGCGACATTCTAAATGAAAGAATCATTTCGCTATACCTACAGTTTATTTCGCGATGCTCAGTGATACAAACATACAACATCCAACACAAAGAGTGTTTTAATTCGTAACAGTATTACTCAGTCTGACATTTGACTTGGAAAGCGATATCCAGAATGTCAATTAATTTATATAGAGGTCTACCTAGAAGGATCATTTATCGGAACACATCAACACACCAAGTAAAACAGTTTCCCTTTGTAACTTAAAATTCTCAATCTAGTCCGATGTCGAATATAACATTTAAGTATAAATTATGAATATAATAATTATGTATAAAATAACATCAAAACATGGCGATGTGAAAATATTCCTTAGCATTTGATTTCACTGAGGCGAATAACAAATGATTTCATGTAGGAAACTGAAATGTGTTGCGGAGGTGCATTTTGAACACGTTTATACAAGGTGCGTGAAGTACTATTTGTAATGTAACAAGCAGATCTTGAGTGATATCGTTCCGTTGTGTATTTCTTATAAGTTGTTATTTACCCTAACAAACACAACGATAGGGTGGAATATTCTAAAGTTACTTTCGGCAAGTTCACAATATGACCTACAATATGGCTTTCATATTAATGTATATTTTTTCACAAAAATAAATTTAAAAAGCTTTAAAGACACTAACAGCTCTCTAAGACTGTAAACATTTGCAACGGAATAGGAAGTTTTGTAGTTCTGCTTGGAAATTTTTGTCTCGTAGGTGCAGACTAAAGGCCGTGTAGAGATGTAATCCACTTATTCCAAAAAGTATGTGCCGGTCTTATGGTTTCGAGAAACGGTATGTTCTTTAATTTGGAAGTAAATAAATACAATTCTCTTTCATGTTACTGTCAAAATAAATTTCGTAATTATGTCTTATTTTTGCTTTGCTTTCTTTGAAAAATAATATTTCATATACTAAAGCTTTTTTATTGTAAGGGTATTCTGCTCCTTTGCAGTAAACTAGCGGAAGGTCACGTGTGCTATTTTGTCGCTAGATATGATCCCTACGCATGACAGAAGGCATCAAAGTTGGTAGTATTTATGAATAAAGTTAGATAACAGCAGACTTAAAATTTGCGGTAACGACATGCTTGATTCCGTACGACTTTGTACAAATTTTCCCATGAAGTTCATAGCGCAACTCTATACATAGCAGCACAGTTTAGTGTATGTGCTTGCTTAACTCTGTTACTACTAATGTAGCTGTATTTTTGTAACTTCAAGAAATGCATATTCTCTAAAAGCATTATACACAATCTTTTTTTCAGGAGCTAAAATATGGAATAGTGGGTGACAATTAAACAGACATCTTGAGGTATAGTACTTTACAAGAGTATGGGTACAATAATTTGTTCGTAAAAGCAAGCATGTTGCATATGCACCGAAATTATTTTCTCAACAGCTAGTCTCAACGAAATTTTAGCGGGTTTCGTGTTTTGTTATACATAAGAAATGGCGAAAAATACAAATAAGAGAGCAAAGTTCTATCTCTAATTGTCATTTGAGCATAAATGTCTTATGTTGTTTTGAAAAGTCATTGTCAAACAGAGGCCTCTAAGAAAATAAAAATTGAATGAAGAATTTTCTATAAAAGTCACCTGTGATTCGGATTTCAGATGGCTGAAAGACAGAATAATCGATATGCGATAAAACAGATGTCCGAATTTTATTTCTAAACATTGTTACAAATATTTACGCAGGAAGATAAAGATTAGATTCGATTAGACTAGATTAGTGTCTGGATTCGAGCCCTTTCAGCACCGATGAACCTAGGCCTTTAGACGGGCCCTTTTGTGCCCCCTAATCTGATGTCAAGTCAATGGAGACCTGTTTCTTTACTAACGTTCCAGATGGCCCCCATACAGACTCTTCAACATTCTCTGGGTCCAAAAAAAAGGGACCCAAATAAGCATGTTTAAGTGAAGCCAGAGCGTCACACTCATATATAACGTGGGTTGAGGTATCTTATTCTACTCCACACCTCCTACATAAGGGACTGTTAATCAGCCCAATTAAGTGAAGATGGCTTCTCAGGTTGTTAAGTCCAGTAAGGAGGCCAGGTAAAAACTCTGCATTGTGTCCTGTAAAAGGGCAGAAGTCTGGTCTTTACAGTTGGACTAGGAACCGAAAGGAGGGTAAAACTGACCACATGGATTCAAAGAATTTTATCTCCAGAGTCTTCCATAAGTGTGGAACAGGCAGACAGAAAACTTTTAAACCTAATAATTATAGCTAAGCTCTGCAAAATATTGTGCAAACGAAGGCGAATAAAGTGTCTGAAACATCCTATGAGCCCAACAAACAGACTTCAGGTTCAGTGGTTGACAAACATCAACCTATATTGCGTCGTTCCTACTCACATTCGAACGTCATGCTTTTCTTTCTCTGAACTTCATAACAAGGGATCGATTTTATTTTTTACCTGCACGCTTATACCTTTTTCATGTCAGTAATAACGCCTCTCGAAGTAAACGTGCCATTTAATATATTATATAAAAAGGAACTCCGCATTTTGTACGTAGAGTACTTCTGAATACAGGAAGGATAGTGTTATCCTGGAGGTCACGATGAGAAGGGTATTCAGCCACGTGCAGTATTTTCTGCTTGCAGTTAATTGAACTCGCAAACCGTAGTTAAAATCACGGAGCGTCGATTGGGTGATTATGATAATGATGCATTAAGATTAGGAAATATTGTGGACAAGGCAGTCATGCAAAGTTTTACCTTCTACTTTGGAGTCTGCCGGGAGGGAATAAGGAAGGTCTAACTCTCCATATTGTGATTGTCCAGGCCGAAATTGGAAATGGATATATGCTGCGCAATGCCATAAGCGAGTAACATGTGAAAGAAAATTAATGGACATAAACTTTTTTAGAAACTTCCAGAAATCTTCGTAATTAAAAAGATTGAATAAAAATATTAAGATTAACCTTAGGGAAGGGAGGGTTTGAGAGATGGATGGAAGTGGCTCAGGAACGTATCCAACAGTTATAGTTCGTTTTTACGACGTTCGACGTTCCGTCACAATGATACCAAGTTTGTTAGCCCTTTAAGTATTGGCATATATCCAACTCATGCACACCAAATGTGTTCCTACATCAATGAGGCATATTCCATGTGTGTTCAAAATCACTCTTTTGACTGTAAGGACGTAACAGGTGTTCATTACGTAATCATGGGAACTACTGAAACCATACTGACAGAACGCAGACTTTCTTGATATTGCACTATATATAACACAGAACTATCGCTGAAATTCAAACGATTAACCAACGGCTTTAGAAATTACATTAATTTTGTAAGTCTTCTTAAATGCACAAGGACTGGAAGTGGAAATACGTAATCAGATTTCTGTGAAGATATCAAATACAGAATCTACACCACTAATCTGCTATACATCAGTGAAACAAATTACAGTCACTTTTCCAGAATATATGTACTTAGTCTTCTGTACATAACACCGTGTCCAGTGTGACATTTTGTCCATATAGGTTGTCATTTCAAACATGTTTAACATTCGTTAGCTGCAACACACACAGTGGCACTGCCACGCACTATAACCAGATCTTTCTCTTCCATCATTCTGTAGATAATAGTTGCTTTCATTTTGCATTCTCACCAGTCTGACTAAACAACTCGTAATAGACTGTCTCAGGGAGAGTAGCAAAGTTTCCGAAACAATAATATTATATTTCCCAGATGATTCTAAGCTTCCAAATTAATCTACTTAAGAGGCAAGGAGGACTGTTGGGATCTACAAACTTTAATCAATAGTGCTTGAATATATTAAAATCTCTAGAAGCAAGCGTTTAATAGGAGCTAGGGGTTTTCATATTATGCAGTTCCAACAGATCCTGATAATAAGGGCCTCACTGTTTGAAACTCGTTACGTATTTAACAAAATGAATTCAAAATAAAAATTCCAAAGTTTGGCAACAGCTATTTTATTACGGCGAGTGAGAGGATGTTAAATGGGGCCTGTTTCTTCTTTCGTTGTTTTCTAAGGGAAAATTTTCTCTTGAAATAAGCCTATACTTCATTATTGTGCTATTCACGTCACTGAATAATTTCTGCGCCGGTTATGAGAACTGAAGCTAGACATACCTGACAGAAACCGGAGTTTAATTCACATTCCAAGGAAACTTCGTTACACAATTCACGTCTTATGAGCTAAAGGAACTTATAAAAGATGCCTAAATTCTTACTATATATCTTCCACTGGCAACCGTAATCGTCGCGTGTTCCTCCTTATCTTCGGCAAAAGCGCTTGGATATAAATTTATATACATTACTTTCTCATTTTACTCTGTCGAAAAATTACACAGACCCACTTCATATATAAAGGTAAAGCAGCCCCGTTACAGCCCTGGAGTGGCCCAGAGGGTTCCAGGAAGTTAAGGTTCCCAGATTTCATGACAACGGCACAGGATGGCGGTAAGGTTGTCAGCCTTAAACACCGGCCTCCTTTACCCCCAGGAAATGCTCCTGGTACTCATTTTTATTAGAGGCTGAGTCGGCCCCAGGGCCATAGTGCGATCGGAAGGTACTAGAGAATATTTACGGCAATACTTTTGATATATTGACAAATATATTTGATTAGAACCAAATTATTTAACTGTACAATACACCTATATATGTACACAGTAAAGCTTCTGCGACGTAATTGTAGATGGAAAAATATTGCAGAAACAATACAATAGTGTGTAAACAAGTAAAATGCATTCAGGTGTTTCATAGTACAGTCCAGTGAAAGGTTTTCGTGATGTCTGCATAAACATCTGTGTACTGTAATTTCGAGAAACTTCTTAACCAACGAAACAAGTAATAGTGCTCTCAGTAATATCATCTAAGCAGCAGTTAGTGTGGAATACGCGCTGATAAGCACTGAAAACGTGAAATTAAAGTTTACACATGCTACCAGATGTAACACTAAAATCTGCCTTATACTAGATCCTTGACATTTACAATATCACCCTGTATATAATGTTCTGCATTTTATCCTTTTACTTCTCTAATTAAATTTTGCGCATTATTACATACATGACGGATATTTCAATGTAAATTTTAAAGTTCGGGTCACCCAAAATTGTTCAAACTCAAACCACAAGCATTCACAAACACTTATATCTGAAAGTCTATGGCAATGTTTTTATTTATTTGTATATTTGTGCGTACATCTCCATCATGTCAATCATAACTTGAGTTAAAATGGATAATATTTATTTAAACCATTAGGTGCTTTATTCATGAGAAGTTCACTGCGGCTCTACGACCCACAAGCCATTTCTTGACTAATCGATCGACAGTCAGACACTCCTGTCGCATCCTGTACCACAAAGTTCGTTAATTCATTCTTTGCAAATACATATTGACCGTTCAAAACACACAGATATAAACGAGGTCCATTTATTACACACTCTGCAAATAACGAATGGGTAAATTTCCTGTTTAGTTTGCGTAAATCGGGTAAATATGTATGAATTGTGTAAATATTTGGTGTCGAGATTTTTAGGCCGCAATTCGCGGTTCATATAAACTTGCACAAATTATTCATCCTTTCGCTCGTTTTAGACGAAACTATAAAAGTAAAACCTATTCTTTCTTAATAAAGTTACAGCCCCTCCCCCCCCCCACACACACACCTTCTCTCTATGTCAAACTCTAGCTGGTACGTATTTATTTCACTGCGGGATCCGTGGATTATATGAACTTATACTTCTACCTGCACCACTGCGGGATCCTTGGATTATATGAACTTATTCTTCTACCTGCACCACTGCGGGATCCGTGGATTATATGAACTTATTTTTCTACCTGCACCACTGCGGGATCCTTGGATTATATGAACTTATTCTTCTACCTGCACCACTGCGGGATCCGTGGATTATATGAACTTATTCTTCTACCTGCACCACTGCGGGATCCTTGGATTATATGAACTTATTCTTCTACCTGCACCACTGCGGGATCCTTGGATTATATGAACTTATTCTTCTACCTGCACCACTGCGTGATCCGTGGATTATACAATCTTATTCTTCTACCTCCACGTGTTAATTCGTAGAAAGATTTTTAAGTGAACAAAGAAGGCTTCGAGGGAAGTGTTCGTGGCCAGTTCAGCGTATTTTCCCGTAATTTACTTTTAGCAACATAATATGTAACAAATCCCAGTAAATTAACCGATTTAAGGACTGATATTCTAATACCAAATTTTCTGGACAGGAATCGGGAATATTATGTACTCGCAAATCTTGCAGCACAACATTCGGTTGCAGATGAAGGTTACGTTTATACGAAAGTGATAACAGTCATGCTAAACCAGCACATTCAGTAAGAGTAAATACATCATCCGTAAACATAACTACTGTTGTCACACTTCGGTCTCACTGTGTACACTGAAATGTTATTAATCATATGGAATAAACAGTTCCAATTATTTTACGACTATCTCGTTTGGTATTAAATCATTCACATATTTAACCATATTATACTTAGTTGACAAAACTGTCTTTAAGCTTCCCCGAGTACCGAATGCCTATACAATACTGGAGTTAGAAATATAAGATGACAGGGCACCACAGAAATGCGAATTGTGACATTCGTTATTCAGTGTAACTACGGTCCCCTCCACACTATTTACGGAAATTGCTCCCGATGCCACTTTTGCGCCAAGTGAAATGGGTTATCGTATTGGTCTACCCGTCCTCTTGTCCGTTGGCTTCGACTTTGAAACCACTTAACTTGGTTTAATTAAATTTTGTGCTGAACGCCTACATTTGCGGGTCCGTGTCATTTATCAGGCGGTTAGTCGCCAGTCTCCCACCGCAAAGGTCCAGGTTCTATCCCAAGGCAGTCCATACAGGAATTGTGTTGGTCGAAGAGGCACTAGGGGGGAGGCTTCTCTCCGAGCACTTCGGTTACTCGCTGTCAGCATCATTCAACCCACAAAACGTGTTCATTCATTCATCGCCGACACTACACAGTCTTAGCACTGGACAGTATCATTAATATACCTACAGTTGCGGGTTTCGAAAATACCTTATTTTCTAGCCCTCTGAGCTGCGGAACTGTACAATAAGTTAAAAGGACAGTAACATTTCGGAAGGGCATAATGCCTACAAATATTTTAAGGCCCTGTAGCATTTCTACCCTGAAGATGGAGGCTGTAGTTTCCACGAAACCTTCAGTAACGACCCTCGATATTACACTGTGTCAACGCCAGTCTTGCTTCTGCACTAACGATTAAATCAGCAGTGAAAGATTTGAGGTTCTCACAACAACGTGGAAAATTCCGTTTTTAGGATGTTAGGAAACATAAGACTGGTCAAAAGATATGCATATTTCGAAGCAACGAAGACAGAGGGTGCAAGTTCCTTCAAAATGGTGGTACCCTTTTACCAAACGACACGTGTTATAGGCCAGAAGTCTAAAATAAAAATTTCTTAACCGCAAGAAAACCTACAATCTCAAATGCAACTCATTTCTTCGGGTCCTAGCGGTTCGAATCCTCAATCACACAACTCCATACACCTACTATGATGTGTTTCAAGCAATGAATAACTCTGTTTACAAAAAAGCATTGTTCTCTAACGCAGTATTTGTCAAAATTACTTCGCTGCGAAAGCCTTTCAGTTTTGAGAAAACCTACAGGATGTAGAAGAGTAAAACACACATACACGTATTCAAATACAGCGTGCCGAAACCTACGTTATTCTAAACAAGAGTTGCAATGGACGTACAGCCTTCACTTAACCACCGTTACAGCGGAAAAGCAATAAGTATTACGTATCCTGAGTGTGTGTATATGTGTGTGTGTGTTCGTGTGTGTGTGTGTGTTTGTGTGTGTGTGTGTTTGTGTGTGTGTTTGTGTGTGTGTGTTTGTGTGTGTGTGTTTGTGTGTGTGTGTTTGTGCGTGTGTGTGTTTGTGTGTGTGTGTGTTCGTGTGTGTGGTGTGTGTGTTTGTGTGTGTGTGTTTGTGTGTGTGTTTGTGTGTGTTTGTGTGTGTGTGTGTG
>Ga0123355_10005183_pt1 | contig 19022 bp, 13 predicted proteins | sample TergutEmb28metaG_3_FD_89872 | JGI IMG/M metagenome (GOLD analysis project Ga0123355, IMG submission 89872) | Embiratermes neotenicus P1 segment gut microbial communities from Petit-Saut dam, French Guiana - Emb289 P1 | ecosystem: Host-associated > Arthropoda: Insects > Digestive system > Gut ... | reverse complement strand
GGGCACTTGTGAATATGGTGATGAACCTTCGGGTTCCATAAAGTGCGGGGAATTTCTTGACTAGCTGCAGAACCAGTTAGCTTCTCAAGAAGGACTCTGCTCCATGGAGTAAGTAAGTAAGTACATATAGCAATATCCATTATCCACATCATCAGAGTGTATGTCATACAGATATTTGTATACCTGCCACCAATCCGTCAACTCAGTTTCAGGCCTAAAACTGAAAAGACCGAGATACTGAAGATGCTTCATTATTTTCTTTTTCATTCAGTTGGCAACTCAGCATATGTCAGATACCAACAATGAATTTCCATTCCAGCAAGGACTTTCTTTTGAGCATACTTGTGTTTTATACACACACATGCATAACACCAGACATATTCAAACTGCTTACAAGATCCTTGAATTTTGTAAACCAGATGAACTTGGAAATCAACACAGGAAATAAAGAACTCTGAATGCAGAATACATACTGAAACTCTGTAACAGCCAATGTAAATATATGCTTAACAGAAAAAGAATGCTTACCGATGAAGAGACTGGTTGCCCAAGAAATCATAAACAGAACAGCATGCATAAAATTAACCCTTTGGCACCTAACATTAGATACAGATAACAGCATTTAGTGGCCTTCCTTATGCAGCTCTCAAATTCCAGGTTTCTGCATATCACCAGGCATTTAATTCCAGCACCAAAGGGTTAATTTGCATTCCTTCTTAACCTACGTGGGTTATCAGGATAAGTCCATTATTAAATAAGGTTTTAAGTCACTTAATGCTGTTAAATATCACAAAACTTTGTAGAAATAATAGTTGCATTTCTAACATGTCTGTTAGATACAAGTGTTTTCTGGTTGATCAAAGTACAGTTCTCATATACACTACACTGGTACTTGACAGTGCAGCTACAGTCATGCCATGCACAGGCATCTTTTGCCCGGAATGTGAGTTTTTAAGAAGAAGAAGAAGAAGATGATGATGATGAAGACTTGGAGAGAAATGCAAAGCTGTGAACGTGACTACCAGCTTGGAATAAAAACATCTAATTTCTTCCACACAGTTTCCACTATCAAAGAACAACGTGGAAATGAAACTAGGATATTCTCAAGGATCACACACCAGAAAGGAACAAAATGTGTTGCAGTTAATGTGGAACTGGAAGCTGTGCTTTTCAGTGAACTAATAAATGGAAAATTCTTCCGCATTGTAGCATAAACTTACAGAAATGCCATGTGACACTTCAATCATAACTCACTTTTATACATGTGGATGTGCACACGCACACACATACATACATGCATGCGTGTGCAGTGTTAATTCCTTTAATACCGCCCCCACCAGACAGGGGCCAGATTATCAAATATTCCAGAATATCGAACAGAACCCATACTCACTTAAGTTTCTACAAGTATTTTTTTTCTGTTACAGCTCCTATACTTGGGCTGCGCACTTATCACAGAAGTATTTCATTTGGATTATCTCCTTCAGCTGCTGGGTCAGGGGCATCATTGCACCCTTCTATGTATTACAAATCTTTTCGGTTTCTACCAGGGATGATGAAGGACCAGGATCTCTGGATCAGGAGTCTTCACAGATGAAGTTGTTGCAGTACAAGCAAAGGGTCAGGAGATACCACAATGGTCAATGCACACACTCTGAAAGTGTTTTTATGAGGACTTTCAGACTTGGAACTACTTTCCTCAACTGCTGAACTACCAGGATTTCCAGAGTATCAGGTTAGAGATTTAAAGGCATTCCACTGCACAACTCCAGTAAAAATTGATCTTTACTACCTCAAAACGTAAAATTACCTTAGACCATCGCAGTTCCACAAACTTTTTTGAAGCTTACATTTTCAAACTGTGGTGCACTTCACAAAAGCGCAAACACTTTCTTAAAATAACACTTCTCACAGAACAGGATACAGTGCATTCCATAATTTTGAAAGCACTACTCTTGAGATGTGTATTAACTGAACTGCTGTCACTAGCTTAATACTCACCCCTGCCCCAGTGAGGACAATAATTTTCTTTGCCCCTTTAATCAATCTCACTACATCTGCTAGGGTGTTGATGTGATGGAGTTTCTGCCGACGAGGTGGTTCACTCATCATGTTCATAATTATTTTCCACAGGGTTAAATCATCTATTTGCTGAGGAATTTGAGTTCCGTCTGTCACCAGCTGACTGAGCAAGCTCCTAGGATTTACACCTATTATCATCTGTCGTTGAACCCAACTCATTGGCCCTGAAAAACAATTTACGAATAATTGAAATTACTTGCAACTATGATTCAACTACAGGAGCCTGCTTTTGATGCTCAGCACACATTTCACAACCACAGATGACAACTAGTACAATATACAATGAAAGGTGATATGATATAATAAGTGATGAACCACCTAAAATTTGTGAATACACAAACTGGATACTGAAGAGAGACATATTAACATAGCCATTTATGTCTTCATGCAAAAAACGTGCAAGTAGCAATGAAAAATGTTCTGGTTGCTGGAGGTGGCTGTGGTTAACAGTTTCATAATCTCTAACCTCCAACATAAAGAGCATTGAAACCACTGAAACAAATGAATCCTGAAAGCAATTAGTGCAGCAGCTGGCTGGATATACAAAACCCCATGGCTGGGAGATGTGGCTAGCCATGGGGTAGGTGAATGTCAAGTCTCATTCTGTTATAAAAACAGGGCAAAAGTGAGAAGGTTTGACCAGTATGCAGTGATCGGAAGACCTGGTCCCCGTAATCCAGGATTGCATGTGGGAGAACAATAACTCAGCAGTACAGTGATTAGGCTATGGGCAGGACAAATGAATTGTGGCTTGATTCCTGGCAGTGCCAAGATATTTTCCTCTTGACTTCAGTGTGCAAACCAGCTTCAGTTTTGAGGTTCTCACAATGGTACTGCTGAAGATACAACTCTTCTGGGATATTACACTGTGTCATTGAGTTATGTCAAGAACTACTCATCCAACAAAACAGTGTAATATCCCACATGACTTCAATCTCCCGTCCACACCAGCTGTGGGGCCCAAACCAGCCTCCTATGCAATGAGTGTATGACGCTCTTTCCCCATATGAAAAGCAGCAGGCACATGAAGCTATGCCCTCAATCCCCCATATGCATTGATGGTGTAACATTTAAATAAGCACAGGTGCAATTTTTTATCTTCACCTGTAGACAAAGTACAAACGAAATGTAAATTCATGTACTTATAACAGTAAGCACCTACCAAATACAAATCGGAAGTTGTCGTGATCATTCAGTCACAAATTCAAACATTTACAAATACTTCACTATACTTATACTAGGTCTTTCCTCTTCTGGGATGTTGTGCAGAGATTATACTGAATATTACATTACTTAAACAAGACTACATCCAACCAAATACACTTATTTGGCAATATATGCCATGTTATACAGGGCGTTCAAAAAGTCACTGTGTCGTCGTTAATGCCGCGATGGTTATTTAGTAATGTAAGACCCAGTAAACTTGGCAGAGTATGGTGACGAAGCACAAGTGTTGGTACTGACTTTGGCGGAAAAACGCTAGCATATTGTGTGCATCTGTTGTCGTTTTAGTGTATATTTGCCTACTGTATTGTGGCATGTACTTGCACGGTGACTTTTCGAACATTCTGTATATAGGACATATATATTGCACAATGAATGTATTTTGTTAAATCTTAAATAAACAGTACAAATAATATATGGACAATGCAAAACACCAATATCAGTTAGTGAGTCATTACTTTATTCTATATCAAAGCAATAAAATCTGCCATGTACAAAGACACCTACCTGCCATTGGTTTCCATTCCTGTCCACTAAGTTCAGACAAGCCACTTATGTCAGAAAGGTAACTAACAGTTGAAGACACTTCATCTCTATCATCATCCCTTGTACTATTTGCTGTCCTAGAATTATAAAAACAAATCTGTTCTGTCTGTTGCAGTCTAAATGTGACCATACAGGATGCGTGCAACTTTATGACACACGCCCTCATTAGGCAAGTGCAGAAGTTTAAGACATAAGGCATAACATTTTGACCCTCATAACAACTTTAAAAACATGATCTACAAAAAGGGCTGCAATCAGACTGAGGGTCAAAGATGTCTGTGACAACATGTAAAACACATTCCTCCACATCAGGCATGCACACCAAATTGCCTATTTGTGCAAATAAATTTACCTGGGCCATGAAATATTACTTTCTGTGACAGTAAACATAAGTCCAAGTGAAAGTCTAACCATAAGCCTTGAAAACTTATCAAGATGGCACTCCTATATTTCCTGTATCTCTAAAAATGGAAATTGACATGCCTTCCAAACCTGTGCGGCAACACGCAGAACTTTTCCCAGTTAAAAAAAAAAAATTATGCATCCACGCCTTCTTCCACATCTGCCATTTCCCCAAGTACAGCAAACTCACAAATCAAACAACGCACATTTGTACTTAACCAAGGCACTACTCAATGACACATGCTACAGACTTATTCCAAGCAGGGAATGACACAGCAGCAGCAGAATTATCATCTCATGGCCTGTGTCCAAAAACTGACTGCACCATGGAGTTGTGCAAGCCTGCTCTTTAACATGAAAAGTTCTTCAGAAAACATAAGTTGCAGTGATGTCAGGTTTAAAGCACTCCTTATTTGATTCAGTTTATTAGAACATTTCTCCTGGCAATTACTTTTCAAAACATTCCCTTCCTCCACAATAAATAAAGTCCTGCCATCTAAAGCTCCATAATAGGCCAACCACATTAAATGAATGTGCCACATGATGGGGGATTCAGGTTTTCTAGGATGTGACGGTCTCACTGGACCAGCAGTTCCTGATGAAGACAACGAGGAACTATTTATCAAGCATCACATCCCAGATAACCATAATCTTCAAATACATCGCTGCTGTTAAAATCTTCAAACTTGCATGCCACAGCATGCAGCAGTAACATAATGCAGCCTTTCTATATGGTCTTCTGAAATGGCTGAACATCATCACTAGACAGTGCAGAAATACAATGGTCATAAACATCTGATGATTAAATACTGCAGTCATGATTTTAAAAAAAAAAGTGTCTCACATAAGATTGTACAATGAAAACTACCAACTCCCAGTCTACTCTCGCCTAATTGAATCAGCAGGAATAAAACTTAAATAAACGGGCATATACAATGATGTCCTTCCATTACGGTTCTGATGAAATTAAATATTTATGGGACGGGTTCACAAGAACAACAAGAGTTCAGGCTCTTCCATCATTCTTTCCTACTTCTGGTTCATTACTCACTGCAGTAAACATCTCAAATTAGTTATGAATTACAAAAATTGAGGAATGTCCAAACCACACAGTTAAAATTTTTGACAGCCAAAAGGGGATCAAAATACTCAATATTCTTTGTTTAATTTTGTTTTGAATCTGGGGGCAGGGAATGTACAGTAGAAGAGACTTTTAACATAATATTTTATTGCTTCATGAGACAGATTGTGAAGTACACAACAAAAGTGCACAATGAAAAAGATTTTTGGCAAAAATATGCTATACCTCAATGAAATGTTATGGTAAAAAAAATACATAATCTCAGTAACATACATCATTTTACATGTGCAACAGGGGAAAAAATGTAGAAGCATGTTTGTAGAATGGATATACTGTCTTATTTCTTACAGGTACATTATTACAGCAATATTGGTAACACTGGCCTCAAAAAATATTCACTGAACATACCCTCCATCATCTGACTTCTTACTGCTGTGTGTAGAAGCGCCTGCCACTGAAGTGCCTGCTTGGCTTGTGCTCCTGTCCAGTGCCATTTCGTTGAATCCGGAGTCTCCGTTCTTCAGTTCCTCAGCACTGACGGTGTATTCGCCTAAAATGTATACACGACTAAACTGTGAGTTGTGAACACACTGTAAATTATGTAGTTTACAACCACACAATTTAAAGGCTGTATTTTTATTTTGAAATATTTACTACTATAAGTTCATAAACGCTTTCTAATTTCAAGTGCTACTGAAGCCGCCAATATTTTCTTTCCTACTACAAGTATAGCCACATGTTAACCTGTCAACTGAAACATGTCGCTGTATGAATTTCGATTTACGAAACTGTTCATAGCAGTCGCTCTTTATCTGTACAATGTTCGTAACATTCACCGCGTAACGATACGAGCCAAGAAAAGTAACTCGTCAATAGCGATTTTCTACTTCGTACAAAACACAACGCGCCCTTTCCGCTGTCATGGCAGCCCCGCCCCCACAATGGAGACGATCGAGAAAAAGAGCTAATGGCCAGAAATCCGCCATCTTTGACCTGAAAAGTCCTATAATTAATCCAACATATTTTCATCAGACTCACCTTCGATGACTTCGTGTACATTCTTCATGGGTGCAGAAAATGCTCCGAAATCCAATTCCACGTTTGAATTTGATAGATGTTGAGTTTGGTCAAGTCGGATTCGTTTTGAAGGAGAAGAATACTCTCGGCCCTCAGAAATCCACGCCATTTTCAACAGCTATGACGAAATCACGGAAGAGGAAGTAGATAGCGCTTCTTGGAGAGTTTGTAGTGTCGAGGTAACAAGATGGTAAGTAATTTTTGTGTTTTAAATCCGTAGTTATTACAGTAATCGTTGTGTGGATGAAAGAAAGACCCGTAGTAAGTTGTAGTTAATACAGTTTTCATCAACATTATTGCATTTCCATGAACACTGGGAGTGTTTCACTACTGAGAATCTAAACGTTATGTGTAGGCATGACCCGTAGGTTAAGCTTGTTTTAAGTTATTCTTTTCACACAAGACGGAATTTCAATAATTCTGATGCGGCGAGAACTTTGTAATTAATAGGGACACTTGAAAATAACTGTGTAATTAATAAGGACGCTTGAAAAATATATTACCATATTGAAGTATTTGTTCGCCATGTGTTATAACCTATCTTTGAATGTTTCAGAGTGAAGGTACTGCAACCATCAGGACTAGAAAGTTCATGACGAACCGGCTTTTGTGTCGGAAACAGATGGTTAGTACGTAGTTTTTATTGTTTTATTTGCACATTTACAATGTCTGTGAATATTATACAACCTTTTCGAAGTATCGTGACTTATGTTGAAGCAAGTGTTGATAATGTAATTTCATGGCTTTCTTTTGCAGGTTGTGGATGTTCTGCATCCAGGGCAACCGTCTGTTAAGAAGACCGAGATTAGAGAGAAACTAGCAAAGATGTACAAAGTTACATCAGATTTAGTGTTCTGTTTTGGTTTTCGTACAGCTTTTGGTGGTGGAAAATCAACGGGGTTTGCCCTCATTTATGACACAATGGACTATGCAGTGAAATTTGAACCTAAATATAGGTTAGCAAGGGTATGTACAAAATTCTGTACTTTCCAAGGTTTGTTCCAATTAACAGTTGTTGTCTGTTGTCATTCTGCAAGAATACGATTGAGCATTAGGAATGGGGGCTGGCCACTCTCTTTCCATTGCATCCCCTGCCAGCAAAAATGTTAAAGTCTGGGTGATTTTGATGGAGTACTTGGTCTCTAAATTTGTCAAAATCAAACTGTAACGCTATTGTTCAAGGCATTGTGAAATGAGAACTGCAGTTGTTTTATTTGTGCATTAACATGCAATAGATAGAACACTCATTCTCATCCAAGTCTTCATTATTTACAATTCTGTGGTGTCAAAGGCCTTGTGTGTCTAACCATTACGTATGACATAACATGTAATATAGACTGATTGTTATATACACACAATGTGAGAGCCTGTAATGGACCTCATATGAAATTACACTTTGGAAAAGATGTGGGTCATACATTGTACATTAGAATGTACCCTTCTCCTCCTATTTGTATACCATCATGGCACTAATACTAGTAATCAAATTATTTGTTTTGAGATGTTTGTGGTTAATGGTGTAGGGGCAGTTTTAAGGGGCATTAGATTTCTGAATCAGTTAAGATAGAGGATAATAGTAATTTTTGAAGTGGTTTCAAGTGTTGGAGCAGTTTGAAGTGAGAAAGCAGTCTGGGCCCAGTTGTTGATGTTGCAGCATTGGGCATTTATGCCATGAACTTGGAGCAAATTATTTTGTGATGTATGCTTTATATTACTACTTGGTAATAATAATGTAAAGCATGTGTGGTAATTGATTATTCACTGTAGACCTAGTTGCATATACTTAATAGGACTCTTTGGTTTCATTGCTTGTCTCTTGTGATATAGACAGTGAATAGAACCATATCCCATAGGATTTCCTGACATTTTGGTGGAACCTGCTGTCTTCGCTGAAGTTGAAGGCAGCAAGTTTCTTTAAAATATTAGCAAATTTTTTACTGTTCTAAATGGTACCCCACAAGACAGTGTCATATAAAGTATAATTTCTTAGATGTAATTGTTTTTTCTTTAAGCATGGACTTTTTGAGAAGCAGAAGGCCACGCGCAAGCAGCGTAAAGAGCGTAAGAACAGGATGAAGAAGGTGCGGGGTACCAAGAAATCTAAAGTAGGTGCAGCATCAGGCAAGAAGGTATGCATTAATGTTGGATTTTAAATACTCTCAAAATGTTCACAGCAGTTTCATATTACTGGCAGTCTGCATCTGAGGTTCTGTAGTATATATATATGTGCAGATTGGTTAGGTTTTTAACCCAGTACTTCAGTGGCATTTCCATGCACACTTTGTTGCATTGGTGGAGAACACTTTCACAAATATCATGTACAAAGTGGTTTCAATTGAGATGGAAACATACTGCTTACAGTAATGTGATAGTAATTTATAGTACTACCATCAAGGCAGCACTGTAGAGATGTTTGCGGCAAGTAACACTGGATCTTGTGTCAGTCTTCATATACACAGAATATCATACCTCATTATTCTGAAGAAATGGTAAAATATTTTGTAAGAATTGCTAGAAATGACACCCTGTACCTTCTGGTACGATCACAGTGCGGTGAAGCTTTATGACACTTCTGAAGTTCTTCGCTGTGAACTGAAGTAGTTTAATGAATTGGGTCCTCCCACCCCCCAGCCAGCTTCATCCTCGGGTTCCACCAGAGGTAAAAATCAGTGACTAGGGAATCTGGGAGGCCAGATTTATCAGCCAAGTCTGTTCTAAAGAACCTCATAGGACATTTCCCATTAACTTGTCAGCATTATGTGCTGTGGCATTATCTTGCTGGAGTTTGCCATATTGATGGTCTCCAGCTGCTAACTGATCAAAGTTGGGATTCTCCATATTGCATGTATACCAGACTAACTTAAGTTTGGTGAAATAATAATAATGGGCGAATGATTTGCCACACACTGAAACACTTCTATAATGAGTAAGGACACTTGTTGAATGCAGTGAGGATGTTCTTCACTTCATATTTATAAATTTTGTGTATTGACATGACTGCTACAGTAAAAACCATGCCTCATCAGTTGAGAAAAACAGCTGTGGATCTGCTACAGCATTTTGCTCTTCGTGCAACAACCAGTTGCGGAAGTCTGTCTTTACTGTGTAAGCTGGCTATTTGCTTATATACATCCTTTATTTTGTGTGACCAAACTTTGGTTTGTCTCGACTATGAATGGAGGGACACAACAGTTTGTTGTGTGAAGTGTTATAATGATTTTTTTGACTCCCAATCACAGACTGCCCTGTAATGTTTTGAAGTGTCTTCACTTTGTGCTTTTCTTTTGGACTCTCTTTGTGTCGCAAATAGAGCCCATAATATCTCACTCTTGAGTTTCAGTGGACACTGCTTTGTGGGAACTTGTTCTTATGGGTATTTACAAGTGAACCTCTGAATTACTTTTTGTAAGTTTGAATTCTTACAAAGATTCAGCTGTGGAAGCTTGATGATGTACTGTACAAGGTACGTTCCAAAAGTAAAGAATAAAGTGCCACTGTGACACTGCAGGCAATGTTGTGTACAGAGTTTGTGAACACAGTGCATAGACATGAACATTATATATGAACGTAGTCACCGTCTCTGTTAAGGCATTTGTCCACGTGGGGAACTAGAGCTTGAAACCTCTTAAAGAATAAATCCACATCAGGTGCATGGAACCAACTGATTGCTCACACTAGACTTAGAGAGGCTCAACTTCCCCAGAGGTGAGACAATCACTTCTAGAACTTGCTTGACAGACTCCTAAAAGCTGTGCGATGAAAGGAGCTGGGGCTGCAGAATCGTGGTGTCATCTTCATCTGTAACCTTTCACAGCCTAGATTACCAGGTAGTGTTTGGTGCGGTACGGATGGGAAGTTTTGCAACATTCACTATGCAGTCTAGACCTGGTACCTCAAGCTTCAATTTTTTGGGCCTTTCAAAAAGTCTTTGATCAGTCTGCTCCTGGCACTTGGTGTAGATATCTTTGCTAAGGGCTTAACTGTGCTAGTTTCCCACAGGTACATATGCGTCAGTGTTGAGATGGAGTTTGTGTTAAAAAGAAGTGCGCATGTCTGTAACATGTTAATAACATCTGTACTATTACATGCATTGTTACAGTTGCAGTTTGACCTGCAATTTCTTGAACACCACTATATCTTATTACAAAAATTCAATCCTTAGGGCAAATGATTTGAGTGAGCAGATTCTCCCTTCACTACCCTGCTGATCCCCAGATTTGTTAACTGTGCAAGTGACTTATCAGCTAGTTCGGCACTGATCGCGGGCAAATCGTGCATTGTATTACACAGTGTATCGATGTTTCCTTCTCACTTGAACTCTGATAACTGTAACAAGGAGCAGCTTATGAAACATCATGTTCATTATAAAGTAAATGTTGAACTGAATTTGGAATATAAATAAATGAACATGTTCAACTTCTTGCTTTTTGAACAAAGCAAACTCTGTTAATAAAAATCCAACCAGATGCAACAGTATGCAGATATTTATTTACTGCAAAGCAACTCTACATGTTTTGGGTGTCACATCACCCAACATCAGGAGTAGTGAAAACTGTAACCGCAGCCTCTGGTACAGGTCATAATATTGGTACAGTCTGATCAGACCACGTTGGAGGGAAGTAGCTGTACCAATATTATGACCTGTACCGGAGGCTGCAGTTACAGTTTTTAGTACTCCTGATGATGGGTGCTGTGACACCCGAAACATGTAGAGTAGCTTTGTAGTAAATAAATATCTGCATACTGTTGCATCTGGTTGGATTTTTATTAACACTGAATTACGATGCACGGAACCATGAGCTTAAAAAAAAAGCAAACTCTGTATGCTACGCTGGTCACAGTACACTGTGTTTTGTCGAAGTGTTTGCTTGGACTGTAGGTCTTGCAGCCTGTGGTAAAATTCATGCTGCTGACTGTGAGTATGATCACTTGACAAGCAGCAAATGGCTGAGTTCATTTAATTTTTATTTGGCTTGAAACAAACAGAAACGTTAAATACTAGGAAACCCAATTGTCATGTCTGTGCATTGGGAAAGTGGGCTTTGTGTGTTCTGCTTAGAACTCTGTCACCTCATAAGGTGTGTATAGACTGAAGAATTGCTAATAACTTCTTGTGACTTGTTGGGTATTGCATAAATTTTAAGTGAAGAAATGAATTGAATTTGGAAGTGAAATGTTTGATGTTACTGAATTATTTACTGTATTTATTATTGTAGTATTATCAGTTTGTATGAATCTCAGGGTGTGTGTGTGTGTGTGTGTAATTTCAATGTCTACTACCTGCATGTGATTTATGCTTAAATTCATGCTTACTGATAAGTTCTTCACTTCGTTGCATCCAAGCATGATGTGCTTAATTGGAATGATGCATGGTTTACCTTGTATTATATCATAGTTTTGCACGCTGTATTTCTTGATTTGTTTATTTAGGGGTGACTGTGCTTCACTTGAAGAACCATTGCAGCTCTTAAATTAGTCTCATTGCATGTTTTTGTGTGTTGTGTGAGGTTGCTGATAAGTGCATGTCTACTTGCATGGCTTAGTGAAATAAAAAGTGCTTTGGGAGATGATAGAATGTTAAAGTCGCAGCATATGGACCTAGTTTTTCCCAAGAGTATTGGGTACTGATTTCATGGGATTGTTCGGAATATTATGAATTCCCATTTCTTCAGACTTTGTGGCAAGCTGGGAAATGATGCCTCTTGTTTGTGTAATACAAGCAGAAATCTCCGGGGGTCTCCTCGCTGCCTGCCAGTTCATTTTTTACAGCTCTTTCAAAGAGCATATTCTAACTATGGAATATGACTCAGCTCACCATCAGATGATTTCCTAATCTAAAATGTCTGTCACGGGCCTGAAGACTTCAGAATGTTTGCTTTTAATGTGCAACATGTCACAAGATAATGCAGTAATGTTTGATATTCATTTATTATAATATTTTGAGCTTAGTATGCTTAATGGTTTCTTTAATTTTGATGAATGTAGGAATACAATCTTAATTACTGAAAATGTGTGGCCGAAGTTTTAGAATTACACTTTTGACTCAGGTAGGTTTTTTTTTTTTATTTTTATTTAAGTTTTGAGACCCCTTCTGTAGAGAATGTTTTCTCTGTACGGCCACGTAGCAACTGCCAGAATAATAACGTGTTTTGAGAATCACTTTTTGATCATGCTTGATGCCAGTTTTTTTTACAGGCATTGGTGCTGCAGACAGCTTGTCACTAAAATTGTGTGCGCTTGGCAAGGTTTCTTGAGTCTTTGTTGCAGACTTTTGTAGAAAAATAAATAACAATTCTGAAGTGGTAGCCTATGATAGGAATGGTTCTGTTAGATAGTGGGGTGGGCAGCATAAATTTGTTCTTGCTTGTGGAGTAATGAAACTTAATGTTCTCTCCAACCTCATACACAGACTAGAAAATTTTCATTTTTGCTGAATTCAGAGACACCTGTGCATTTAACTGTTTTTTTTATTGGTCCCAGTGTTTTATTTACAAAATTTTTTACTTCTGACTTATTGGGACCCTTGCTGCCAGGTGTGAGAAATCAGGCATGATAAGATCTAACAGGTACTGTTTTACGTGGTTTACATGCATCATCTAATTTGTAGTGGACAGCATTATACCTTGGATACAGACAGGTCTCGTTTTACGCAATTTCTTTTAGCATAATTACGCTTTAACAGAACTTGAAAATTTACCGCACTTTTTGAATTTGCACGATAATTTTCAGTTTTATGCGATTTGGCATAGACGGTCTATGGCCACACTTCTGTAGGAGGCTACCAGAAAGTGGTATCACTGTCACGCCATCAGTCACGTGTGTGGCCTGATGACAGTGATATAAACATGTGGTTCATGTAGTTTCCTCTTCAGTTGCATACACTTTTCTTAACATGAGTGAGGAATGTACACTTATATCATCTAGTGCAATCCAAGTGAATAATTGACAAAAGACAATTGGTGTTGAAGAGAATTAGACATAATAAGCCGACTTGAAAAAGGCAAACATATTGTTGACATATGCCATAATGTTAGATTCGCCACTAGTAGCGTACATACAATTCATGTGATAAAACTGATAGAGTTCAGGGGCTAATTCGGGAATTAAAGTGTCTCTGAAGCAATACTACCACTGTCCTATTGGAATGAACAGTACCAAAAACTTTGGATGTGAGTCTTACATTTTTATTGTATTAGAAATAAATAAATATGTTGTATACAGATGTATGTATACCATATAGAAATATGTGTGTGCGTGTGCGTGCGTGCGCATGCACGCACACTGTTTTTACAGTACATGCATACTCTAGAAGCCCATATGTCCACTAGTGATAATAGTCATGCACTATATTGGATGAGGTTGTCAAATCCTAAACTCCAGGAAATACACTTTTAAATGAGAATTTTGTGTTCAATTTGCGCGACATTTTTAAGGAACATAACCCTGATGTAAAACGAGTCTTGCCTGTATTTAGAGATGCTGGTATGTAAGAAGTTTGTTTCTTTGTGAGAGATGTGTTGTATAATTGGTCTCCCTTCAAATACACTTATATTTTCTAACACAGAGACACTTAAGTAGCATTCTTGTTTACTATACTACGTATCTTCAGTAACTTCTGATGCAAAACTTAAGAACAGACACTCTTCGGGCGGACACATTTTTAACCAGCTTGTTAGGCAATCCATTATGAGTTGTGATAATACGTATATGTTTGGAAAATAAATTCCATGTTATTCAGGCCCTTGTCTGTTAATTGATCTTTTTAATGTGTATTCAGATCTGTTACTTCATAAGGGTAATGGAATTGTGGACAGGTGTGGTGCCTCTAACATCATTATTTGACTGATAGGTTAAGGATGGGCAAGTAATTTGTCACACTTGCACAGGTAAGAAATAAGTCTTGTGGTTTTTTTTTAGCAGCAATTAATATATCCGTTGTCAGTGTGTACTTATGTCTTGTGGGTGGAAGCAGTCGGGGATTGTGCCAAATAACTCACGTAATATGAGTGTGTAGTTTTTTTTTTTTTTTTTTTTTTTTTTTTTTTTTTGGCATGCCTGTAACAGTACATGATTTGTTTTTACTTGTGTTCTTTCAACAAGCCCATGGATTGTGCACATATGCCACAGAGTGGAAAGCAAAATGATCGATACGCTTCCACCAAATTTGTTTCGTTGTGTGCAAAATGAATGCCCTTGCACCCATGCATGCAGGTGGTATGACATTAACAATATTTAAATCTTGGTGGTGGCAGAATGTTCATTGGTGTCTTTACTTTCTCCAATTGCTTTCAGGGAGGCAAAAAATAGAATGCTTGCTCTGAACCTTATGTTCAAAGTGCCTGATTGAGATGCTACTTTCTTGCATTACATTGACGCCGTGGGATTCAGCTTCGGTTCATTGGGTTATAAGAAGACAGGAAATTCATTCTTATGTTAGCTGTTAGGCTATTGAGGATGTGGTTCTCAACAGCTGAATGGTTTGAGGATGATTTCTTGTCTTGGTTATACATTTCATCTCTGGTGCTTGGTATTTATTTCACTGCTTCTCTATTCTTTGTATATTGATTATGTGAACTTTCTGTTTGTAATGTTGGTATCATCTTATGCCTGTCAAGTAGATGTATACAACTGTTGTAAAGGCAGAAATTGGATCTTTGTTTTGTATCAATTACAGTAACCGCCACTCTGCAAGTTGGAGACTACGAACTGTTTGAAGTCTTCACTGGTGTCATTTGTATTATAATTTGGTTTGTATGTGGCAATAAAATTCTCTTGTGTATTTATGGTGTTATTGCTTAGTATGTGTGCAGTGTGTTTTGGGAACAGAGTTGTTGTAAAGAAAAAATCTTAAAAAGATCCTGTCAGACAAGTTTGTCAGTTGGAATGATTCATGAAATTTGTGTTTCCAAGATACACTCTGCAGGTAGGATGGATGATCAAGAAGACACTGTTCAAAAGAATCATATTAGTACGAACTAATTTTCTGCTTTTCTGGTATGAAACAGGAGATCCCTACTAAGGTAATGAACTGCCAAATGTATTTTGAACAGTCTCTTTCTGGTCAGCCTGCATATCCTATTAACCCACGATCCTTTTGAATCCCAGAGGACTGGAATCTTAATTAGTGACTGTATATTTACTCTTCATCTACTAACATAAGAACAAAGAGCAATTTATAAAGCGATGTACTTATTTATTGGTTGTGTACACTTACACAGCATAGCTTACAAGTGTGAGGATTTTCAAATCAATGTGTAAATGTAGCCTGCAACTTATGCAGCACTAATATGTTAAGAACAAGGGTTAGTCAAAGCAAAATCACTGGCCGAATTTTGGTATATGAGGTTGAACAATGCATTGTTTGCTTGTGCTCAAATCAGGTATTGCAAAATAAATATGAGACTTAAAGCAGTGTGTTTATTATATCCCATACTGTGGGTTACAGTTCTGAAAATTGTTCAACAAACATTGGTTGTATGAGGAACATAATGTGTACGGACAAAAATAGTGATGGTATATAAATTATTTACATATTCAATACTATATTTAAGGAAGAAGGATAAAGATATTCCACATAGTAGGTGGCAGTATAAAAAGACCTTTTAAAAATTGAAACTGTTTGCAGATACACTAATAAAACTGGTTCATATCCTACAGTTTAGAAGTCAGGACAATAAAAAGTAATTGGTTAAATGTGGGTTTACTGAGCTCGAGATCAGAAGTTATGTTCTAAAGCAAAAGAGGCACTGTAGTTTAATGTTACATAAATGGCTGGTAGAAACACGTGGAGGGGATGATTTTTGATTAGTCTATGTGAGGGTAAAGGAATGCTTGAAGAGAGAGACAAGGCTGCACTGTGTGCATTACATTTACATGGGAATGAAACAGGCTGTTGAGCGTAATCCTTGAGACTCAGAAAACTGCCATACATGTGACCAGAGAATATCAGGGATTGCACTGAATTGTCAGGTTGCGTTGACTCAGCCATTTAACTGACATACCGAGAGTTAAATATGGTGCTAGTCTGTATGGCTTGCCACTAAACAGTACTGACAAACATAGTATATAATGTGAGGGAAAATATCCGACTGGTAGTTCAAGGTTCAAGGACAGAGGTTAACCCTTTAAAGCCTAGTATTTACTGTATGTACCACCAGGTTTGTCATTCATCTTTAAAAGTTCGTACACACTGTGTATTTCTGTATTTTGTGTAGACCTCGGAACAAGTGGCAATTATTTCTCTAAGTAGGTTGAAGTGATCGGTTTTACAACAGATGTAGAATGCAAAATGTGATGATACAAGTTGAATCTTTAAATAAAATTCAAGTTAATATCAGTCTTCAAAGGGGATAACACATTTTAACTTAAAAATATGGTGGTTACAATGCCTGACCAAACAGTAATTCGGAAGGGAAAGAACAATATGGGTGTATGTCTTTTACAATTGTTATTTGTGCTGCATTATATACTTGTGTGTTGTATATAGTACTGAGCTCTTATGCCAAAATCGATTTCATGTTAAGTAAAATGTACAGATTTTTCTGTTGTGAAACGAGAATTAAGGTACTAGAATACCTACTTCTTGGAAACTGAATTCTTTTCCTACATTTAATAAATTCTTTGATCTTATGGTTATTTGTAGTTACATCCATGGGACAGTATCATCCTAAGAAGTGCGTAGGACACTGAAACAAAAATTAAGTAATTATAACCATCTTATGTATATTCCAGATATGACAATTCAGGTTCTCTCTAATACAGAATTCTTATGTAAGGCAAAATATGTTCTGCTGTATTGACAGATCCTATATGGGCTGACTGGGGATAGAATCCCTGCATCTGTGATATCTTTCTAATATTAAAGTGATAGAGTTTTGATTATGTCCCTTTAATTTATGCCTTGAGCACTTTGGTTTTCCTAAGGCTTGGGGGCCATCTGGAACTATTTTAGGGCTGTGGGGCTCCCATGATTTTAATATGGGGCACAAAGGGCCTGTCCATAAGGCCTAGGTGCATCGGGGCTGAGAGGCCCCGAACCAAAATGCCAATCTATCTGTCTTGGTTTTCCTAGTCTGTTACACGTCATATTCATATTTGTTCATTATATGTCAGGTGTTCTGAAACCTTGGGTCTCGAGAACTTTTTCTGGTGGGTCACATTGTGAAGGTCAGAATATAAATGACTGAACATGATGCAGAACTTCAGTGACAGCTAATTCGATTGGATGGGCACATCCTACATGTTTGTACTTGTTCTTTAAATGTACTCGCAGTTAGGAAAATATATTTACAAATAATTTGTTTCTAATTTGCCCCATTTTATGTTTGCAATATAGAACTAAATGTAGTGGCTTGTTCATTTAATACGGTGTACTCTCGGTTATCCACGCACAATCATAAGCTATTAACGACGAAAGTGGGAAATAACGCGATTTAGTTTCGAGTGCACGTGCAGAATCTTTAATACAAATAGAAGTTGCAGAATATTTATGTAAACAATAGTGTAAGCTGTGTATATATTATGTATATAATGAATAAATTGCAGTTGTATTTGTTGGTGGTGACTCAGTGAAGTATACGTTTTGGATTATCCATGTTTCTCAATTGTTCATGCACCCCCCCCGGCATTGTTCCAGATAATTAAGAGTGCACTGTATTTATTACATTTTTTAAAGGATTGTGTTTCATAGTTCACTATATTGCAGAACCCTCAGTGGCTAAGTTACTGTGCATCAGTTGATAAACAAATGAATGTAAGTATGGAGCACAGGTGGAATGATACTGGAGGGAGGACCAAAGTACTCTGAGAAACACCAGTCCCTTGGCCATTTCATCAACTTCACATTCTGCGTGGATTGGCCTGAGGTCAAATTTTGGCCCCTGTTAAGAGTCTGTCTGAGCCGTTACAAGGCCTAGAATCTTCATCTTAGCTTATTAGACATGGATTATCAGCTGTGAGGAGATTATTTTAATTTTTGAAGAAATGGGGCATTGTAGGAAGTTTTATTTTGTGTGTTCAGAGACTTTTGTCACCGATAAGCTGGTCAAATTAAGGAGTGGAGTTTACATATAATGGCAGGTAGTGACATTTTTATACATACCTTACTATCTTGTTTAGACAGACATTTGAGTAGTTTTAGCGCTGCATTGCAGCTTGTTTTACCTGTGAGAATAGAAAAGGAAACTTCATGTTTGTTATGGCTATTGAAGTAGGTGGTTACAGACTGTTGTAGTTTACATCAAAGAGAAAAATTCTTGTAGCAGCGTTTTCCAGACCTCTTTGGTCACAGAACACTTTTTAACTTATTACATATTTATGGAACACGTGTTTTGTGGTCCATTGTTTATCAAATGAAAGTAAGTGCAACATGATCTGTTAGTAACCAAATTAAACATTTTTATAAAAATAATAGTATGAACAGTATCCTAAACTGTGAACATATATGTCAAATTGAATTTGTATACTTACTTACTTACTCACTCCATGGTGCAGTGTCCTTCTTGAGAAGCTAACTGGTCTGCAGCTAGTCAAGAAACTCCCCGCATTTCACGGAACCCGAAGGTTCATTACCGCACTCACAAGTGTCCGCCACCTGTCTCTATCCTGGGCC
>Ga0123355_10005182_pt1 | contig 19026 bp, 13 predicted proteins | sample TergutEmb28metaG_3_FD_89872 | JGI IMG/M metagenome (GOLD analysis project Ga0123355, IMG submission 89872) | Embiratermes neotenicus P1 segment gut microbial communities from Petit-Saut dam, French Guiana - Emb289 P1 | ecosystem: Host-associated > Arthropoda: Insects > Digestive system > Gut ... | reverse complement strand
CTTTCTCGCCCACAGTTCCACCTTTCGCTGCTAGGATCTCTCGCGTCGTTGCGGACGGAGGCACCTGGCGGCTAAAGTGGGAACGTCTAAAGGCAGGGGAAAGCAATGGCAAACTACCCCCAAAAACTTGCCCAGGATGCAGTGTACCAGAGCCATACCTGTCACATGACTGGGCTCTGGTTCCTGCCAAGCCCGGCCTTCAAGGCTGAATACAATGAATGAATGTTAGACATCAGCACTGAGATTTAGTTGCAACATGGAATATGCATATCATGTGTTCCCCAGCCATAAAGCTCAAACTATTTGGCATTCCACACTTGATCTGGAAAGTAAATGGTCTTTCAGCTGCAGTGAAACCTGGATTTTATGTTCAATGAATCTGTTTCCCTTCATTCTACGCACATTGTTATGGGTCCAGCCAAAGTTCCAATAGGGGAACTGCTTATATTCTTTCATCTTACATTTGTTCTTTCTACCAAGTTCCTTGATTAAACATTCAAATTAAGCATAAGTTCACATATTGCTGTTGTTTTAATTACTTTCAATTGTGAATCAGGAAATAAAACTGATTTCTGGTTATAATTTCCTGTTTCCTCTCTTGTCTTTACATACACTAACTACCTTTGTACTGTGATGCTTACTAGATGATCCATACCATTGTGCTACAAATCCTTTGGTGTCAGTGGTCATGACAGCAGAGTGGAGGCCTGCATTATAGATGTTCTGTGCCTGCATTGTCCTGGCACCAAGTCTGTGTAGTTGTAAACAACATTAGATACAAGCTAAGGTAGATTTTTCAATTGACTGTGAAGTGAGTTGGAAACTCTTTTATTTATGGCATTTCTTTTTGGTTACAGTTTGTTATAGTGACTGTGTGAGGTTTAATGTCATCAATAATATGATGGCTGCCCTCAGTAGTATTGAGAACAAGATGTACAAGGTTCATCATAAAGTGAAGAAGCAGAAACTTACTGTAATGGACACGTGGAAGGAGTAAATTACATTTCTAAGACACTGTATTCAGCTAGGTTACATGTGTAATGCAGTACAGTATTATTTTAATGAATTTAATTAGCTACGTAAATTTTCATTTCCTTAATTTTGCATTTTTCTTGAGTTTACATTCATTTTAAACGATCCCCTCAGAAGTCCAGGGTTCACTGTACTTGCCACATCTCTTTATCACAAATAAATATTATCTTTCCTTCACCTATAAGTGTTTGCAGTAAGATTTAGTGGTAACATGTCATTTTCCAGCAATGTAGGAACAAAATATTTGACATTTCACCTTCCTTGCCTGCATCAGGAAGTGAATTTTCTTGCTTAATACTTTCCTCATCTTGTCATCCATGAAAAACATTAACCTTTTACCATGGAAGGTTATGCATTTTACTTTATGACACATGTTTTTCTTTCTGGAGTAGTATGCTGTACAAACCTGTAGTAGCTTCTGCTTTGTGTGCTCATGGCTATCTGATTGAACGAGCTGAACAGACTCTACACCAGATGCTATATATATATATAAACATCATTTGACTACTAACCTTGTCGGAGTTCTTAATACGTGCATAGTTTTATTGACAGCTAGTTAGTATAGTGGCTATACTATGGGCTGGATGTCCAAGACATCATCATTTTGTAAACCTGTACCTAATATTCAGATGTTTTTTATTTTCATAATGAATGTGTATTGGTAACACTGGAATGGACTGCTGGAGACAGTTATTTGAAGTGAAAATTATAAGACACTCTTAAACTTATTTATTTGTTCCTAGTGAACAGGAGGAAATCTTAAATTTGGTGAAACTCATCTGATCTAATAATCATTCCATGAACTTGTAGTTGTAGACCAGCTTGCTTGGGTCACATCACATAATTCCCTAATTAATAACGAACTAACTCTTCCTAGTGTTATATTCATTGTATGATCAGTAACCATTTAACCCTTTGTCACATAATATCAGGTATACCTGTCGTGCAGTGTGATGCTTAAACATTGATCATCATGTATAGGCAACGACCATTTAGTGGCCTTCATATGAAGCCATCATTTACATTCCAGTCTCCTGCATATTTTGCAGGGCATTTAATTCTGGCACCAAAGGTTTAATAGCACCATTTGTATCAGTTTCACCTTTACATCATATACCTTGAATATGTTATCAGGTGTTGTATTCTCCCTTGTGTACTGTGTTTTCCACATTTTTGTTATTATGAATTATGATTGACTGTTTTGGCATTTGCTACAGTTCACAGCCGTTGTCAAGTCAGTTTGCTGCATTGCCAACCAGCTCTGGGAACTGTCCAAGTGAAAGGTCACATAAGTGTTCAGTATGTGGCAATTCTTTCCCGACATCTGGCGGTCTGCAGAAACATTCTTATAAGCACAAACCAAGGACATTTTCATGTGATATTTGTGGCCAGAGCTTCTATCATCCCAATTTACTGAAGACACACAAACTGGTGCACATAGATGGAAAACCTTATTTGTGTGAAATATGTGGGAAAAGTTTCTTGCAGGCATCTAATCTGAGGTTACATGGTGTGAAACATAGAGGAGTGAAGAGCCATGAGTGTGAATTGTGCAAGAAAAAATTCTTCCATGCGAGCACATTGAAAACTCACTATATGATACACAGTGGATTGAGGCCACATGTATGTGAGATTTGTAATAGGAGTTTCAATCATGCCGGGAACTTAAAGACACATATGTTAGTACATACAAGAGAAAAACCATTTCAGTGTACTGTTTGTGGTAAGGGATTCGCTTTGCGCCATGCATTGGCCAGTCATCAGACACTCCATACTGGGGAGAAGCCTTTCAAGTGTGACGTATGCAGTAAGCTGTTTCGACATCGTCATTCACTTATTAACCATCAGAAACTTCACACAGGAGATAGACCATATGAGTGTGATGTATGCCAAAAGAGGTTTGCATTACGTGGGAATCTCCAGAGGCATATTGCTACACACCGCAGGGACAAGCCTTATTCTTGTACTTTGAGACCCAAAACATATGCCGATATGCAGGCTTTAAAGAACCATGTTGTGTCACATCATTCTGATGATAACAAGGAAGACATTGTTCTTGGTTTTTAGGTGCATTTGCATTCCTGCAGAGCATTTTTTAAAACTGCCATGTATATCCTCATATATCAACTTGGAAGTGATCGCACAGATCTTCATATTATTTAATATTGGTCGATTTTACAAAAATTAATGAATTGTTTTGTGTTACTGCATGCATATACATATACATGCCTTTTCTGTGCAGAGTTGTCTGTGCATCATATTTGGACCCAGACACAAGATAGGAAAATAAAATTAGACCTTTTGTCAATTAAGTTACATGTGCCAAAAGTAGAAATGTGGTGCACCAGCTACTTTGCATTTTCTGCGTCTTGTAGCATTGTTGCTACGATCTTTAGTCACATATGAGCTATAATAGCTGTGTTGTGCATACATTTTCACACTTGTTAATGATGCACATAGTATATGTCAGTATGTAGAGATATGAGCTTCAGCATACAGTCTTACAATAAAAGAAGCTTTCATATTTTCCCATTGTTGAGGACATATTGTTAGGTGATACGTATTTTGTGGCTAGTACTACTGCTTCATCTGTGGCAGAACCCTGGGTTATATCTAGGTCTTCAGGAAGAATATCCTGGCTAAATTGCATGTTTGTCGATATAAATTCAGGGATTATACTGTGAGGATTTACTTTGCCAACCTTCATAATATATGTTTCACGGTTACCTTCCTTTTTGACACTGTACGATACACTGTTGAAAAGTGTGCTTGTGGAAGGCATGGAGCTACCACCAGGAGATTGTAGTAGCAGAACACTTTGTCAGTTTGTTTCAGAAGATTTTTGTAATGGGAAAACATAATTGATAAAGAAATTGCTGTATAAATAGCTTCCTTTAAAAAACAGAATACTAACACAAGCTCTCATATACTATATATATCCACTTCTAACAGTTGATAATTGAAGTAACATTTCAGATCAAAAGTTTTTGTCCATTTTCATTATTCTCACAGAAATTAAGACTCCAGCACAAGTTTGAACTTGGTGGTATAGGGAGGATTGTTTTTATTTCAATATATGTGCAAGTTTGTGCTTTTTTTTAATTTGAGGTAACACTTTTGTGTGGAGTGCTTGGAAGACCTAGGTTTAGAAGCAAGGATAATATTACAGCAGATACTTTGGGAGGCGGTGGACTTGATTCATCTGACTTAGCACAGACATATATCAGGCTTTTGTGAACATGGTAATGAACCCTTAGGTTCCACAGTGTGCAAGGAATTTTTTTGAATGACCTGATTAACTGTTAATTTCTCAAGGGGGACTGTGTTCCGTGGAATTAGTTGACATTAGTCATTGTCCATCCGCCGTTCACATAACAGCATATCAGAAGCTCATATAAATGGGCATATTTCTATCCATTCATGCACTTGCTCTCAATCATTCATATCATTTCTTTTCACTAACCCATGAGCAGCCATCCCTCCAACACCTGAATCATTCTTCTTTCATAGAGACTATCTGATATGCTCAGTGTGTGTGTCTTCTTGCATGTTACTTCTCGAGGTAGACTCTCATTTTATTGTAACTTGAGATCTAGCAGGAGTACGCTGAGCTTGTCAGTCAGTCTTCATCCATTGTTATTTGACCATATCATCTGTAATCTCATTGTGGGGTTCCATGTTTATCAAAGTTTGAAACCTTCTATAATGAAATTATTTGAGTGTAATATTTTTGTTGCTTTTTTAATATGTGGCCAAATGCAGATGATTCAGAGTGAATGCCCACAAGGCTTCATGATATGCATGAATAAAATATGCCACCTTTTACATTGCAGAGGCAAATGGTATACCAGCACACTGTTTTGGCAGAGCCATTAGCACCAACGGTAGGACTCGGTGTCATATTTAGAACTCAGCTGATTTTGTATGGTTATAACACATACTGCCAAAAATATATGGCCATGTCAATTCCTGTCTAACCCCTTTTTACGAAAGTACCACTCAAAGATCTTAAAGTTGTTAGAACATTGGTTTGAAGGTTTATATTGGATTTATTCTATTAGGTATTAACATCCAAATAATTTCTCTTCAATGGAAAATTCTGTGACCACAAGAATGGCATAGCTATGAGTTACTACTTGCACTTGTTGTGGTGAATTCCTTCATGGAAGACTGTGAACAAAAGGCATAGAGAAGGGCCCTAGAGAACATGTTGATACAGAAATGTAGATGATATTTTTATCATGTGGCCATGTGGAATGAAAGAATTTTGAGAAGTTGCGCAACATCTCAACAACATATCATGTGAACATAAGTTCACTGTGAACACAGATCAAACAGGTTGCTGATATTCCTGGACATACTGGTGACCAGAGAGCCTTACAGCTATCAAAGACATGCAGAAAGAAACCTGCCAGTTTGGACCTCTGTCTTCATGCAGTCACACCAACATGCATCACCAAAACATGGAGTTTTTCTACATTCCTTGTGCCCACCAAGTCTGTGACATGGAAAGTCTCCCTTATGAATTTCAACACCTGAGAGAAGCACTTTAATGGAATAATTACAGCATTGCAAATTTCTACACAGATGAGAATCAGAGATGTTGGATGACAATGCAGGAGAGACCAGTTTTGTTGATCTCAATACCATTACACCATGCACTGCAATGTAGGTTCACCAGATGGCTAGAAACATAGCATACAATCCATATCCCACTTAAGGAGAGCTCAAACTTAATAACACAGTGAAGGGTGGTTTAGGACTTGCAGGTCACAAGAGTGACAGCATTCCATGAGTGTCCAGAGAAGTGTAGTATTACAGAGAGGTTGATCCACTAAGATAATATAAAGAACATGTTCAGCATTTGGGCATCTACCAGACATATGTATTAGCAGAACACAGTAGTGAATTAACCCAACAGATTAAGTTGCAGGATGCCAAGGTAGCAACAGAACATTTGGTTATTTGGACTCACTTTATAAAATGGGGATAGAAATAATGCCCTTCACTTTAACATACGCACTGTTTGCGCTCATCAAACTTGAAGGACATTGTGTCTTCATTTGCATAACCTGTGTTCAGTATTTCTCAGTTTTGTAATCCAACTGTAAGGCTGCAAAATGAAAATTCTATGAGATATTTAATAGTTTGCTGTGTGCTAAGCAAGACCAAAATTCATTGTATTAGGTGAGTGATGACTATGGTGAAATAACCGAGCAAGTGCAGAATACAAAACAGGAACATGGCTATCTCATACCGTGTATGGATGATTGAAAAGTTGTGATGTACATATATAGATGATGAAAATCTTATTGAAGAAAAAACCTAAAAATGTTACTTAAGAAATATTTTCTCTTTCTGAAGTTTTGTGTTCATTATCAAAAGACGGCTTCTCACAAGAAATGTTTGGTAAATAACCGTGGTGTTTTATGAAATAAAGATTATATGCCAGGTTGACTTGATTGAGATGCATGCATTTGCAAGCTGATGATTTTAATTTACATTGTGGTCCATCAAGTACATTTGACTGAGTTGGTCCCATTAAGGCTAATAACATCAGACAGAGATGAGGCAGTAGTTAAACATCTACTTTATGATATATTTTTTAACTGCAGTTGGGTAGCCACTTGGTGGCAGTAGTACAGTACACATTTACACACACACAATACACAAAACAAACAATACATAGAACAACACAAACATTTTGGAAGAGTGCAAGCCGTGCCCCGTCTTTGCAGGTTTTACCCTGGCATTTGTCTTACAACTGAGGAAAAAGCACAGAAAAACCTCAGTCAGGGTAGCCGAAGAGTGCCAGCTGGCACGATGAAGATGTTACATGTTTGATATAGGTGCACTTGATGTACTTAGTCTGACAATGGAAGAGCATTTGTTAAGGTGAAGGTAAAGGTGACCATATACATGCCATGAAGGTGTATAGGGGAGTTGGGTATGGCTGCACTTATTCTTAACCCTAGCACCAGGTGGAGGTCAATGGTCAGCCTCACACTCCAGCTATGTTACCTCTAATGAAAGAGCCCCCAGTACCAATTAAATATGAGTCTGATCCAGATGTTTTGGAGAAGAGCTAAATCTCTTGCCCCTGCAAGGATTTAAACCCTAGATTGTCCAGCCTGTAGCCTATCCACTGTTGACTACACTATCCCAACAGAGAATTTGTTAATAGATGTGATAAATGAATTGAAATCTCTGGAATATATGTGATATCAGGCTTCTGCCACAGTGTAAATGAGATCTTCACTCTTCTGGGATGTTACACAGCGTAGATAGGTAGTTATAGTTACACTTCACAATAAATTGTGCCAATGCCAGAGCCAAAGAAATGAAGAATGTGCTCTCCCCCCCCAAGGTGTGGCATCTCCATTGTGTTTTCAATAAGTAATAGAATATATATATATCAATTTAGTCTAACACAACCTTGATTATGTAAATGCAATTAAAAATGATTAAATTATAACAGCAACATGTTACGGCTTTTTCATAAAGCCATCTTCAGGCTGTGATCGGTCAGTTGTATATAAAAACCATTTTGGATCACAGACTGAAGGTGGCTTTATTTCGGTTATAATTTTAAATTGTTTTTTAATTGTATTTACATAATAAAGGTCATGTTAGACTGTAAAATTATATATATTTATTAAGTAGCATGTGCCAATTAAGACATTCCAAGTATACTTGCTGTATGGACAAAATGTTTGGGTATGAAATAATGTTAGGTTGCCACCCTCATTAGCTAATTTGGGTATAAAAAGTTTGGTAACTGAAGACATCCTGAAGAAATACGGGAGAGTGTGAATATTAAATGAGGAAATGATGGATCTAGAAAATCTCCAGAAGCAGAGACAGGTTTGTCAGTTTAAATAATGGTTGGTACAGTGGAAGCAACAGTAACATCTGAGAAAATAGATATGTGTATGGTATGTAACACCCACTCTGAAGAGAGCACGATGTGAAAATCATGCCAGAGAAGCATTCTCTTGTTTTGTTGTGAGGAATACCTGAGAAATGGAAATAATGATGAGGGGAGTACCTAAAGAGAAACTCTGTTGCCACAGACAAAAAATAAACAAATAATAATTGAATAGAAAATAGGCTAGATCTTATCTGTTAAGGGAAGAAGATGGAACATAAACTCAAGTCATTACCTACTGCAGAAGTTTGTGTTATGCTAGAGTGGACTGATCAGGAACTGAACCACAAAACATATATGCTCTTTCTGTTGATGTTCAGCAGTTTTATTAACTTGGCGACTAATGGCATGCTGTCTCAGGTGTGCACAAGGGACAAGTTCACTCTTTGCCCTAAAAAGCTTCCATTGATGAAGTGTCAATGGAAGGAAAATCATTTTTTGAAATAGCAAATTTGGTCACCTCTGGACACCTAGGTTAACTCTTTTTAAAGATGAAGAGTTTCATAAACTTGCAACGGATATGGAGTCCTACCCCAAGTGTTCACACGCAGTCAGTTCACTCTTTGCCATAAAATGCTTCCATTGATGACATGTATATAAATGAACAGTCACTTTGTGAAACAGCAAATTCAATTGCTATATGGCAATGTAGGATACATACACAATAACCACATGCAGAACTTAATGTGTCTCAAAAAATCCAAGTACAAAGCTGCAAGTTTCTTGTTTAGCTATAATAATGTCAGTCCAGTTTATCTGGAAATAATAAAATTTGTTTTTGCACTGTCTATGAGTTTACTATTCATGTACACAGTATTTTGATATTTCAAACTTTTTTTATAAGCCAGGTGTGACCATTCAGACAGTCCTTATGTTGTGTAAGAAAAATTGTTGCTTGATTGTGACTTTGTGGATGTTATGATTTTTTGCTGTATGAAGCAAAATGTCAGTTTCATACTGTTAGGCATTAAAAGTTTCTTACTGACATGATGTAACTTTATTTAAGAAGCTACCATTCAGTATTAGTTATCCAAGTATGCTAATATGAAGATATTCCAGCACATACCTGCAATGTGTCTCTTGAATGTTTTATTTCACATCTTGCATCTTGTGCTGGATAATATCATCAGCCACCTCACTTTGACATGAGCCATTTGTGGTCCTTAGCCATTATGTATGCTTCTAGTGATCATACTCAACCTTCGAAAATGAATAAAATAGATGTGACACTTGAATTCATTGAAGCGTGCAGATCGTTACCTGAACTCTGGGACATAGAAAATAGGCATTATAGCAACAGAGTCAAAAAGGCAGCGACATATGACAACCTAATTGAGAAACTGAAAGTGTTGGAGCCCAATGCTTCTCAAGATGTTGTGAAAAAAATTAATAATCTACATTCAACTTTTCGGAAGGAACTGAAAAAAATAAACGACTCCAAATGATCAGGACCTCTAGCCGACGATCTGTACATCCCATCAGTATGGTACTACAATGAGTTGCTGTTCCTTGTCGACCAGTAAACGTCTGACAAAAGTTTGTCAACCATAGGTGGACTACCAGTCGAAGGGGATGGGGATGAAAACAATCAGTGCACAGTTAAGTGTCAATCAATTAACTTTATTTACCAATTAGCTGTTAGTTTGTTAACGTTCATAAAGAGCATACAACATAGCATAATAACAGTTATTAACAAAAATTTTCCTGCCACTCTACTTTTCCTTCACTGTTGAAATAACAGCAGTAAGTTTCTTGTATCTGTTTAGCATTGTTTGTTGAAGCAGCGTTGTTGATCTTTAATGGTAAAATGAAGTCACTGTTCGCTTCTCCCAAGGTATCAGAATTTAAAGTATCCGATATTGTCTGTTGAGTATGATATACTCCCGAAGTAGCGTAACCACTTGAACTTTTCTTTAAAAAATTATGCAGATAGCAACAAGCTAAAACGATAACACTCATCTTTTCTGGTGACACGGTGATTGGTTTTTGAAAGATTCCAAAATGTGATGTCAAAATTCCAAAAAATTTCTCCATAACCCTTCTTACCCAAGAATGTTGGTAATTGTAAGTTCATCGTTCTGTACTGAGTACAGGCAGTGAGTGGGGCTTCATGAAATTTTCTTGCAACTGGAACGCTTCGTCTCCACCAAACATGTAAGGCGCGGTCATATCACTATTTGGAGGCTGTGAGGGAAGGGGTATCTTGAGCGCATTCTTATTAAGAAGGTCATAAAATTTAGTGTTTCTAATTGCACCGCCATCAAATTCTTGTGTTTGTTCCTACATCAGCAAGTAGAATTTCATAATTCGCGTTAACTTTTGCCAGTAAGAATACTAAACGTTCCCTTGTAGTTGTAATACCATGACCCAGATCCTGGAGGTTTTTTATTTGGACGTGTTTCCTATTCACGGCACCTAAACAGTGCAGAAATTTGCCACTTTCTGTTAAAATCCTCAGCTATCTCTTTCCATTTTTCTTCATCACATGGAATCTGAAAGTAATTTAATCATTTAAAATGTGTTTGATAACATTTTTACTGGCAGTTGTTATAGCAGGAAATTCAGAATGCATGGATCAGTTGGAATGGAGTTTATTTTTTTAATCTGCTAAGAGAATGAGCACACATCTTATGGCTGAAGGCAGTATGGGAATTGACTGAACTGTATTGAAAGTGAATGAAATTGAATGAAAACTGTTAAATGAATGAAACCATTAAAACGTTAAATTCAAAATTAATCAAGTAAATAAAATCATTAAAACAATAAGCATAAAATGAATAATCAGTGCAAAAACATTATTTGTAACAAGGTATGTTTTTCCCCTTTCAGGTAAGTGCAACTTTTTCTAAGCCTCCTTGCAAGAGGATGAAGAAACCCTCTGCTCCTGTTTCAGCAGAACACCTTATTTCTGTAGCAACATCGTATTTGCAGAAAGAAGATGATGAATTTTTTATTATGGCTGCAGGTTACACTGCGAAAATAAAAAAATTGACACTAGACCAACTTATTTTTGCCGATCGAGTAATAACAGAAACATTGGTGGAAGCACAAATGGGTAAGTTGACCAGGTGGACTTCTCTCTCCACAAATACTTCACCAATACTCTCCACAGCTACTTCACCGGCTCTGTCTGCTACCGAATAGTTTGGTAAGTATTCACAGTCTTCAAACAGTACTGTACAAAGTTACTCGCTAAACACAACACAAAACCCTGCGAATGCTAAAAATTTGTTGGAAACTTTTTCCTATGATGAGAATGATGATACAGGTATCAATAATTAATGTTCATAAAGCTTGACAATACTTTGCCATAATCAAACATTCTTAATGTTATTCTGATTTGAAATATTGTGATGTATGAAACCAGTTTTATAATAAATGTACACTTACTTGAATATATAGTTATTCAACCCCTTTATTATCGCTGCGCAAGTTTCCATTATGATTCCCCTAATGATTGGGGAGATATTCTCATAGAAAACTTCATATCCTCAAAGCTTCTGCCTGTTGCTAAATATCTAAGTGTAGCAATAAGTCTCCGTTTTGGTGAGATTGTCTCCCTGAAGCGCGTATTCTTTTTTTGAATGTAGGGCGACACTTTAGTCAACAACATATGTGCAAACCCTTCGTAATCTTCACAGACAGTAATATTTTGAATATGTTACATTATTATATGTTCATTCTTGTTTTGCTTCGTGATAGTTTAAACAGTAAAAGCAAAATTAGTGAGTATGGCTTTCTGTACCTTTTAACTTCACTAATAATTATGATTGATTATAAAAGCAAAACATATTGGTTATTTTAAAATGTTACCAGTGTTACTCTCACCTCAGACATTCATGTAGCTGATATATTGATATCATCAACGATCTTTATTACAAACAATATTTCAAATCCATGATCACTCATGGAGTACACATCGTGTATCAAAACCTTGGATCTCTGTTCAGTCAAAAACAGGAGACATCTAATACTGCAAGATGTTGGGAGATGACTTTTTTGCACTCTTACATTTTATGTTTTAATACTTCACTTGCATTTTAATCTGAATTGTTAGTAATACTGTACATCAATTGGCTGTTGTATAATGCTCATGTATATATGTTTACTACTTACTGACATATGACATGCTGCTTGTGTCTTTATATTGTAGCTCCCTGCTGATAGCTACAGTAGGTAGCCGACACATGTTGGAGCACAAAACTAGCTTTTTGAAGTGGATGAAAATAACACTGGTGTGTAGAAGACAACTGCATGGAATATGTATAACATTAAGTGAATTTTCTGCATTCACTTATAGGCTGATCCCTGGAATGTGTAATGAAGCTTTTTTTTCTTCAATGATATCTGTAATTTTTCCCAACAGCTTAACTTTGTCAGCATAGAATAGAAACTGACAATATATCCCATTCATTTCCAACCAGTGGTATTCTTGGATCTTCCTAATAGTGTACCCTCAGACAAAGTTATGCAGCAGGGTTTAAATTCCATGTACTTGTTTCAGGCCCATCTGAATAAGGAATCTGTAAACATTGCTTTCTACAAATTTTATTACAGGTTTCATTCAAACATATTTTACTTGTCATGTGTATACCAAATTCAGTGACAGTGCTAGGTAGTGCTTCATTTCTAACTGAACCATAGGCTTTCTTACAGCCATTAATCACTGGAATACTTTCCTGTTGTATTTTCCTTTGTAGTACAGTATCTGATTAATTCAGAGTATATGATCAGTAGTAGATCAAAATCCATGCTGATGAATATCATTTAAAATATGTGTACTTGATATCAGTGATATTTCTTGATAATAACTACAGTCCATTGCTTTGGCAGTTGTGGTTGGTATAGTAATAGACTCCTTCCACTGTTTGGCAAACCTTCCTTATTTGAAATAGGACTGAGAAGTTTGTGGATCTGAGAATATAACAGTTTAACTCCTACTTGAATCATTTCTGTTAGGATAAGAACATGGTGATTTGTATGTTTTCAACTTTTCAGTAGTAGTCTCAGCCTCAAGAGGCACTGTGTACTAACATCCCAGCCTTACACATATCAGCCTGCCACACATCATTAACTCTAGACAATCCAGTTACTGACCAGTAAATTGTCCACCTGTTCACAGTACGTGGATACCTGAGAGCATGCTATCACCTCATCTTTAATGACTGTTGTAGATTAGTAACCCTTCTTAAATGTATGTAGACCCTGATGTTGAAAAGTTGGCATACAAGTACATTAGGTACAGCATGCAGTTATGGGAACAAAAATTCGCTTTACTAGACATTACAAATATTTCAGAAAGTTCATTGGAATAGTCTCCTTTAACTATGCATATGGGAATGTCGTCTCAAAGTACTTGCAGTTGAGAACTGCTTACAGCACACTTCACACTTGTATCGTTTTCCTTCCTGCTGGTTACAACCTTCCATTTTGTGAATACGGTAATGTTGAAATAGATTACCCTTGTTTGAAAATTTTTTAAAACATATCTCACAACGTATACATTTCTTTCCAAGGTACTGCAATTTGTTGTGAGGTGAGAGACTTCTGGTGTTGCTGTACTTCTCTGTGCAATGTAAGCGTGAATGTATAATAAAATTCTTTGATCTAGAGAACTTAACATGGCACACATGACACTCAAAATGTCTGTTCTCATGCAGAAGTTTATGGTTCCTGAGAGAATGCTTAGTACTCAGCCATTTATAGCAGATATTACATTGATAATGCTTTTCACGTGTGTGAACAGATGAATGTCGTTTCAAAGAACCCCTTAATGAGAACTGTCTGCCACACTGTCCACATTTATATGGTTTTTCTCCTGTGTGGGTACGGTAATGTTCTTGAAGTTTGGTGAATTCTCTTTTACATAAATGACAGAACTGAGTATTTGATCCTGTAATACAATATGAGTGATCTATAAGGTGTGACTTATGAGATAAATGTGCTTTGGTAAAATTCACCCATCCTGTGTGAGTACGTGAATGTAATCTCAGGTCTGTTCTGTGCATAAATCCTTTATTGCATACCTTGCAGTTAAATGCTGGTAATTCCCTGAAAACAGAAACATATTTTGTAAACAGCAACAGAAGCACATTTTAAATAATTTTAAGAATGATTTTTTATTTCAGGATATATGACACTGTCACTAGGTAATGGGTTCCTGCATTGTTCCTGGAACTCTGAACCCTTGAAGGTGAAGGCAATTCACAGTCCTTCAAAATGTCAAAAACTGATTACCCAGTGAAATAGTGTCATAGCCTAGAAGAACAGAATGTTGAACCACACTGCTGCAAAAAACTCTGAACTCTATTTTCTAGTCATCTGCAAAGTCAGTGTTGAGGTTTTTGCAGTTCGTGACTCACCAAACACTGAAAAATGGGTTTTCATTTAATTCAGTTACAGTTTTTCCAAAAAAGTACAGATGTTCTATACACCTTAAAGTGTCCCCACACTCTAGACCCACTTCATGTCTCTGTTTGTCCTTCAGTTCTTCGTCTGCTACATTGGACACTGCTTTATATGCCAGCTGTTTTTCCTGTAATAACAGAAGTTAATCAATTGTCTTCAAAAACAAACATTACTGTAAGGCTCAACAAAAACCCTGAGTCCATAAGTTTATATATTATTTCTCCTGGTCTTTTGTTAAATACTGATCAACCAAGACCTGTAGATCTACTCAGGTCCATACTGTATACTATGTACTTATTTTTGTATGATGAGTCATTTATGAGAAAACCAGTAAGTTCAGTTTTAACTCCATGTAAATTTTGGGGTAAACTGTAGTGGTATGTATGAGTAAGATATAAAATGAAGTTTTGATGTATCTTTAATGCAAGCCCCAATATCAAATAACTGAAAACCAATGAGTAATGGAACTTGTTAACAGAGACATCACTTCCCCATGAAGTGTTTGTTTTATAAATTTAATGCTAGGAATATGTAGGAACCATTAAACAGCTAATTTAAAATGAGGAAGTGTCACCTGATGAAATGTTAACTAACTCCATGGAGGAGAGTCCTTACTGAGAAGCTAACAGGTCCTCAGCTAGTCAAGAAATTCCCTGCATTTGGAACCTGAACGTATGTTGCTTCATTCACCACCTGTTCCTATCCTGAGCCAGATCAATCCAGTCCATGCTCCCCAACCCACTTATTGAAGATCCATTTTAATGTTGTCCTCCCATCTATGCCTTTGTCTTCTATGTGGTCTCTTTCCCTCAGGTATCTCCAACAAAACCCTGTATGCACCTGTCCTGTCTCCCATATGTGCCACATGCCCTTCCATCTCATTCTTCTTGATCTGATCACCCCAGTAATATGTGGTGAGGAGTACAGATGATAAAGCTTCTCATTATGTAGTCCCCTCCACTCCCCTGTTACCTCATCCTTGATGAAATATTAAACAGAAGGCAAAGGAATACCCCTCTCATGACAGATTTGTAAAATTCTATTTGTTATTGTTTGTAAATTTTACTTAATATTTCTTTTTCTGTAAAACCACTAACCATCTCTGCTTCTCCTTGTATTTGTAAAAACATAACCTTAATATTTCTTTTGCAGTAAAACCACTAATCATCTCTGCTTCTCCTTGTATTTGTAAACATATATCATGCTTAAGTGTTGATTAATGATCAGTCAAGTTTTTTCTGCCTCCTGTAAAACTATATATTGGTAGGTTATAACAAATTGCTGTTTCATTAGCAATATATTGAATGCAATCGACAGACATGACTGGAGAAACAGCAGAGACAGTTCTGAGTCCCAGCATGAAACTTCACACCCTACTTGTATGGGTACATACTGTATGAAATGGCTACAGACTTATTTCCAGAAATTGCTGTACACCAGATTTCACTCTGTGGATGACTCATTATACAGTATATGCTTTAAATACGTAAACTGAAACCAGTGAGAACACTTCACTGGATACATATTTGTATGACAAAATCATGCACAAGTGAAATATTTTATAGCAGGTTCAGAAATGTTTTATTTACGACTAAGTCACGACTTATTCAAATATATTCCTTTTGCATCATTGGTTACAGCATTGAATAGTAGTAGGGTTATAAATTATGCATGACTTGGGAGAGGTAACCAGTGCACACAGAGCCTGTTGTAGGTTATAGTTCCAGCATTTACTTTGAGGGTGTGAAGAAAACATGAAGAACCTCTATTAACATCCAGTCTTTTGGGACCAGGGTTTACTCAGGACCTTCTAAATGTCATTTTAGTGTGCTAACAGTTCAATTGTGATAGCTGATAGAAATTTGAACACTTGTATTGCTTTGGTCAAGCTACGGAACTTCCTATGAAGATTGAGTTCCAAACTTCAAGACATGTTAGTAACACAAAATATATGTTAAAAAATATAAATGTATACTAAAGAAAGAGAATAGCCCACATTGTGTGGTGTAATATTGTGATTTATTTACATTAATGTAAATTTCTGAAAAACGAGTGCACAGTGTTCAGAACATTTACTCTTCATAAATGGACAGCAGTACTTTACCAAACATTTTAAAAGAATGAAAAGGCAGATACATGGCATTATGTAATCAGGCAGTAGGGAACAGTTTATTTCCTTAATATAAATGCCAAACATTATTTACCATATTTGTTACTTTCCAATATCCATGCATATTTAAGAAACTTTGTAGGCACACTTGTAGCTCCCATCTGTAGAGAATGGTTTACCAGTTATAATAGAATTAAATATATGAATGTAGTCATTGTGAATCATTAGAACTTTCCTGTGCTGAATGACGGGCAACACTAAGGTTGATAGTTTAATTGTATTGTGAGTGTGCACTGTGTAACATTTCTGCACTTCTCTTGGTGCATTGTACCATTTTGATTTTCCTTATTTGAGTGGTAAGAGCTCCGTCCATAAGAGTGAAGAAATGTACTGTATAACAGACGTCCAGTAACAAAGAACATGCAGGTTTGTTGTCATGCAAAACTGCCAAAAAATAAAGTTTTGCAAGTAATCAAATTATTGCCAACTCTATACAATAAATTTCAGACCATGTCATAAAAACTGATGTGCAAAAGAACCAATGGTTTTTATAATCACTGAACCTGCCTCATCAGCACCATGCATTCAGCATCAGAAGAGGAATTTAATGTCTTGGGGGAATGCACAATCCACCTTATCCACACTCTTTACTGTATTAAAGTTGAGAGGGAACATTACCTCTGCCTGGTATATATCGACAAATGGAGATGCTTGTTGTGAGTTTACATCCACTTCAAGGTCCATATCTGCATCCCCCTGTTAAACAATGGGATTAAGGTCAATTCATTCATAAGTTAGAAACAAAGCAGGTCTCAGGTGCGTTTGCAGTCACTATACGATTTACATGTTCTGTGTGACAGATACAACACTTGATAGGGCATGTTGAGAAATGTAACATGCTTGAATATTGGCATTACATTCTTAATTACAGTATGTTAAAGAACGCTAACTGAAATAAGCAACTGAAGGATAATGTGACTGTGCAACCAGATCATAAAACATGAAAGAATTAAGGGGTTTTATACGTACAAAATAAGGCTCTTCTTGACTCACATTTACATCAACAAAAATAAATGGTGCAGGCACATCTTCTTCACTGTCGTGTCCTGTGTGACTTAGATGAATAGCACCTGTTGATGCCACAGAAGACAAACTATTGTCTACTTCAACTTCGATCTTAATAGCCTCCATGTTGGTTAAACAATTCGCATCAACCGTACATATATTGACCAACAGGTATCCTTGCCAACTGTAATTGTATGTCCAGGACACCGTTACTAATGCCTAGGTAGTCTCAATTACGAATTCATGTTGCACGCGGTATGTTTTGGAAGAATTTCAGTATGTTCGTCCGTACATTCGCACCAGTTTACTTGTCTACGATTACAGTAAATGAGGGAAGGGTGGGTACAACAACGGAATGGTTTTTTCGAGTGTGCGATCATTCCAGCATACAATTCCACACGGGCACACCCTTCCGTGACCTGTGAGCTGTACATGGAAATAGAATTCGAGATTTCGTTGGGTATTTCAGTTTCACCATGTTTTCCATATGAATATCCAGTTTAACGTTTATCGGATTTCAAATTTCGAAGTTCGAGTAGTTAAGACGCTTGTCACAGTTATTTTAAAAATATAATATTTACGAAAGGTGGAATTGCGAACTGACTTGCCGTCTCACCTATACCACCATTTTCAAATTAACGTGTGCGTACTTGATCATGTGTTGTATCGTTCTTCGACTTTCGACGATTAATTTGATCCATGATGTCGTAACAATTCTTGTTTAATATTACTGCTGTAAGCCATGCAATATGCATTTTTTTTTATTTCTTTACAATTCACAGGGCTACGAACATTGATAGGAGGCAGATTATAATGCTGCTTGTCATTCTGTTGTCCGTAACATGCCTCATTGCAATGGAGAGATGGGAGAGAATAGGTGTTACGTTTATGCAACAATTTGGGAGGCCGTGTTCAGTTGCCTGTACAACTATGTGGTAAAATATCCGATAATGCGCGTGGCGTTCCGTTTAAATTTTGCATAGTTCGTCTATTTGATTTGATTTGATTTTATTGTTCATTAGATCTGTACAAGGCCTAAGGTCACAAGATATAGAACTTGTCAACATGTAGTACATAGAGAAATATATTCACATAATACAAGGATACAAGATAAAATGTAACTTAGAATTGTCATGTATATGTGCATATCATTTACATAGTCATTCAAATACACCGTATAAGTACAAACTGTGAAATATTCTATTGTTAGATCAATAATTAATCAGGCATGTTATAGAAGCAGTTTACTTGTAGTAACATGTCTGTATATGCATAATATCTTCATATCCAAGGCTTAAAATGCCTAGGGTTGGTACCTTATGATAAAACACATTAAATATAATTAGAAGATATATATTAAAAATATGGAGCATAGTAATTTTTTTTTTTGGATGTCCATTCATAAAATTCTTCAATAGAATAGAAAGAGCCCAATAAAAGAAATTTCTTAAGTTCACTTTTAAATTTTTTTGTGCTGTCAGAG
>Ga0123355_10005181_pt1 | contig 19027 bp, 11 predicted proteins | sample TergutEmb28metaG_3_FD_89872 | JGI IMG/M metagenome (GOLD analysis project Ga0123355, IMG submission 89872) | Embiratermes neotenicus P1 segment gut microbial communities from Petit-Saut dam, French Guiana - Emb289 P1 | ecosystem: Host-associated > Arthropoda: Insects > Digestive system > Gut ... | reverse complement strand
TTTATTGTCAAAGATTGTGCCCTTTAACATTGAAAAAGTGCAATTATTGTAGATGCCCCCTCCATTTTGTAGTGCGGTGTTGCCGGAAATTTCTCCGTCAAATAAGCAAAATAGGCCATTGTTATACACTCCACCTCCGTTATATGTGGTGGCGGTGTTGTTTGAGATTACGCCGTCAAACAGGTTGAATGTGCAATTAGGAGAGGTATACACTCCGCCGCCGGAATAGGTGGCAGTGTTAAGAGAGATTGTTCCGGCAGACATTTCAAAAACACCGCCAGGTGCAACATGTACTCCTCCGCCGTATGGGGCAGTGTTGCCGGAAATTTCTCCGTCAATCATGAGGAGGGTGCCGCCTGGGTTAATAGTTACTCCGCTGCCCACATGACCGGTTAAATGAGTTACAGTAATGTTGGCAAGTATTAACGTGCCATCGATAACTATAACATCGTAATCATCTTGTGTTCCGACAAGCTGATAGAAGTTTTCTTTTTCGTTGTAGCTTATTAACATAATTATTTTGTTGCTAGGGATGTTAAGGGAAGAGGTGAGGTTGATATTGTTGGTTAAGGCGATAACGTACGTTTCTTGTTCTGTTTCTGTTACAGTATCAGAAGGGGTGGGTGGGGTAGAGTTGGTTGGGTAGAGGGCTGTTTTGAGTTGTTCTTCGTTTTCAACGTATATAGGGGGTTTGTGTGGTGTGATGAGGTTTTCGTTGGATTCGATTAGGGGGTTTTTTTCAGGTAGTTTTGTTGTATTTGTTTTTTCTTCGTTGGGGTTAGTGTTTGATAGGAAGTTGATGTTGGTGGTGGTGTGTAGTGCGGTAGCTGTGGGGGCAGTAAGTAGGAGTAGTATAATTATTATGGGGGTAAGGGTCATAAGAGCGCGTCTGCTATAAAGTCTGTGAAATTTAGACTTGGTTGTGATTTTTACATCCGGATATAGATGTTTCATGGTAGCAGACGCAACTATGCGTGTTATAACGTAAATTGCAAAAGCACCACATATAAACCCACATTACAACACGTGATATACAATTCGTATGTATGCAACTCGCATGTTTTTATAGACTTCAAATTAAAGTGTGTATCATAAACATGTATGCACAACCATTGTTGGATGAATAAAACCTACATGAAAATTTAAACACCGTCAAAAAATAGCAAACTAAAACCATGTTTTCACCAAGAGCGGAATACATGCTACAATTCAATCAAAAATACCTAAAAAAACAAAACATGTAATAAAATATAAAAAGCCATCAAAAAACTCATAACGAAAAATTAACAAACAATTTTGCATAAAAAACAGCAGCTAACCCGATCCGAAACCAGGCAGTCATCCAAACACCAACACCTCAAACCCACATCAACACAACCTCACCCATTAAACACTACAGTCACTCCTTCAATATTTGGAAACGAAGACCATAAAATATGACCACAACCTCCGCTACAAACAGAGTAACATACAAAATAGTCCATCCATTCACCAACACCATAACGCCACTCAAAGCTCCAGGGGTAAATAAGAACACAAAAAGACCCATAACACCTAAAATAAACGCCACAACTAACCACAAAGCGCCATACGACTGCAACCGTCTCTTCAACTCTGCCCCAGATGCCAAACCTCGCTGTTGTCTATACTTCAGCAACACATAAATGCCCGCCAAGACAGCCAACACAAGACCAGACACACTTAACACCAAATTCATAAGAGCCCATACAAGAGGCAAAGGATCAACAACCACTTCCCTAGGAGGAGAATTATCAGCCCCCTCATCATCTGGAAGCACAGGAACCAAAGGAGCAGGACTGGGCCTATTATTCACAGATGGCTTACTACTACTTGAAGAAGAACTGCCACCACTATTATTGTTATTGCTATCGTTACTTTGTGTATATTGTGCTGTTACGGTAAGGTCAGAGATTACATTGTTAAAGGCGGAGGGGTTCCAGCCTGTGAAAGTGTAACCGGTACGTGTTGGATTGGCAGGTGCAGTAGCAGCAGCACCATATACAACAGCCTCAGTTTTTAAAATGGCATTGTTCCAGTCTCTGAAGAGTACTGTAAAAGTAATTTGTTTCCATTGAGCCACATAAGTGACATCCCCCTCGACAATAGAAGAGAGTTCAGGAGACCATCCGATAAACTCCCAACCAACCTCACCTATAACCTCAGCAGGTGCTGCAGGAGTAACCGCGCCAAAAGAAAGCCCCCCCACAACTTTTTCATCAAAAACACCATGTGTACCACGCAAATAACGTACAGTATATTGTTCAGGTTCAAGGGGTTCAACATTTTTCTCCCACACCGCAAATAGAGCAGTATCACTTAATATAGTAAAAGTTGACCCAGGCAAATGTGACGGGAACTCGGCACTTGAACTTAAAGCCCAACCAATAAAAGTATAACCCTCTTTAACCATACTTCCTTGATTTGGCACCAATACCTTACTACCACTAACATACATATGATTACTAGGCACAAAACCATCCGTAAACCCAACGCCATCATACGTAACTGTGTAAGACACTATCCCCCCAACATCACTTAAGCCCCAATGGGCGGTCAACACAATATCCCCAAAAGTACCTTTAGAAACACTAAAAGAACGCACAGGTACCGTTACACCACTACCATTAGCATACCGCACCGTCCAACCTAAAAACGTGTAACCCATCATCTCAGGATCCGCTACATCAACAGAGAAGTCACTAGCTATACTGTACCCAAGAGGATTACCAGCCGCATTAACTCCACCATTTAACACATAACTAATACTGTACGAAACGGGCACCCATATAGCCCACAATTCAATATCACCCATATCTTCAGGAAGCACAAAAGAAGGAGATATAAAAGAAAATTTTTGGTAAATACTTTGAGTACGATTATACCACATAATCCAACCAAAAAACGTGTAACCATCCCTAGTTGGGTCATCAATTTTAAGAGGTAAATCATTCACAGTATACAAACTGGGGTTTCCCGGATCAACACCCTCCTGCAAATTATATTCAATACTGTGTTGAGAGGGCACTTCAGCATCATAGCCCCAGATGGCTATTAAAGTAATATCACCTGCTGTACCTTCAGGGATAGTGTAAGGAAAAGGCCCTGTAAAATCTAGAACATACCCAGCATACACATCCCACCGCACCATGGCCCAACCCCAAAAGGTATAACCTGGCCCTCTATCGGGAACATCAATCGTAAGAGGAAGATCAGCCACATTATACGAATCAGGGTAACCCATAACAAATTCGTCATCCCATTTATAGAAAATATTGTATGAGGGAAAGGCCCAGTGTGCTATCAAAGTTATAACACCTGTAGCATCTTTAGGAATAATATAAGACACTATAGGGGTAGTAATGTTTACCAATAGTTCACTATCAGTAACATACATTACAGTCCAACCTAAGAAAACATCATCCCCTCTAGTAGGAGCATTAATTTCAATTTGAGGGTCACTCCCACTTGAGGTATAAGTAGATGGATTAGAGTTATCATTTGTTCCACCATTTAACTCATAGATGATGTCATATATGGGAAATTCAGGTTCAGCATTAGTCCATTGGGCTATCAAAACAAGATCACCCGTTGTGCCTTTAGGAATATCAAAGAAAAGTTCAGGCACAATAGTGCCATTATCACACACCACCACCCAACCTAAAAACGTGTAATCTGTCTTAAGTGGAGCAGCAATTGCAAGAGGCAGATCATTTACAGTATATGAGGCAGGTGTCTCAGGATGACTACCGTCATTTAATTCATATTGAATGTTGTATTCAAAGTTAGAAGTTACTATTACGTCTTTTATAGGTAAAAAGCCTGAATTCTCACTATTGACATAACGGATGCCATCGTTGTTATGTTCAGGGCTAGTATTGTGCCATGTTGCGCTACCGCCAGTGGAGACCAGAAGGTGAGTGTCTAAACCTTCATCATACTCAATAGGCAGGTTATCATCAGGTTTGTTCCATGCAACTACAATGCCATCGCTGTGGATGTTAGGTATACCACCGCCAACTATATGGATTACATTAGTGGCGCCTGTAATTGCTCGGCCATATGCAAACACAAATCCGCCACTTATCTCAACGTTAATTAACCGTTCGGACCGGATGGCATTGCCTGTTGTAGCTAAAACAGCACCTCCTGAAACTTCAATATAAGAAGAAGCCCCAGTTGTTCTAATGGCGTAACCCGAAGTAGCTGAAACAATACCGCCTGTTACAACAACGGCAGTGTTAGTTACTGCACTTGGATCAGTGGTTGCAGTGCTTATGGCAACACCGTTTACACCGTCAACATGCACTTTACCACCATTAACTCTGGCAACAGAATTAGAGCCAACAAGATTTATAGCACGACCATAAACCGATCTGCTGTAGACATCGCCACCATCTACTATTACATTACCATACGTTTGAATTGTGTAACCATAAAGGTTTTCAGATAAAACCCATACGCTGCCGTTATCTTTTATAAACACGTTATCACCCGTATTTGAGGGGTTGTTCATGTTGATAACGGGTTGTAAATTAGATGTTTCATCACCAAACACTGAACCATAGCCTTCTACCATAACAATAGTTCTCGGACCAGAGCCTACAATGGCAGCACCACTATTAGCTTGCACGACACCACACTTAGCAGGGCTGTCCCCCGTCACAACAACTTTGGCACCTTCGGCATTAATTGCAACACCACTACCGACATTTTCAATCCAACCATCCGGACCAATCTGAAAAGTACCCCCACCTGTAAAACGTATCAAAGGATTCGCCTGACCATGATAATTAGCACCCCAGTTTACAGTAATTCCTAAACCAATATCAAGCACCAAAGTTGATCGCACATCAAAAACCCAACCTGATACAGTAACAACATTTGAATCAACAGCATCAACCACAGCAGTTAAACCAGATATTGCATTAATTCGATAAACTAGTTGATCCACAGCAGAATCCTGCCCCATAACCAACGGCACAACGGGAAAAATTGTTAGAATTAACATAACTTCTAATAGAATAGCCACTAATCTAGTTGTACTTTTCATTGCGTTTTAACCTCATGAAACCACACTATTTTTGTCACCATTTTTTCAACAACCATCAACAATCAAACTGTCACTCATCAAACAGTTTAACCAATTATATCTCGCAAACAGAGATAATACATATTTAACAAGTACACCAAACTTTTTATACATTACCATATAACTAAAAATTCAACACAAAAATTTAAAGATAAAAACATCACCCAAAAAATACCCACCAACAACCCTCATAGAAAACAGCAAACTTGACAAAAAATGTATACAATAAAACAAAGAACTTAACATCAAAACAAAACACAAACAGTACAAGATTTTACCTACACCCAAAAAACAAAACCCACACACTATGCTAACTGCCAAATCACACCAAAAAGTTGAGAAAAACGCACAACATAATTAAACAGAAAAAGAAAAAAAGAGGCATCCTTTTGCAATTTTGGATTGTTTCAAGTTTGTGGGGCTTGGAGATAATTTAAGGGGTAAGGGAGAGCGTGCAAAAATTAATTGTTCTCCAAACCTTTCCACCAACAATCCAATATTGCAAATGTTTGCCTTCAGATGACCTCCATTATGGTTAGAGGGCTTTGAAAGCCTCTGACCATTTATTGTATTCGGTTAGCATTTCTAAGCTAACACTTGGCCTGCGTTGTTCTAGAATTTGACGGAAATCTTTCATCGTTAAGGGTCTAGGTTTTGCGGCTTTATCCTGTGCTTTACCAGATTCAAAGAATTCACCAATTAAACTAAGCTGTGCAGACTGACAAACATCGCGAATGTCGCTACCAGAAAAACCTTCCGTAAGAGGCGTTAATTCTGACAAATCCACACCTGAACCGACAATCAAATTACTAGCATAATGTTGCAACATGTTAAGTCTTGTTTCACCGTCAGGTAAAGGAACAAAAATACGTTTCTGGAACCGACGAACAAAAGCCCAATCGAGATTCCAAGGCTTGTTAGTTGCACCAATCACATAAACGTGAAGATTCTTGCCCTTATCAGTAATGCCATCCATTTCCTTTAAAAACTGATTCTTAACACGAATCTCACCACCGACATCATTAGCAGAACCCTTACCCATAAGAGAATCTAACTCATCAACAAACACAATTGCAGCTCTACCCTCATTAGCGCATTTGCGTGTAGCAGCAAACAATTTAGCAACATTTTGTTCAGCCTCACCTAACCATTTAGACATAATAGAGGCAGCATCAATGCTGTAAAAATTAGCATCAATCTCTGTTGCTACTGCTGCAGCTAAAAGAGTCTTACCGCAACCCGGAGGTCCATAAAGCAAAATTCCCCTAGGCCAACCAAGAGGATACAGATCAGGACGCTGCACAGGATACACAATAGCCTCTTTAACCGCCTTCTTAGCAACATCCAACCCAACCACCTGATCCCAATTAACCATAGGACGCTCAGTAACTATAATCTCATCATTACTCGATTTAGCAGAACCATCATTCTCCAAAGTTGCAGCACCACTACTACCACCATCATTGGCCTCAGCGTTAGCCTCAGCACGCATCTCAGAAGAAGAAACCACACCCTGTAAAGCCTTTATCCGTTCCTGATACGCAATCGCACGCTGAACATACACTTTATTTAATCCATATTCAGGATATAATTGAACAAGTTGCAGCAGATTCTCTATTGCCTTTTGGTAAAGAGTAATAGCCCGCCCCTTTTGACCTTGCTTATCCATCCTAACAGCATCCAACGCATAGGCTGTTGCTGCCTTTTCCAATTCATGAGAAGCACTCATTTCTTAATTTTCCCCTTATTCTGGAGGTTTTAATTCCAATTTTATTTTACCCTGAGTTCCAAGGTTCTCAAGGGCACGCTCAATTTCCTTATCAGACAGTTTAAGTTCGCTTGAACACCGCGAAAAATCAAGCTCACCATCACACTTACGCACATATTCAAGAAGCACCTCTTCTAATGTCTGCTGCTTAGTAGAAACAGGCTGCTTCACTTCCATAGTAATTTCTTTAACCTCAGACTTAAATGAAATTAAAGTTTTTGAAACATCAAATCCTGACTCCTTAATTTCCTTAGCACCAAACACCTCAGAAGTTGTTGCCGACAAAGCAACACGCTCTCTAACGGGAGCCTGTGGAGTTCTAACAGTGTTTGCAGGCACAGAAAGAGGAGGCTCAGGTAAGTCTTGAGCAATTTTTTGCTCCATGAAAGCAGACACTTCTCTAAGAATTGCCTCACCGCCCTCAGTTTTCTGACCAACCGGGATAACAGAGCCATCACTGTTCAATTTTGTAACATGAAGCGTTTCTTGAATAGTATTAGTTACATTATTTAATTCAGCACTAACATCAGGCAAAACCTGAAACAGACCCGACGAAGCATCCTGAAGCAATTTTAAAGTCGGACGCAAATCAAACATTGCATCACTAAGCTCACGTATAGTTTCAATTCGAAGGATAACACCCTCAATATTTAACTGCATACTATAAACAAGCTTACCAACACGACGAACCTCAACCAACTCAGTAGCATAAATGCTAGCTTTTTCACGATTATTCATCTTTGTAGCATTTATACAAGTATCAAAAAGAACACGTTCACGTTGCTTTAAACGAAAAGCAGTGTTCTCTAACTTGCTTTTCTGAGTTTGAAGAGTAGTAATAGTTTTAGTGGCAACATCACGGATAGAAGGAGAAACTTTTTTTGTTCCAAAATAATCCATTTCTCTCTATCCCTCCAGTGATGTCATCACACGATATTTAAAGCCCAGCTTTTCCGATTTCTTTCACGTACACAACAACAGGCGGCTCAGGTAAATCAGCAACAGGGGCATTAGGACTACTGTTATTGTTATTGATATTGTTGTTTGTAGTCGTAGCAGCAGGAACAGGTATAGGAACCGGTTTTTGTTGAGTTGTTACGGTTTCAGCGTAAACTTTGTTGGCCTTTGGTAGAGTTGACGGGTCACCGATTAAAATGCTGGAAACTTTACTCTTTGTAAGTTCATAATCAGTTTTCTCTGTAGAAGCACGTCTTAAACTATCTTGTAGTAGATTAAAAGCTGTTTGATAGGTTTCTTCATCTACTTGACCGATTTCATGCTCAAGCTCAAGGTTAGCTATAGCATAGCTTAGAGATTTTATTTCTTCCTCGCATCGAGCAATTTCTACAGATGCTTCGTCAATTATAACTTGACCGTCTTTTTTGAGTTGGTTTAAAACACCTTCAAAACTATTGTGTAATTCTTGGAACAGTTCAGGAGCAATTTTCTGTTTATCATGTAGATCTTTTACAGCTTGATCTTTTCTCCAAAGCAGAGGTATTTGATCACACAATATGTTTGCCTGAGATTTAATTTTTGAAACGAACATAACCTCGGATCCATCATTAAATCTAAAATTTTCCATAGCTTGCTTTGAAAATTGACCGCCAGAAAATTCTACAAATACTGCATCAAATTTACCATTTGGATCTAATGCAAAGGAGGCGACTTTACCAATTACTTTCCCATACTCGTTTTTTATGGGTTTACCCAAAAAAAGAAAAAGATTGGAGGCAGACATTTTGTTATTTAACTCCTATCTGCTCAATATCCTTCGGTTGTTCTTTCTGCTCTAGCAGGTGTAGCAGTTGAGGGCATTCCTGGTGGCAGATCTGGGAATTTGTCTTTGATTTTTTGCTCTGCAACAGTTGCGGCTTCAGTTAGAATCTTGGCAGCGTCTTCGTTTACTGCATCAAAGTTGAGGGTCATTCCGCTTCCTTGGCCTGCTTCAAGCATAATACCGCTGAGCATGTTACCAATTTCGCCTAGTTCATTTTCAGCTTCTGGGAACACGCTTACTAATCCACTTTTGACCGAGCGTAGTACACCGACTGCTGGACCTAAGGTGGACACTACATCGCCTAATTCAGATGCTGTGCGTAATCTCAAGGTAATTTGTTCAAGGGCAAGTTTTGCATTCATGATCAATTTTGACATTTTACGAACTTCAGCGAGCTCATTTGCAAAAACGTTTGCGCGTGCGCTATCATGTTTAGTGTATGCGTCAACAATTTTTGCAAAAATTGCACGATCCCTTTGTGTAAATCTTTCATTAGCTTGATCTAACTTTTGAACTTGGAGATCAATACGGCGGGTTGCAAAATCCAACCGTGGTTTTAATGGTGTTGGCGGTTTTACCGCATCTTTTATTCTATCTGTAAATGGAGTCTCGTCACGTCTACTATCCCATTTCTTGGCAAATCTTTCTGACAATTAATTTTTCCTCCTTATAGCACCCCAACAGCACCGATGTAAATTATGGTTGTTAACATGCACATATATACATGACACATACGTCTGTATATACACTCCTTTAGAGCATTCATGAACATTAACTCAATACTTTAAAAATCACACATACAATAACCACTATTTATACAAAAAAATGTAAGCTACATTAAAAAGCCACAAATTGCACCCTACAACAGAAAGGTGAACAGATGAGCAACAGACTAAAAACCTTTGCAATAATAGCCCTCTTTGGCTTCATCATAGGCATAATCGCCAAACTTGCTGCAGACTATATCATCCCAAGACTAAGCGCAGCTATATCATCAAACGGATTCATCACAGAATACGTAATAGCAGGCATCGCAGGCGCAATCCTAACAATAATAATCATCATCATGTGGGCATACCTAACAGGAAAAAAAGACAGATACTAACAACAACAATAACCCACAAGACAACCCGTCAACATCTTCTTCTTTATAACAAATCAGCAAACAAATGCAAATTTTCTAAAAAAAATAACATCTAAAGCTTGGACTCGGTAGCGGAAAAAGACTTCACAAGCCTCCAGCTTAAATTCCCCGCTTTCAGCCTCATCGTACCTCGATTTCCTCATCGTCCAACTTTTTATAAAATCAACAGCTTATTTTACACTTTCGCAAACAAACCAACAAACACATCAACAATAACCACCAAAAATAGCCAAGCAGACACTTATGCATCTAAAAACTGTTTATCAACCATAAAAAAACGGGTTAAGGTATGATTTCAGCTCCATTATATTTAATGTAGTCAAAATCTGAAAGACAAATCCTCCCCGCAGATATCAACTGCTTAATACGCGGAAGTTGCATTGAAACATTGTCAACAAGAGCTTTAACGGTGAGACAAATTTCTTTGTAAGCATTCACACTCCAACGTTGCGTAATATTAGCATAATAACATCTACCACCGCACATGTTTAAAATTTCACAATCAGAACAAGGCAATTGATTAACAAACACTTTGCCTAGTTTTAACGGATGCGAGTCTGTTATATGGCCCAAATAATGATTACTCATACCCCACATGGTAGGACACGCCAAAATGTAACCATCGGTTTGAATGGCATAATTTATCCAACCACCCCCACACCGCAAAAAATTCACCTCTTCGTTATGCAACAAAGAGTAAGCTATACCTAAAATAGGATAAAGCTTTAAAACTTGGCCTTTCTGTTCCATGGTATCAACCCAAAAATCAACAAGCGCCTTAACACCTGGAATATAACTAGTTTCAGACCACTTTTTAAAATTACGTCGGGGATAATCGTTACCCCAAAACCCCGCATTAAGTTGCCAATGAATCGACGAAAACGAAAACTCGGGATTTTCAAGCAAAAAACGAATCTGTTTGTAAATATCAGTCTGTTCCATAACAGTAACTCTTGCAATTAACTCTCCTTTAAACCCATTTTGTTTTACAAGCTTCAAGTTTTCCAAAACTTTACGAAAAACACCTTTACCTCTATAGAAATCAGTTAAATATTCTTCACCATCAATCGAAACAAGCAACGTATGAAAACGATTAACATACACAGGTTCAAGTTTATCAAGAAGAAGACCATTAGTTTGCAACATATACAATTTAGGCACAACATTATCCATAATTTGCCTAAGAGACTCCAACTGCGTCAAAGGTTCACCGCCATAAAAAGTTAAAACACAATTAGGATCTTTACTACAAAAATCCCTAAGAAGACCAACATCATAAGTAACTTTACGGGACAAAGAATAATCCACTTCTAAAGTATCACTAAAATCTTCATCAAAATCATCAAGAGACTCCCCAAAGCAATAACGACACTGAAGGTTACATCCAGTTGCAAGTATCACATGAAAGAACATACCACTAAATACACACCGTACTTAATAGCACCTTCTACCACCCTTAACATACACTTCAAAAACATTGTTAATCAGTTTTTTCTTTCAAATGAGCCTTTTCCGCTTCCTTTTCAGCCTTAGCCGTTGCCTTATCAAGATAATCCTGAAGATCTATAGCACGCAACTCTTTTTCAGACAGAGTTTCAGGCGCTAAATAGAGAGGCACTGCAGCAATAAACAAAAAGAAACAGGCAAATGAAAACACTGCAGACAATTCAACCACGGAAGTAGCAACATAGCTACCAAACAAAAGCTGCAGGAAATTTGAAAGCAAATAAGGCAAAAAGCCGATGACGAAAAATTTTTCGCTCCCACGTTTATCTGCAATATCGCCCCACAAAGTTAAAAGAAACAGGGTAAAGAAAATGCCCCAAGCTACACCATCGGCAACCGTGTAAAACAATAAACCTCTATCATAATGGGGAAATAATCCTAAAAGGGCGTAGCCTAACCCAAGTAGAACAAAACCAAAGAACAGTAAACGTTTTCGACCAAAACGATCAGCAAAAAAACCAAAAAATATTGCAGATACCCCCGCAATAACAGCTTCCACTGTCGTCATGTTGTTAACAAGGTCAACAGGAAAGGCAGAATATAACACTGGAAACGCAAAATTGTTCACTAAAGAAAACATTAACCAAGGAAGAAAATAAAACAACATTGAACGCATTTTTAGAATACTTTTGTATGAAACAGTTTCTTCTTTATTAACCAGTACTTCAGAGGGTTTTAAAAGTAAAATAACAAGTAACCCGCACAGCTTCCACAATATCAAAGCCGACGCAACATATACAACAGTAGAGTTAGAGATAAACACGCCTGTTAAAGCAAAACCTACGCCATTAAAGAAGATAGTTAAACCACTTATTCTTGCGCGATACACACTTTTTATGTTAGCAGAGTAATAGCCCAATACTACAGGAAAACCGAACCCAAAATATGCGCCAACAACACCTGAAATAATTGCAACATAAAAGAAAGAACTGCCACCCACTAGTAAAGCAAGAGAGGATACAAATATACCTGCAATCATCCAGTAGGTTATGAATTTTAGTCTTTTTTCAATTTTTTGAATAAGTACAGTGCTTAAAACTGCAAAGAAAACAACAGCCAACAGGTTAATACCAAAGAGCAGTACAAGGTATTTACCTGTGAAACCTGAATTGCCTTTTAAAAAACTAAAAATACAAAGATACCAAACTAGGGTAGACACTACTAAAATAATGTTAACTATAGCATTCTTTATGTTTATAGTAGATTCTTCTTGCAAACTACTCTGCATGTTAGAAACATATAATTCTACGTAAAGCTATGTTATTAAAGGTAATGCAGTAAAAACCGTATTAACAACAACTTTTTTAAGCAACAAAACACATTGTATCTTAGGAGAAGAGAAGAAGATGAAAAAAAAATCAATACGAGCCGTTGGCGGTTGGTAAGTAAATAAAGAGTTATTTGTTAGAGGTCAATAAGTTTAGGAGTAGGGATACGTCATGTCCTACTCTACCATTTTTGGTTAATAAGGCGTTGAGTTTTGGGTTAACAGTTTGTTCGTTGATTTTTTGTTTAAGGTTATAGACGTCCTTAGATTCTAGAACTAATTTGGCAATTTTTTTAGTCATCACTTTTGAAGAAACAGCTGAGGGGTTTTTAACAAAGTTTTCAACAGCAGTTTTTATTTTTTTGTCTTGAACAGCATAGACCATAGGTAAAGGGGGGCATTCAAATTTTATACGATGCTGCAACTCAGACGTATCAAGCATGTCGTTAAACTCGTCATGGATTGTTCCAAGCATACCAACCGTTCGACCAAAACTCGTCAAAACCTCCAATGTCGCATCATCAGCTTGCCCAATAATTCCGCCAACCCTACATTGAAGCTCAGCAACAACACCCTTCAAACGCATAATCTCAAAATATTCATCAGGGTCGATACGTGTTTTTTTAGTTAATTTACGCTCTAAAGCTTGAGCAGAACTCATTTCAAAAACAGCCTTAAGGGTTAAACCAAAAATCTCCTGTTTTTGTTTTGGTAAAAGATTCTCACAAGCACTATGAAGCAATGTATAGCCTTGTACCAATAAAACATCCCCCACAAGAAGCGCAACCTCCGACCCAAACCTACCACACACCGTCCGCTTACCATACTTAACATCTGAACAATCAACAACATCATCATGAACATCCGCCGAAAAAGCAATAAAGAGCATAGCAAGCGCCACTGAGTCAGTTTCACCGTTTTTTTGAGTGCTACCTGTTGCTGCCTCATAGGAAAGAGACATTAACGTTGGAAAAAGAGGTTTAACTAGAGGCAAATTCGCTTTAGCGTAATGTTTTAAAGCAGAATCAAGCACACCTCCACTATCATATGTGGTGTTCAAAATTTTTTGCATTGCCTTTGTCATAACAAAGTTGCCGCGGTGTTTAACCATTGCCACTGCAGCTTTGTGAAGTTCCAATTGACTCATATTGAGTATTAAGATTCAGTTAAATATATTGTTTAGGTTACCGGCAACATAAAACCAGAGCAAAAGTCTTAATAGTATAGGTCTTACTCAACAGGTTTATGAGCCAAACAACAAAGCAAATTGAGGAAAAATGGTTAGCCAAATGGGACGCAGCTCACATATTTGAAGCAGACCCAAATCCGGTTAAACAGAAAATTATGGTAACTTTTCCATTCCCCTACATGAACGGACCGCTCCATGTAGGCCATGCTTTTTCCGCCTCCAGAGTCGATGCTTACGCTCGATTCAAACGCATGCAAGGCTACAATGTACTTTGGCCTTGGGCATGGCACTGGACGGGTCAACCCATACTTGGGGCAAGCCAACGCATAGCAAAAGGCGATCAAACATATACACGCGTACTTCGTGAAGTAGACGGCGTCCCTCAAGAAGAGTTACAAAAATTTGTTGACCCAAACTATCTGGCTCAATATTACACAAACGAAGGCAAAAACGCCGCCAAACGCATCGGCTTCTCAGTAGACTGGCGACGCGAATTTACCACCGTTTGGCCCACATTCCAAAAATTCATTGAATGGCAATACAAAAACCTAAAAGAATTAGGCTATGTCATACGAGGCACCCATCCTGTTGTTTGGTGTCCAAAAGACCAAAGCCCCACAGGAGACCATGACCGCCAAAGCGGCGAAGGCATAACACCTGAAAAATACACCCTAATTAAATACAAACTAGACGAAAACACTGTTTTACCTGCAGCAACCTTTCGTCCTGAAACCATTTACGGCATAACAAACCTATGGATTAACCCAGACGCTACATACGTAGAGGCCAAAGTAAACGACAAAGAAAACTGGATAATTAGCCAAGAAGCCGCAGAAAAACTAAAAGACCAAGAAAAAACCCTAACAATCAACCGCACCCTCAAAGGTAAAGAGCTCATTGGTAAAACCTTTGAAAATCCTCTAACTCGTGATAAATTTCCAATTTTACCTGGCTGGTTTGTTGACACAAAAACTGCAACAGGCATCGTCTATAGTGTTCCAGCCCATGCCCCCTTTGACTGGCTGGCACTAAAAGACCTCCAACAAAAACCCGAAATTATGCATGATTTCGGTATTGATCCACAAATAGTTTTGCAAATTAAACCAGTTTCAATTATTAAAGTAGACGGATTTGGTGAACACCCTGCGGTAGAAATTGTAGAACAAATGGGCATAAAAGATCAACATGACTCTAAAGCTGATCAAGCAACTAAAGAACTCTACAAAAAAGAATTCCATAGCGGCAAGCTCAAATCCAACTGTGGAATATATGCAGGTAAATCCATCCGAGAAGTTAAAGATCAACTAGTTACAGACTTTACAAAACTAGACATCGCAGATATCATGTATGACCTCCCTGAACAGGTAGTATGTCGATGCATGACCCCTTGTATAGTGAAAATTCTCTCAGACCAATGGTTCCTAAACTATTCCAACCCCGCATGGAAAGAAAAAGCCAAAGAAGTCATCAGTCAAATGAAAATTTATCCTGAAACTGTACGTGCTGATTTTTATGCTAAAATAGATTGGTTAAAAGAGTGGGCGTGTGCTCGAACAACAGGGTTTGGTACACCCGTACCTTGGGGTCAGGGTTGGATAATTGAAACCTTAAGCGATTCTACACTGTATATGGCATTTTACACCATAAACAAACACATCAACCAAAACAATATATCCCCCAAAGCTCTCACCCCAGAGGTTTTCGACTACATCTATCATGGTAAAGGTGACAAAACTCAAATCACCAACGCAACCCCCGGTATAACTGTAGAGTTATTAGATGCGATGCGGAAAGAGTTTCTGTACTGGTACCCCTTTGATTTGCGAAATTCTGCAAAAGAACTAGTTCCAAACCACCTATCTTTTTGCATTTTTCACCATGCTGCCCTTTTCCCCCCTCAACACTGGCCAAGAGGTATAGGTGTAAATGGTATGTTAATGGTTGAAGGCCAAGGTATGCATAAAAGTAAAGGTAACTTTATCACACTAAAAAGTGCCATTGATAAATACGGAGCCGATGCCACCCGATGCGGCCTAATGATGGGTGCAGAAGGCATGGATGACCCTGATTGGCGCGCAGACAACGTAAACGAACTAAAAAATAAATTTGAAGCCCTCACAAACTTTGCCACCAACATCGTTATTACCCCTCCTCAAACAGCCTCCATTGAACAAATCAAAAACAGTGCGTTGGAGCGTTGGTTACAAAATAAGTTACAGTATCGTATTTGTGAAGTCACTGAAGCTCTTGAAGAGTTAAAAACTCGTACAGCACTTCAAACAGCCTTATTTGAAGTTTGGAATGACATACGCTGGTATATGCAAAGAAAGGGCAACACTACTACTGCTGCTAATGCTGTCGCACTTGTTGATACCGTTAAAATTTGGATAAAGCTACTTACCCCCTTTGCGCCCTATATGTGTGAAGAAATATGGAGCCAAACAGGTGAAACAGGCTTTATCAGTACCGCAGAATGGCCCCAGTTTGATGAAAAGAAAATAGACTTTGAAGCCGAAGAGCAAGAAAATTTGATCATTGACATATTAGCTGACACACAAAACATTCTTAAAGCCACTAAAATCACACCTAAACAACTTGTTTTCTATACTGCTGCAACATGGAAATGGCAAATATATCTAAAAATCCTTGAAAAAACAAAAACCGGCGAAACTAGGATTTCTGATTTAATGAAAGAATTTTCAAACACCCCCGAGTTAAAACCATACCTAAAAGACATCGCTGCCTTAGTGCCAAAAATCCTAAAAACCGCAACTAAATTGTCTACAAATCGCAAAACAAACATGATAAAAATTCAAAACATCAACGAACAACAAATCATACAAAACGCACTAAACTTTCTAAAAGACAAATTTGACGCAGAAATAACCGTTTACAGCGAAGACGACAAAAACCGCTACGACCCCAAAAACCGCGCACCCACAGCAATACCCTACCAACCCGCAATATACATCCAATAACCAACACCACCTCACACCATGCCCCTTTTAAACATAAACACTACCAAACTACTAACTAACTAACTAACTAACTTTTTTTTTACACAAGACACACATACAAATTTAATAAAATATTTTTCATAAAGTGTGCTGTCTTTTTGAGAAAAACCTTCATAGAAGAAGTGCAACAAAAACATTTTTTCACAAAAGTCTACTATCTATACTGCTATAACTGCTCACAACCGCAACAGCAGCTATGGAAAATAAAAATAGGTTATGGTTTAGCGGTTTTTAGTATTTTGTAGCTCATAATTATTATCCAAAAAGAACAAACCAGACTAGATATAATTTCAGGGATAGCCACATTTGGAACGTAATGTACCATAAAATAAAAAATCCACGGTATAGCAACAACAAAAGAAGAAACCAATGTAAAAACAGCCAATTTAACCTCCTGACATTGATACAATGCCCCAGTTAAAACTACAAGAGCAACAGGTAACGTAACAAAAAACAGCACCGCAACAACAAAATGCACAGGCCAAAAACTCTCATTAAATATACCTACACCCATCAACCAAACAGCTGCAACACCAAAAACTATTGAACCCACACGACCAACAACCCCGCCAACACCCTTTTTAAAATAACCCAACAATCCAAAAACCGCAAAAAAGAAACACAACAACCCCGAAACAAACAAACCAACATTAAAAACAGGCGCAGAAACACCCGACACCACACCCAAATCACTTAAAGCATTATTAAACCAGCTAAACTCAGAACACAACCCAACCGCCACACCTATACAACCAAACGCAACAATAGGCACTGCAAAACCACAAACACCACCAAATCTCTGCAAAAAAGACAACCTAAACATACAACTCACCCACCCAACAGCAACATTTACAATTTAAAAGTTTACAACAACAAAACTTTTTTTCATTGAAGCGTGCACCATCGTGATGTGCCGATGATATACAAACTATGAAAATTGCAAATTGGTTTAATGGAAACGCTTACTTATATTATAGAACTGAAGAAAAAAGAGAAAAGAAGAAAATAGGTACAAAGACTGATGTATAATGGCGGGCCCGATGGGATTTGAACCCATGATCTCCGGCTTCGAAGGCCGACACCTTAATCCGTGCTAGGCTACAGACCCTTTCCCATGCTTTTTAGATGGATTACGTACCTTTTTTGTTCCTTGCCTTATATTGTTTTTTGGACTAAAATATAGAAAACAGTTGTGTTAATAGTTGCTCTTTTCTTTTCGTAAGTAATGTCTGCCTGTTGTATGGTTATAGTTATATTCTTGGTATCCTTCTGCTCCATATCGACTCATTTTTTCACTGTAATCGGGATCGTGTTCTGAGATTTCTATTGGTTCCCACTCTTTATCACTGCCATATAGTCGTTCAGATATTGGTGCATAAACTTTAACGTATTTATCAGAATTTTCACCTAATAGGTTTGCGACTGCGTCACTGTTACCTTTGAGGTAGCGTTCGAGAACTGCTCGCCAATGTCTATTGCTATAGAAAGTGATATTGTTTATTTCAGGTATACCTAAACGTTTAGCCGCTCTTTTTCTAGCTCGTCTAAATAGTTGTCCTGCTGTTTCTGTGGTTCCATATGTGAAGACAAGATTTAGGTTTCTTTGTGTTCGGTTTCCACTGGTTGCAAGGTTACACTGTCGATTTTTCAGTTCCTCTAACATAGAAATAACTCTAACAAATCTTCCTTTCAGAGGAATTGTTCGTGTTCGTCCATGTTTAGCAGGCTTATTTATACTAATTGTGTTTCTTACAAAGTCTATATCTTTCCATTCAATCCTTAACGCTTCAATAGGTCGTGCAGCTGTAGCCATTAACACAAAACAGAAGACCTGCATTTGAAAGCTAAGAGCGGAATAGAGTTGTTCCATGTGTTCGGTTAGAGGCACATTATATTCTGGTGTTCGATATTCAAACCGTGGTATCCTTACGTCTTCCATATGCATATAACGTTTGATAAAACTGGTGTAAGCTTTACAAATACTGTTTTTGTAGCAATTTGATTTCACACTTAATTCTGGGTCGAAAGCTAGTTTAGTTTTAAAGTCGTCAGAGTCAAAGAGATTAACACCGATTTTGGAAAGATATTTGAGCGATACAAGATATTTACTTAATGTTAAGTCGTTATAGCAACTTAACTTTTTATTGTTTATATCCACAGTGTTTAACCCACGCTGCAATTAACTCTGGTGAAACATTTGATAAAATAGAATGTATTGCAGTAATTAAAGTTTCCACAGTTCGAGC
>Ga0123355_10005180_pt1 | contig 19028 bp, 14 predicted proteins | sample TergutEmb28metaG_3_FD_89872 | JGI IMG/M metagenome (GOLD analysis project Ga0123355, IMG submission 89872) | Embiratermes neotenicus P1 segment gut microbial communities from Petit-Saut dam, French Guiana - Emb289 P1 | ecosystem: Host-associated > Arthropoda: Insects > Digestive system > Gut ... | reverse complement strand
TGGGCTATAGGCACACGAAATACACGCAAAGCTCTTTTGATTGCTCTGTTAGAGCCATATCAACAATTACAAGAAGCAGAATATGCTTTTGACTTCACAAAACGCCTGACTATGCTGGAAGAATTAAAGACGCTCCCTTGGCAAGCTGTTTGGGAGGAGTATTGTGTGCGCAAGGGGGTAGCGGTCAGTTTGTCGTTTTGACATGATGCTGTTTGGCTTAGTGTATTGACTAAACTTGCTACATCTATTGCTGACATCTTGATAGCATCTTGATAGAGACCGCTGGAATCAATGTAATCATTTTAATGGAAATCACTATTATGAATTAACTATCACATATAGAAGGAGTGAATTATATGGCTGCAAAATTCTTTTATGTACCGCAGACGAATCTTCTGGGAGCAGGTTGCCTTAATGAAATTGGGCCACAGATATCTGCACTTGGTCTTAAAAAGGCTTTGGTTGTTTCTGATAAAGTGCTTGCCGGGCAAGGTATAGTTAAGAAAGTGACAGACCAGCTTGACAAAAATAGTATTGGTTTTGTTGTCTATGATGAAACTACACCCAACCCTACTTGCGCCCAAGTAAACAAAGGTCTTGAAATTCTACAACAAAATGGCTGTGATTGCCTAGTGTCTGTAGGTGGCGGCTCTCCGCAAGATGCGGCAAGTGCCATTAGCATACTGGCAACAAACGGCGGCGATATAAGAGATTATGAAGGTGTACATAAAGCTGCAAAGCAGGGATTACCTACAATAGCTGTAAACACAACTGCCGGAACATCTGCTGAAATAACTATCAATTATGTCATTACTGATGAAAATAGGGGCGTAAAGATGGTTATGGTAGATAAGAACTCCATAGCCAAGATAACTGTTAATGACCCAGAGCTTATGGTGAGTAAGCCAGCATCTCTTACTGCCGCAACTGGTATGGATACCCTAACTCATGCTATTGAATGTTTGCTAACAAAAGGAGCATATCCTGTATCAGATTGCTTGGCCTTGGAATGTGTGAGAATAGTATTTGATTATCTCCCAACAGCCGTGAAAGATGGCTCAAATGTTGAAGCAAGAGAGCAGATGGTCTATGCCAATTTCTTGGTAGGTATGGCCTTTAGCAATGCTGGATTAGGTTATGTCCATTCTATGGCACATCAGTTAGGCGGCATTTATGATTTGCCGCATGGTGTGTGTAATGCTATGTTATTGCCTGTTGTGACAAAGGTAAATGCGCCATATGCACCTGATAAGATTCGTAAGATTGCTGGTGCTTTAGGTATGAGTGTATGTGATGAGTCTGATGATGCCTGTGCTGACTTCGTAATTGACAAAATTGTAAAACTATCAGAAGAAGTTGGCATCCCTAAAAAACTGGCCGAGCTTGGAATTGAGAATCCAGACTTGGACAAGCTGGCAGAGAACTCTTTGTTGGATGTTTGTGCTGGTGGCAATCCTTTTATGCCTACTAAGGAACAGACCATTGAAATGTTCAAGCAGATTATTTAAACAGCTAGAAGGCAGCGTATCAGCTAGAGACAGTATATTAGTATTTGGATATATTGTTGGGGCGTTGAAGTAGTGTGACACGCCCTTGTGTTAGAGGTCAGTTATAGAAGTATATATTGAATGTTCAAGGTGTTTAGAATTTAAGCATATTATCCAAAGAAAGGAGATTTTGATGTCAAATAGCATAAACATACAAGGAATTGCCGATAAGTTAGAAAACATGAACGGCACTATAACCATGTGCGCTGATGGCTTCATTGATGAAGTGTGGGAGATAGTAGATTCTCGTGCATCCGTTAGCGATTTTAAGCTCTTGCAACAAATGAAGCAATTCTCACAGCGTATTGACAGTGCAGGTACAGGCGGCATGGGCATTGAACTCATAAAGAAACGCCGCGCTTTTGGTGGACTTACTGCCAATATTGGACACGCTGTGGCAAAGCTAGGTGTAGATACGACAATGATAGGCTTATACGGCAAAGATAAGCTCGACCCACTATTTGAGCCTTTGGCAGATATATCCACACTTATTTCTTTGGGTGATTCTGCTATCACGCATGTATTAGAGTTTACTGATGGCAAGATATTGATGACCGATATGGAAGCCATGTTGACTATGACTTGGGAGCGTATTGTTAATGCCTTGGGTATGGATAAGCTCGTTGGCCTGTTTCAAAAATCAGATATTATTGGTGTAGGTTATTGGTCTTTACTTCCGGCGTTTGACGATATTGTTGAGCAAATCTGCACCTGCTTGCCAAAGGACGGAAAAACACGCCGCTTCTTCTTTGACTTTGCTGATGTGCGTAAAAGGGATGAAGCATCATTGGTAAGTAGCCTTCAATTGCTTAAAAAACATAACGAGAGCTTTCCCATGACATTGAGCGTTAATGAGCATGAGGCAGTTGTTCTTTTTGAATTGTACGGCGAGACCGTAGATGATAAAGGTAAGTCATTAACGGAAAAGCTAGAATTTATCCGTGAACAAATCGGCTTAGATGAGCTAGTCGTACATACACCACAATATGCGGCGGCTTCCAAATCTGACGGCACTGCTCTAATACCGCAAAGCCATATAGAAAAACCTGTTAGGACTGCTGGTGCCGGGGATACATTTAATGGTGGGTATATAGCTGGTATTTTGGCCGGGCTTGATATTGCCGAGCGTTTGTATATGGCAAATGCTACGGTAACTTATTTTTTGAATAATGGGGTGCCGCCAAATAAAAGCGGATTAACCAATACACTATATGACATCATCAATCAGTAAACATTCAAATGCTCTTGTTTTTACTGAACGCAATAATAACCTAAAACTCAACTTGAACAACGACGCGTTGCGATGTGTGGTCTTTGGTGGCCAAATGTGTGACTCGTCGTTTTTGCCTATAGCTCGTAAATTCTAACTGGTAAGATAGGGAAGCTCTAATGAGATTAACATTTTGGAGGTGCAGTTTCAGATGCAAAACACAACAAGAACACTATCAATACTCAAATGTCTACAAGAAAAATCTGATGAACAGCACCCCTTATCAACAAACCAAATCCTTAAGCATCTTGAGAGCTGTGACATAAAATCAAATCGACGCACCATATCTAGCGACATTAAACTACTCATAGATTGCGGCATTGATATTGTGGAAGTAAAGTCCAAGCAGAATCTTTATTTTGTAGGAGAGCGCCATTTTGAACTTCCAGAGTTAAAGCTGCTCATAGATGCTGTTCAAGCATCCAGATTTCTGACGATAAAGCGAAGCCGCGCTCTAATAAATAAGCTACTGAACTTTGCAAGTCCCTATCAAGCCAAAGATTTGAGGAATGGCTTGTATTTTGACCAAAAGACAAAGCCAAAAAACGAAACAGTATACATAACAGTAGATTTGCTGCTTAGAGCTATCAGTCTGAAAAAACGTGTGAGCTTCTTATATTATGACTACGCACCAGATAAAAAGAAATCATATAAACACAATAGACGCAAGTATGAGTTCTCTCCATGGGCTTTTTTATGGAATAACGACCACTATTACGCCATAGGTCATTCGGAAGTCCACGAAAAGACTATCACCTTCCGCGTGGATAGGATAGCCAGCCCTAAACTTGTTGACATAGATGCCGTACCCCAACCAAAAGACTTTAATCTTTCCATCTATGCAAAATCGGTATTCCAGATGTATGATGGCCCTATGACTGATGTAACCCTGAAATGCGAAAATCACATGATGAAAACTATAATAGACCGTTTTGGAGAGAGTGTAAACACAGCAATTGCAGACCCCGAACACTTCTATGCGAAAGTCAATGTATCAGCAAGCAAAACCTTCTATGGTTGGATATTTGGAATGGATGGAGCTATAGAGATTGCGGAACCTCTTGAAGCTGTTGATGAATACAAAGCTATGCTTGGACGTGCAAGATGACTATGCTTGAGCGCGCAAGATAATAACTATAAGATATATAAATCCAAAAGTAAATCCGTAAAGCGGCGCTGAAAGCCCCATAAGTCCTAGTCAAGTAGGTTGTATGGAGCTTCGTAAACAAAGACCTACACAACTTTTCATTTTCTTTGAATTTTGTTAGCTCACATTTTATACAACAAAAAATCCAGTTTACATGCACCTTTAAGGACAGTCTCCCTTTCCAATGTGCATCAAAAACTGCCACCTTGAGAACAAAATTAGAAAACCTGTTGCAATTGAAATAAGTTGCCGCTATAATCATATTATAGCGTTCCCATCTTTGGAAACATGAGGAGGCGATACATCGTGGGCGAACAGACACTAGGAAGCTTCATCACAAAAAAGCGGAAGGAAAGGGACAAAACCCTTAGAGGTTTTGCTAGGGAGATAAGCATATCTCCTGTATATCTTTGCAATATAGAAAAAGGCAGACGGCCTATGACACAAGAGGATACCTTAGAGAAAATTGCCAATGTTTTGCTTCTTAACAAGAGTGATAAGGCATTGTTATTAGACCTTGCAGCAAAGTCTAAAAACATACTCGTTGCCGCAGATTTACCGGAGTATATAAACGAGCGTGACATTGTTCGCGTAGCTTTACGAACAGCAAAGGATGTTGATGCAACTGATGAAGAATGGCAAGAATTTATTGATAGGCTGGAAAAACGTATTGTAAAAGATGGCTCTGTTGACGATAATCCTGTCCAGAGATAAAGAAATGTCTGCACATTAGTGCGCCAATATTTACATGGATGGAGGCTGAGAAAACATATGAATCACAAGCATACCGAACATAAAAATATAGAACAAAAATACTACCGCAGCTATGCCGCACTAGAACATATCGCTCGCAACACCTTAAAAGATTTTGACCATATGCTATTATCAGGTTCTCCAGCCGCTATTCCTATTGAAAAACTTGCAGAACATTTAGGATTGTGCATAGAATATCAATGCCTACGTAAAAATGGTGCAATCCTTGGCGAAATGGTCTATGATGATACCCTTGTTCCTGTTTATTTCAGAGACTTAAAGACATATGGACTTATAGAGGTAGAAGGAAGAACCATTATCCTTGATGAAAGTTTATTAAGAGGTCGTAATGATGGACGACTTCGCTTTACATGCGCTCATGAGATAGGCCACTGGCTTTTGCATAGGGATTTATTCACCGGCACCGGATGGGCTGCTGCACTTGGACATCCTAAGAAAAGTTCCGAAGAAAATCCTGTAGTAGAGCGTCAAGCAAATCAGTTGGCAACTTTATTGCTTATGCCAAAAGCGCAGGTAAAAAAGGCGTTTTATGCAATCAGAAATGAAGGTGACATTAACCCCGCATCCAGACTTGCAGAGTTATTTGATGTGTCAAAACAGGCAATGGACATCTTCTTGCATGAGCATAATCTGGCATAAAGTCAAACAATGGATTTTTTTCGCTTATTGTGTTCTCAAAATTGGAAACGCTTTATTAGTAGCACTTTGATGATATCATCTGGTAGCTCTTTATCAGCAGCAGACAGAAACACTTTATTAATGCCAAACATAAGTTCTATATGAATGTCATACATAAGCACTTTATTAATGCCAGCTAGAAGCACTTTATTAATGCCAGCTAGAAGCACTTTATCAAAGTCATACAGAAGCCCTATGTCAATGTCGGACATAAGCACTCTATTGACGTCAAATAGAAACTCCATATTATTTTCAGCCACAAGCAACTTTATAACCAGAGGGGGATGAACAACTTATGATTGTTATGTACAATAACGCTACAACCTATAAAGCATACAAACCCATTATGTGCCGCAAATGCAATCGCGGAAAGCTAGGAAATATTCCGACAAGCAGCAGAGTTGTTTTATCCAAGCGCGGTAAGCTGCCTTCTGATGAACGAAGTTGTTGCCTGCAAATCAAATGCCCTTCTTGTAGGGAATTGTGGATTCTGACGATAGAGGAATAATTGAGTAATGGTGTAATGGTTAGGTCACTATTCATTACAGCATATGGATATTGCTGTACATTTCGGGTAGATACATAATCTGGTTAAACATCATTAAACCACGCTGTAATACAGCTTAAACAGATATAAATTAAAACTAAATACAGAAATCAGGGTACTGAGATAAATACCCGGTGAGGATTGAGCCTGCGGGCAATAATATCACACCTTTCTGACACATAGCACCAGCCGCCGGACGGAGCCGTAACCAATCGTGCCTAGCAAGCCGGGGCACTTCTGCTACACATTATGAGGTAGCGGTATGAGAGTTAGGAGCATGGCAGATAGCTTTTGAAGCTATTTTGCCTTGCTCTTTTTTTGTCCCCATTTCAGCTTCGAGAGCAGAAATGGAGGGTTATGAGCAAAAGTATCTACAACAGGCTTAGACTTGCGGTTTCAGCGTGTAAATTAGGCGGCCCGTGTACGACCGCTATAAATAAACTGCACGACCTGTATGTCGCAGCAATTATTAAGTCTTGTTTCTTGTATCTCTATCTACATCTAAGTTTGTATTTGCAATCGCCCTTACAACGGCATTTATGTTTACATCAGCAAATGCAACAACAATTGAATACTCTTGCACACCTTGTTGCTTGCTGTACAAGCTCTTTTGCTTTGTTGCATCGGAGCCGCTCACCCCCTTCTCTATTCGATTTTACTCACTTTCAAAAATCGAATGGAGGAAAGATGAATGAAACATTACAAAAACAGCGATTATGCTATTAATAAATTCAGCGAGGGTATTGTATACCGATTTGCTGATGGCATTGTGGAAGTTACTCTAGTAGATTTCCTTGCAGAAAATCCTGATAAAACCAAAGAAGATTTCCTAGCACTAAAGGAGTTATCCGATGGCATATATCATGAGCAAGTCAAGGACGAAAACGCACAAACCAAGAAAAATGTGCTTCTGGACCTTGGCGTAGTAGAAAAATCCTTACAATGCCATGAGCAGTCCCCGGAACAAATGCTGATTTATGATATTGAAGCACAAGAAGATATCGAATTACATAGTGAGCGTATGTCTACAGTCAATCTTGCCATGGACAAGCTCACCGAAATTCAAAGAAAGCGATATCTTATGTATCACATAGAAGGACTTACAATCCGTCAAATAGCAGATATAGAAGGCGTTGGTCACTCCAAGATTCAAAAGAGCATAGAGGGTGCCCAGAAGAAAATAAAAAAAGTTTTAACCAGTACATAAAAAATGGGGGTACAAAACAGGTCAAAAAGTGCATTGGTTGAGAGGAAAAATATTTCCACTCAACTGCACTTTGACAAATACCGTATAAAGTCAATCTATAGCCAGTTTATGTAAGCATTATGAGCATAAGCACAATGAGTATGAACATTATGCTCTGCTCACCAGCGTGGATTTCATGTTCACCATATTGGCTCACATGTTGGCATCAAACGGTCATATCGGAACATCGGGTACAAAAGCTACTCTTCAGCATTTTCGCAATAGCGAAAACGGCGCTTTGCGCCGCCGGACTTCTTTCCGGTGCATAGTGTGCGCTACGACGGCCACGGCACTATTCCAAGGATTACACAGATTATCTGGTCCTGTTGGAATAGAGCCGTGGCAAGAGCGCCCCATCGCCACCGCCCATGTGCGGGTATTGCAAACTTGGCCTAAAGTGGTTAAACATTGCCGCTAAATGGTCTGGCATTGCTGTAAAATGCAAGCCTTATTGCTACAGAAATATCGCAATAGCATTTTTCAGCCAGCTTTACCAACATAGGTTTTCCGTATAGAGCGGAATCCCAACCAAGGTTTGCATGGCCGGGCAAATAAACACTAGAGCAGCTATAATGATACTCCCCTAAGAAAACTAGGGCCGAACAGTGCGGAGGCGCGATTCGGGGAAGCGTTGTGTAGGTTGGGATAGACCTATGGGAGCTTTCGTGTGTGGAGCAATCTACAACTTGATGTTTGCCCCTTGGCACTTAATCGGTGCCGACTTACCATGACAAAGAATCATAGTTGCCATAGGCATATATGTCAAGAATGATTTCGTTCTGTGTATATGATATGCAATAACCAGCGTTCGGGGCGTAGAGGATAAATAGAGCGCAGGTACAGTGATATGCGATGGCACTTCGCAATACAACGCCATTAAAACTGTCACTCAGGAAATACAAAACAAAATAATCCGCTAGAGATTCAAATAATAATTACGATAAAAATTCATGCGAACAATCTCGGCGGTTCTGATATTGAGGGCAAGGCGTGATAAATATGGTGATATGCTACTTCTACACATGACAGCATACCACAAACATACAAAATTAATTATTGTTCCTTGCCCTTACCACAGAGCCGACGAGTATACTGACCCAGCTATATTGTTGTATGGATAAACTGCATTACAGCATTACAGTGCTTATACAGCTTATACAGCATGTAGTGCAGGCAAATTATCAAATAGCCTGACAATTGGGCCGACACTAACTGTTAATTTACTGGAACACTTCATCACAAGAACATTTCATCAATTAAAGCAGCTTCATAAAAAATGTCCTTGGATGAACACAAAATAACAAACGAGAGGAAGTTTATATATGAAAACCAAAACCCAACGCGAAATATCAAGAAACATACCCCGAAACATTAAGGGCTTGCGACTGTCAAAAGGCAAAGGCCGCAGTAATGGCTCTGTCATTAGCAAAGACGGCAGCAACGACCATATCAATTATCATGGTAGTGGCAAAGGTTCTGCCAATAACAAGGATACCGGTAATAGTTACGATTACGGTAACAACAAAACTAAAATCCATCAATCCGACGATATCGTTCCACTACTAACTGCCTACGGCTGCGTCCTAATAGAACGTGATGCAGGCAAAAGCTACATCTATACAGCAGTAAACATAAAAACCGGCTATAGGGAAGTTATCAGCCGCCGCTCTACACCTCTCACAACATCAGGAGTAGATGTTATGGTTGAGAAAATACGTCTATCCAAAGTCGCAGGCGCTGGACGCTTTGAAGCAGACAGGCCATTAGATGAGAAGGCTGCTCTTGAGAAATGCCGCGAGATACTCAATGTCGTTTTCAAAGAAGTGCTGCCCCAACATGGCTACAATGTCCGTAAGGAGCAGCTATCTTTATCTCATCATATTCTCGAAGCAACCAGCCGTCGGTTAATATCTTTGGCAGAAGCTGGCGTTGGCACAGGCAAAACCTTCGCATACCTTATCCCTGCCATAATAGCTAAACGAGCAAGGCTAAACGGCTACTGGAACATGAGCTTCCATACAGGCTCTCCATATGTAGATATGGCACAGATGCCTATTGTTATAGCAACGTCCAGCATAGCATTACAAAAAGCAATCGTAACAGAAGCCATCCCTAAGCTCTCACATATGCTTATGGAATATGGAATCATAAAGCAGCCATTAACTGCCGTTATCCGTAAAGGCAGGGAGCATTATGTATGTGAGAAGAAATTGCGTACTCATATACCCTTTGAACGCGACTTTGATGTAAGAGATATATTGGAAAGCCTGCTAAGACCATCTGCACCAATAGACTTAGCAGAAGTAGATGGTCTTACCCCTTATGTTAAACGTAGGATATCCGTAGCAGACCGTTGTGATAAAAACTGCCCTAACCGAGAGAATTGTGCTTATCTTCGTTTTAGGGAGCAGGCATCATCTTCGGATATTGATATACAAGTGTGCAATCATAACTATCTTCTGGCCGATACTATGCGCCGTGCAAATGGTCAAAGACCCCTTATCCCCAACTATCAAATGATTATCATAGACGAAGCTCATAAGTTTTTGCAGGCAGCACGGTCTATGTATGGTGTAGAGCTATCTATATCAAATATAATCCAGATTGAAGATTTGGCCCATAGCTTGAACTTTAAAAATAAACAGGCCCATGATGAAATCCATCATGCTGCGAAGGTGCTGGCAGACCAAGGGTGCCGGTTGTTTCGGAGGTTTGAGGATAGGGTAAAGATTCGGACTAAGGAGCAATCCACAGAAGATGAACAAACACGCTTCTCCGTAGATATTGATGCTGACTCCATAAGAAATCTTCGCAACATCCGGGATTTATCAGAAAGACTTATGGAACTGCTGCATACGGAGCCTCTAACAAATAGCGGCGCAGGTCGTAGGGCACAATTACAATGGGAGTTGGAGCAAGTACATAAACAGGTGTCAATATTGGTACAGCATGAAAAGCTAATTAACTGGCTAGAAATTGAAAACCAAGATTGCTGCCTATGTGCAATACCCAAAGACCTTGAAAAGAGATTGTATGATGACCTTTGGAGTAAGGGTATACCAATTATTCTTACTTCTGGCACACTGTCTACATCAGGCACACTGTCTACATCCAATACAAAAACTGCATCAAGCACTCTATCTGCCGCAGGGAATTTTACACACATCAAACGTACTCTCGGCATTGCCCGTGTTAGTAAACACCGCATATCTGAAACAAGTAAGCCTTCACCATTTAACTACTACGAAAACTCCATGCTATACATAAGCGAAAATATGCCATTTCCTAATCAGCGTGATAGTAACTACATCTTAGCGGTTGCTAATGAGGTTGAGCAGCTTGTCCGCGCTTCACATGGTCACGCTGCTGTATTATTCACCAGCTATAAGGCCATGGACATGGTATGGGAGCATATAGAAGAAAGGGCATTGCCGTATCCTATGTTTCGCTTAGATAAAGGCGGTATACGTGAGATTGATAAGTTTAAAAGTAGCGGCAATGGTGTATTGTTTGCATCCGGGGCCATGTGGGAGGGCATTGATATTCCCGGTGATGCACTATCAATGCTTATCATAGTAAAGCTGCCATTTGCGGTGCCTGACCCTATAAGCGAATATGAGCAGACACTTTACTCAAGTATGGCAGAGTATAAAGAGTTTGTTATACTGCCGGAAATGCTTATAAAAACAAAACAAGGCCATGGCAGATTGATTCGCATTGAAACCGATGCCGGTGTTATTGCTATTCTTGATTGCAGGGTGGCGCTGGATGGTCCGTATCGTGAAATTATTTTAGAAGCATTGCCGTATTGTCATGTTACGGATAGTATTGCTGATGTGGAGGTAATGTATCTGAATGTAAAGAGCAAGGAGTATTTCGAGTTGTTAGGAGCGTAAGTTTTGCACAACAGCATTTATTATACTCCAGCATTTTCACTCACCAGCTTACTCCTGTTTGGGTAGGCTGGTGTACCTTTACTCAGCTTACCTTACATATTTAACAATATAGCTTCATCAAATTTCACACATCAAGCTTCTAGCCTTATCACATCAAACCTTATCAAACTTTTCAGGAATTAGGACAATCAGGATAAGCATAGCTTATTTAACAGGAGGGGAGGCCAAATGTTATTAGCTGATATGCAAAACATTAATATCCAAGATATAGACCCCGGTACTCTGGTTGACATAAAGAATGTGCAAGTAAATATGGATTTGCCTAAGTTAGACCGCATGAGAGATGTTGTTAGGCAGATGAACGGTAATCCTTATTTCTTCAAGAGCGGTAAATTAACTGTCAAGGTTAGTTTTGCAGATACACTTGTGACCATTGATGAAAGGATGGAGAATTATTTGAGGACCATTTAATATAGCAAGTTAAGCAGTATTTCCGTTCTGACGTTCTGAAATTACTGCACCTTAACAAAGCCCATACCCAAAAAAAATAGATAATTCCTACTACCTATTCCCAGCATGGGAATAGGTAGCTTACTTTATAGGTTGTTTCAAGGTTCTTTCGTAGGAGGCAGTCTCATGGGCTGTTTCAAGGTTCCGTCATAAGCAGTTGTTTTATGGGCAGTTTCATGACTTCCATTATGGACTAATTGTTTCATAATGCCATAAATAACTCATCGCATAAGTTAAACAATATTATGTTATGACTTTGCCACAACATTGCACATCGGAAATGGGAGTGTTACTCTGGTAATACCAAACTTCTAAAACCCTCCCTCAAAGTTTTTTGAGAAAATTTGTTAGGAGGTAAAATCAATGAATAAAGGAGCAAATCAAAACCAACTAAGCAATAAACCCGACATACCCATCGGAAACAATGGCAAAACACCATTTGTAGCCGATATCTACCTGCGCCTATCAAAAGAGGACGGCGACAAGGAAGAATCGGACAGCATAGCAAATCAAAGAGATTTAATACTTGACTTCCTAAAATCTCATCCCGATATATCTATTCATAAGATTCGGATTGATGACGGCTACTCAGGAGTCGATTTTTCGCGCCCTGCGTTTATTGAAATGATAAATGATATCCAAGAGGGCAAAGTGAATTGTGTAATCGTCAAGGATTTCAGCCGCTTTGGAAGAAACTACATAGAATCCGGGAGATACATACAGGTATTATTCCCGCGTTCCGGTGTACGTTTCATAGCAATAAACGATTCATATGATAGCTCTACAGTACAGGGATATACCAGCAATATCATTGTGCCGTTTAAAAATCTCTTAAATGATGCCTATAGCGGAGATATTGCCACAAAAGTACGCTCTAATCTTGATATGAAGCGCAAGAAGGGTGACTTTGTAGGGGCGTTTGCGGTGTATGGCTATATGAAGGCAAGTGATGCCGGAAGTGAAGGAGCATATGATGCAGATAGAGCAAATGGAACCCAGAAAAACGCCAAAAACCAACTCATAATCGACGACTTTGCTGCTGATGTAGTGCGCGATATCTTCAAATGGAAGCTAGAAGGCTTATCCGCGCAAGGCATAGCAGATAGACTGAATACAAGCGGCACACTCTCGCCAATGGAGTATAAGCGACATAAGGGCTTGCGGTATAATACAACCTTCAAGATAAACACTACAGCACAATGGCAGTCTATGACTGTCAAGCGCATCTTACAAAATGCAGTCTACACAGGCGTTTTGGAACAGGGTAAGCGTAGCAAGCCAAATTACAAGGTGCGTAAATGTGTTCCTGTGCCAAAAGAACAATGGATATGTATAGAAGATGCTCATGAACCTATAATCCAGAAATCCATATTTGATACTGTCCAGCAGATATTAAAACATGACACTAGAGCCGTAAAGAGCGGCGAAAATGTTATGCCATTATCAGGCATTATATACTGTGGTGGCTGCGGTGGTTCTATGATACGCAAAACCAATACCAAAAATGGTGTTAGGTATGGATATTTCATATGTGCCAACCACAAAAAGGACAAAACATTTTGCTCAACCCATATGATATCAGCGCCGGATTGTGAGGAAGCTGTTTATGATGCCTTACAAATCCATGTAGCATCTGTGCTTGATGTGGAAAGAGCTGTAATGAACGCAGACAATATTGCTGCAATGCAGCATAATGTCCGCAAATTGACTGCACGGCTGCAAGCTAAGCAAGAAGAAATCAAAAGATACAACGATTTCAGATTATCGCTGTATGAAAGCTATAGGGATGGCATAATCAAGAAAACCGACTTTCAAACTTTCAAAGCCAGTTATGATGCTAAAATTGAAGAAGCAGAGATAGCTATGCAGTTATTACAATCTGAAATTGATAAGCTGACAAATGGCGATTGCATAAATGACTTGCAATCAAAGGCCATGGATTGGATTGATAGGTTTCGTTCATATACCGGCACAACTTTGGTTAGAGATATAGCTACCGGCGTTGCAGTTGATACTAATTTAAGTGAAAATCCTAGTTCTGACAAGGATGCTATCATTCAAACCAAGTTAGAGCGCAAAACAGTCGTAGAGTTAATTGAACGAGTAAACATCCATATGAAAGGGCGTATTGAGGTTGTATTCCGCTATTATAATGAGTTTGTGAGGTTATGTGATTCTCTTGACCATAGCCCCGACAATCAAACTCAATTGCTCGACAATCAAACTCAATTGCACGTCCAACTAAATGAGGAGGTGGCATAGATGGCACGAAAGAGCAGAAAAGCTGATATTATACAGCAAAGTGTTGTAAATGGACAGAGCTTCGTTGATACTTCATATCCATCAGCCTCACCCTCACCGGTTTCATCAACCTCTATGCCAGCATCCACACAAGAATCAATAATGCCCCCAACCTATAAAACCGCCATATACGTCCGTCTATCCATCATGGATAGCGGCAAAAAAGATAGTGAAAGCATATTGAATCAGCAAGAAATGCTGGTTGATTATGTGTCAAAACACTCTGAACTATCTTTAGAGCGTATTTTCATAGATAACGGCGAAACAGGTGTAGATTTCATAAGAACTGCATGGACTGACTTAATGAGAGAGTGCAGAGATGGAAAAATAGACTGCATCTGTGTAAAAGATTTGTCCCGTGTAGGCAGAAACTATATTGAAACGGGTGAATATCTTGACACAATCTTTCCTACTCTCGGCGTAAGGCTAATAGCCATTAATGATAACTACGACAACAAGCTACTTACTGAAAACGCAAGAGTTATTGCTAATATCAAAAATCTTATAAATGATATGTACGCAAAAGATGTTAGCCGCAAATCAGCTTCCGCACTTCGTATGAAGCAAAAGAAGGGAGAGTTTATAGGTAGTTATGCTAGTTACGGTTACATAAAAGACCCATTTAATAAAAACAAGATTATCATAGACCCTGAAACTGCTCCTATACTACGTCAAATATTCAGATGGAAAGCAGAAGGGTTAGGCAATGCCCAAATATGCCGCATGTTAAATGCTGCTGATATACCAAGCCCATCAAAATATCGTCTACAAAAAGGGATTCTCAAAGACAGGAAGTATGAAAACACCTTATGGCAGGTACCTACTTTAATAACAATTCTTAAAAATCCTGTTTATCTTGGCCACATGGTACAAGGCAGACATGTTGGCGCATTATACGAAGGCAAAGGCAGAAGCAGAGTCAAACCAGAAGATTGGGTTATCGTAGAAAATACCCATGAGCCAATAATAGCGCAGGATTTATTTGATGAAGTTCAAGAAATAATGAAAGAAAGGTCGGCTAAGTTCAAAGAGAACCTTGGTAAGCACTCTCACTTTGAGAAACCAGAAATGATTCTTGCCGGACTTATATTCTGTGCTGATTGTGGAAAATCGCTTACACGTTATAAGTCTGTACATGGAAGCACCAAGGGCGATGGTGCTGACAAAACCGACATTGCAAAGCCCAGCATAAGCAAACACTGCGACTGGATATTCGTATGCAGACAAAGTGAAATACTCAAAGCCTGCCCTAAGAAATACATTAATGAAGCTGATGTAAACAGGGCAGTTTACGAAGCAATTCGTAATGAACTACAAAAATGCGCCGATATTACGTATACCATTCACAAACTAAACGCCAAAAGCGGTCATAAATCCCGTATAGCCAAATTTGATGCTGAAATAGAAGATGCACAAATGCAGTTAAGGCGTATACTACAACTCCGCCAAGCAGTCTTTGAGGATTATGCAACAAAGGTAATTACTGAACATGAATATGACTATGCTATTTCTAGCTATGATGCCGATACCGAAAAGCAGCAGCTTAGACTTGAATTAGTCAAGTCCGAAAAGGAGAAATTTACCCAAGGCACCACAAAGGCCAACAAATGGCTGATTGCTTTCTCCAAGTTTATGGACAATGAGGAATTAACAGCAGAAATGGCACAAGCATTGATTGAGCGCGTTATAATCAGCAATCGGAATATGGTTGAGGTTGTGTTTCGTTTCAGGGATGAGTATGCAACTATCAATAATTATTGTGAATTGGGTATTGATTCTGCATCCGACTATACTAACTCCTTATTCGTAGGTCAATATTCCAAGGACCAAGATGCAGACCAGCATCTCACAAATCATAATCAAACAAGCCAAAAACCAACAAATCTACACACTGTAGCAACAAGAAATATTGAACATGCGGAGGTGATATGATATTATGTATACCATAGCAAAATATCTACGCATATCAGCAGAGGATATAGACATGGATGGCTTTGGAAAGTTTGAGAGCAATTCTATTGGGAATCAGAGAGCCTTAATAGATGATTATATTTCTAAGATGCCAGAAGCGGCAGGCATTGGGGGCATGGATAATGGAAACACAGTAGACTTTGTTGATTTAAGTAATAGCGATAGCGATACTGCTGCACATATAATAAGCACTAATACCTTCTTAGCTAACAAACCAAACCACAACATCCACAACATCCATAATGTCCACAATGTCCAAATCCTAGAAATGCTAGACGACGGACGAACCGGAACCAACTTCTCAAGACCCGGCGCACAAAAGATTATAGAAATGGCACAGCGCGGAGAAATACAATGCATTATAGTAAAAGATTTATCCAGATGGGGCAGAAACTTTCTTGAGGTAGGTGATTTCTTAGAGCAGAAGTTCCCTGCATGGGGTGTACGGTTCATATCCATTAACGATATGTATGATAGTGCATTACTTAACGGCACTACCGGCGGCATTGATACCGCATTTAAGAATCTAATCTATGAAATGTATAGCCAAGACCTATCCGAAAAGGTACGTACAGCAAAAATGAGCCTTGCTAAACAAGGCAAAAACAGCAACGCACAAAGCTTCTATGGTTATATCAAAGACCCGAAAGATGTTAGGAAGTTTGTAATTGATGAACCGGCAGCAAAAATTGTTAAACGTATCTTTGACCTAACCTGTGAAGGCATAACAGCCAGCCATATAGCCAAAACATTAAATGATGAAGGTGTCCCATCTCCCCAAAAGCGCAAAATGGAGTTAGGCTCTAAACGCAGATGGAGAAACACCGAAATCAGCTTTTGGTATAGCTCTGTAGTATCTCTTGTTCTAAGAGATGAAAGATACACAGGCAAATGGATATATGGCAAAACACGTAAAGATATTGTAAGTGACCAGAAATTAAGTCTTGTTCCTAAAGATGATTGGGTTGTTGTAGATAATGCCATTCCAGCTATAATATCACAAGAGCAATATGATAAAGCCAGAGTTATTGCTACTGGCCGCTCTCGTCCTAAAGCCAATCACAGTAAAACTAACCTAATTTTCGCAAGTAAACTTAAATGCGGTTATTGTGGCAAGGGTATGAGAGCTACCCATAAGAAAGACAGCGTTAAATACTCTTGCGATACACGCAGAGTCACCGAAGCATATGGTTGCAAAGACTTTTTCATACTGGAAAAAGACATATACATCGCTGTACTTGCTGCACTACAACAAAGATGTGCCTTTGCAGACAAAGCTCGCAAAGACTTTGATGCTAAACTTGTAAAGCTGGCTCCAAGCATAGAATCTTTGACTACTGATATTGCCAAATATGAAAGGCTCATTGAAAAAGCAGAAACATCAAAAATGAGCCTATGGGAGAAATTCCAAACTGGTCAGATATCCGCAGAAGGTTTCCAAGCTGAAATCGAAAAGGCTGATAAGCAGATTGAGCATTATACAACAAAAATATCTCATACCAAAGACAAAATCTCAAAACTTGAAATGGAATCAGGACAAGAGAACATCTTTGTTGAACGATTCAGCAGACATGCCGGGCTAAATGAGCTAACCAGAGAGATTGTGCTGGAGTTTATCAAAGAAATTAAGATATTCAACCAAGACAAACTTGAGATTGTTTTTAGTTATGGGGATGAATACCATCTTATTGAGAAGCAGTTGTCGGCAAAACAAGGTAAGCCAGCCAAACACAATAAGCTCAAAACAAAGCAGGTGGGGAATTAAATCCCTATCTGCTCCATCAGAAAAAACTTAAAAATATTTTTGGGTTTTTGTTGACACAAGCCGATGATGGCTTTAGCGGCACAAACCAAAAAAGGCCTGCTTTTCAAAGGATGATTGCTGACGTAAAAAGCGGATTTATCAACACTATTTTGATAAAAGACCTTTCAAGGCTTGGCAGAAACTATTTGGAAGTGGGCAATTTGGCGGAAGTGTTTCTGCCGGAGCATGGCTGCGAGCTGATATCCCTTAACGAAAAGCTGGACGACATGATGGTGTTTCGTAATTGGTTTAACGAGCAGCATAGCAAATCCACCAGCACAAAGGTAAGGGCGGCAAAGCGGGTGTCGGCCCAAAACGGCAAGTTTCTGGGGGCGTATGCGCCTTATGGCTTTATGAAAGACCCCAACAACCGCCATAAGCTGATTGTTGATGAAAATGTGGCCCTTGTTGTGCGCAGGATATTCCAAATGAGGGCAGGCGGCATGGGCTTTAGGGCGATAGCTGCACAGCTCAACGAAGACGGCATAACCCCGCCGAGAGAATACTATTATCAGCAGCAAAGCCGCATAAATCCACTGAAAACCAGCGGAGCTTGGAGCAAAAACAGCGTTATGGGCATCATAGAAAACGAGGCCTACATAGGCAACCTTGTGTCGGGGAAGTCCGGCACGGTGTCATATAAAAACCAAAGCCAGATACGCAAAAGCAAAGAGGAATGGATTAGGGCAGAAGCAACCCACGAACCCCTTGTTGACATTGAGCTATGGGAGAAGGCACAATCGTTTAAAAAAAAGAAGCATAGGCCAAGCAGAAGGGCGGATGGCAAAGCAAGCTTGTTTACAGGGCTGCTATATTGCGCAGACTGTGGCTTTAAGCTAAAAGTGCGGACGGAACACCGAAAACGCAAAGATGGCAGCGAGAATAAGGCAGTGTCTTACATGTGCAGCACATATGCGCGGTGCGGAAAAGCCGTCTGCACCATCCATAGTGTCAACGAAAAAGCCCTTGCGGATTTGGTTTTAGAAGATATCCGCAGCTACGCTCAAATGGCGGAATTAGACAAGGGACGCATACTTGATTCCATCCTTTCAAGCCAGCGAAAGGAAGTAATATCTTACAAAGCCGCCTATCAAAGCGAGGTTGCATCCCACAAAAAGCAAATTGCCAAGCTGGATTTGTTAATTGAAAGCTTGTATGAGGACAAGATATCAGGACTAATTCCCGATAGTCTTTTTAAGCGGCAGATTGAGAAGCACGAGAAAGAGCGCACAGAGCGCAGCCAAGCCATAACAGGCCTCGATAAGCGGATTTGCGCCATCAAACCCGTTGAAAATGATGTCGCTTCATGGATAGGGTTGATAAAGCAGCATATCGTC
>Ga0123355_10005179_pt1 | contig 19028 bp, 22 predicted proteins | sample TergutEmb28metaG_3_FD_89872 | JGI IMG/M metagenome (GOLD analysis project Ga0123355, IMG submission 89872) | Embiratermes neotenicus P1 segment gut microbial communities from Petit-Saut dam, French Guiana - Emb289 P1 | ecosystem: Host-associated > Arthropoda: Insects > Digestive system > Gut ... | reverse complement strand
TAAACGACTAAAAACTTTGAAGGGGATGACACCTTATCAATTCATTGTCAAATCTTGGGGCGATAATCCCGACGTTTTTTTAGATGAACCGTGCCACCTCAATCTGGGACTTTACACCTAAAAGACGCAGGGAGTGATTTGAGTGACAACACGACAATACATGTATCCGGCTCAGTTTATACAGGAAACGAACGGCACATTTTCTGTTTATTTTCCTGACTTAGAGGGTTGTCAAACTTATGATGATACGCTCGAAGGTGCTGTTTTAACGGCAAAGCAAGCATTGGAGGGGTATATAGAAGTTGTGCTTGAAGATGGGGACGAATTGCCTCCTCCATCGAAATTGTCCGACGTTTCGACCGGTTGCGAACATGCAATGATGATAATCGCGGAACATGGGAAAAAAGAAACCGCATAACCGCTTGGAAATCGCCCCGATAATGCCCCGTCCTCAACGCGGTGAAGACCTTATCTTTCGCCCGCCCGAAAGTTGTTCGGATATGATATAATGCCTCAAATATGCTTCGGAAAGGGTGTGTTCTGTGAAAGGTTTAGAATTAAAAGATGTAATTTCAGACATCCGGACAATCATTTCTCAAAACGATGCACCAATAAAGCGTGTTGGTATTTTCGGTTCACTTGTTCGGGGGGAAATCCGTGAAGAGAGTGATATTGACATTGCGGTTGAATACGATTATGTACAAGGTGATGAGCATAATTTCGGCAAGTTTGTGAACTTTTGCAAGGCTTGTGAAACACTGTCAGACATCATGTCCGGAATATACGGCAGAAAGATAGATGTAGTGGAAATTGAAGAAAAACCGGGGAGTTTTATAGATGAAATACGCAGTGAGGTTGTTTGGATATGACACAGCGAGATTATAGGCTTTTAACTAAAATCGCCGCGAAACAAGCATCGCTGTCGAGCATGGTTAAGGAGTTCAAAATTGTTAAACATGAAGATATGCGAAGGCTTCATCCTGCTGTCAGGCGCGGGATTGTCGGTTTTATCGCAGACATTTTTGAACTTACGAAGCCGTTAAGTGATTCCGCACAAAAACAGATGCCGTTTAACCATGACATTATGAAACGATTTCGCAATTCGTCAACTCATAACTATGATGTAATCACAGACAATATGGCACATATGTGTTTGAAGCATTGTGTTGATTCTGCTGTTGTAAGCGCGATACAATCATTGATTGATAATTACAGCAACGAAAAAATCGTTGTCAGCGAAAGGCCACAGGAACAGTCAGCTGCATCGAATGCCCGAACGTTGGTCAGTCCTCCCGCAAAAAGAAACCTTCGCCAACAAAATTATGAGGATGAAATCGAAAGCAGCAGCGCGAGCTGATGCGCAAACGAAAAAGATGCTGTCACAAAGAAAAGCTCAAAACGCCGAACCGAGGAGCTATAAGCTGCCAAGGTACGGCGTTTTTTATATTGTAAAAACGTATTGCGTAACTTCGTCTCAAATTGAGACGAAGTTGAAACAGGTCGCCCGCAAAGGCGATTTTTATTTAGACATTTTCTTGCAAGCACGAAAAAACCACTGTAGAATTGAGGAAAAGAGAATGAAAGACATGATTCAGCTGATTGATGTTTTCAGCGGGCGGACGATTGATGTAATGATATTTTTTTTAGGAGAGATGCGATTTATGAACAGAAATGCTCCGTGTTTTTGCGGTAGCGGAAAAAAATACAAACACTGTCATCCGCAAATCAACGAAGAGAGTCTTGTCGCCCGACTTCTCACCATTTATCAAGATGTTGACGAACGCAACGCAAATGCCGAAACGCCTTGCAAAAAAGGTTGTACGGAATGTTGCCAAGATGTAAACTTCGACATACATCTGTCTGAAATGCTGACAATTATGGAGCATTTGAACATTGGGAGAGATGGGACAAATATGAAACTTTTTCCCGACTTGAAAGAGGAATGGAAGTTGTCGATAGATGGCAGCTGTCTCTTTCTGAATCAATCTGAAGGATATTGTAAAATCTACGAGGTGCGACCGTTCGTATGCAGAAACTATGGCAGTGTTTTACAAGATACAAAAATTGCATGTTCTCAAATTTATCACGCCGATAAACTGAATTTGGTTAACGAAAACGACTATCCCAAAATCAACATGCAGGGTCGCAAGATTTCAATCGTTGACAATGTTGGTAAGACAAAATACGTTACGATGCCCATGACACTATGGTTCAAAAAATTAGTTGATGAGGATTATTTCAACTGCGAGATTGCGATGCAGTTGATGGAATCAGCCACACAAAAATCTGTCAACGAATTTATAAAGGTTATGCAGTCTCCGGCGACAAAATGGTGGTTGAATAAACGAACAACGCAACTTCGTCTCAAATTGAGACGAAGTTGAAACCGGTCGCCCGCAAAGGCGATTTTTTATTGCTCTGAATCTGCCGGGAGGTGTGAAATATGAATGTCGAAGACTTTGATGAAAACATGATAATTTCACAAATGATGGAGTGGACAGAAGAAAATGCAATATTTTATATTGCCGATTTGTGGGCATATGCGGAAAAAGAGCGGGAAAATGATTGGTTTGTTGTGCTGAAAAATCGAAATTCCTATTTAATTTTCAGAGAACATTTTAAAGAAAAAAGGGCGACTGCGCGTCGGAAAAGGATTCAAGTTCCGCCCCCGGCGAACAGTTGGCATGACGGGTTTATCATTTACGGGAGGTGGTCGCAGTGTCCGAAATAAACTTCAATGAAGATAACTTCGAAGATTTATTTGCACCCGCAAATTTTAAAGCCTGTTTACGATGCATGTCGCATTTTCACGGCTACAGCCGGCAAAATATTCTGTTGATTTACCGACAAATGCCACACGCTACGAAGCTCGCAGAGTTTGGCGACTGGAAACAACAAGGGCGCAAAATTATAAGAAACAGCAAAACCATAACGCTTGAAGGCAAAAAGCTGTTGGACATTTCGCAAACGGTCGGCGAGCCGATGCCGCGCCTCGCAGGAAATGTTCTTTCCGGTTCTTCTCTTTGTGCGGCGTTTTTTGAAGCCGTGAAAAGCCTTTGCTCTGCCGGCAACGCAGAAACAGAAGCGCACTCCCTGCCCGAAATAATACAACGCATCGCGCACGAAAATATTTTCATCGCAAAAAGCGTTGCATTCGTTGTTTTGACGCGCTTTGGTATCGACAGTGCGGACGCGCCGCAAGCAGCCGCGCATGATGCGGGCAACTTCGCCGAAACCCTTGATGCAATTCGCGCCAAAGCGCACGAAATAATCGTTGCGCTTGAAGAAAGACTCACGGAAATTTGCAACGAGCGCGGCATTAACCCAATGACAACGCCGAAAACCATCGAAACTATCGAAACAACTCCCGAAATCACACTCGAAAAACCAAGCGAAACAACTTCGTCCCAATTTGAAACGAAGTTAAAATCTTCTTCTTCGCGAGCGAAACAACTTTTTCATTTCGGCGGCGTGCTCTTTATCTCATTCCTCCAAGCGTTCATAAACTCGCGGTGCTGTTTTCGCGATTCTTCGAGACTTTTTTGATGTTGTTTTCTTGAATCTTCGCGGTCTTGACGCATTTCCGACACCATCGACTGCATAATTTTTGCATGTTCTTCGTTATGACTTATTAACTGTTTCATAAGCTCGCGGTGCTGATTTCTTGATTCAATGGTTTGCTTTTTTGATTCTTCAAGGCTTCTTTGCATCAATTTGACAGTACCGTCGTGTTTTCTGTCGCGCACATCCATCCTTTCCATAAACTCGCGATGTTGTTTTCTTGATTCTTCGCGGTCCTCACGCATCTCTTGCAGCAATTTCAAAAATTTTTCGTTTTGTTCATCTGATTTTTCATTCATTTTTGCGTGTGATTGCAAGATAAAATAAAACGAAAGAAAAACAATAAGCAGTGTAGCTATTGCGACGATTGCCATAAGCACCTCCTGCCCTGTCACGCTAACACAAAAAGCCCGAAAACATGAGCATCTTCGGGCTTTTGAGTTAATTGTATTTTGGAGGCGTCAACTTCGTCTCAATTTGAGACGAAGTTAAAATAATCGACCTCCGAAAATCCGACGGAGGCCTTCGCGACCATCGGATGATACCTGTCTTGTCATTGCTTATTTTTCAACTGCGCTTCCAGTTCGGCAATGCGGGCATCCTTTTCCGCTTCTATTTCGGCAATTCGGGCATCTTTTTCCGCTACTACCCCTTGCCAATGCTCGCGCTCCTTTTTCCTTGCATGACTAAGCGCATTTGCTTCATCGCGGCGAGTTTTAGCTCGTAACCATTCCAAACTTTTAAACTCGTCTGTGGCTGTAACGCCACGGTATGCTTGAATTGCTTCGCCCATCACATCGCCTCCGTTTCGGGTCAGTTCTTCCAATTCCTCTTCTGTTTCCGCGTTGAAAAGTGCAAGCCACAAGTCTTTTTCGTTAGCCGGGTTGATTGCTTCAACTTCGGGCATTTTGGGAAGTTCAAAAAAGTGCAGACAGCATTTATCTGTGAGAAGTGTGTGCCGCTGCACTTCCAATAATCGAAATTCCGAGTGTACCTCATCGCAATCGAACAGCTCAAAGTCTGTTATGCTTATTATTATCGTCCGCGACAACTCCGAATAATCCTCGCCGGAAGGAAGCGACGCCGAATACACTTTTGCAAAATGGAATAACGCGCGTTCGGGGTAGTTGCCCTCGTCCTCTACCTGAATTTCCAAATTTACTCGATTGTCGTCTACCACCATGTTTATGTCTAAACGGCAAAATTTTTTGCCTATTTCTTCGGGCGGCATTTCGGTGTTGGTTACATAAAATTCTTTTATACTTTCGAGGGGAATTTCAAGAAGCACCGCAATCAGCCGCTTTAACAGATGCTGATGTTCTCGAAAAAGCATTTTGAATAATACGTCACTCTTAAACGTGTATTCAAGTTTTCTTCCGATTGTTTTTCGTCGGTTTGATTTTTTTGACGGCATTTGCTGCGCCTCCCTTCGCAGTTCAATTATACATCGTTTCGCCGGGATTTTAAATTGGTTCGTGCTTTCCGAAAAAAATAACTTCGTCCCAAATTGAGACGAAGTTAAAATCTTCTTCGTGAGCGAAACAATTTTTTCATTTCGGCGAAAAGCTCTTTGTCGCGTTCCGCCATGCGCTCCATAAATTCACGGTGTTGCTTTCTTGAATCTTCGCGGTCTTGACGAAGTTCTTGTATTATTCGTTCTGAGCTTTCCTGCATTGACTTCATAAATTTTTTGTGGAGTTTGTCGGCTTTTCTTCTTTCTCTATCAGACTTGCGCCTGTCTTCATTGGCATCATTCATAATTTTATATGTTTGCCGTAAAGCAAGTGTCGCTAAAAATACCATTATGACTTGCGTAATAATCGGCACAAGAACTTCACCTCCTTCATTGGCGAGATTTGTACAAAAGATAGCGTCAATCATTCGCGGAAAAAGCGCGATGAAAATATAAACGATAATCAGTACAACAATGTTAAGCATAATTGCTTTGATTTTTTTCAAGATTTTTTCCAAGACAATCCCTCCCTATGGCGAATTATCTTGATTTTAACACAAAAAGCCCGAAACAGCGGGATAGTTCGGGCTTTCGAACAGCTTAAATTTTTTACGCTCCGACTTCGTCTCAAATTGAGACGAAGTTAAAACGATACCCCGAATAACCGACCGAGGCTTTCGGGGTAAATACGAATTTTTTTTAGCTGATGCCGGCTTCACTGATGATTGCTTGGAGTGCGGTGGGAAGTGCAAGTCCGATTAAACCCAGTGCGCCGCCCGCCATAAGCTGTTTCATGCCTTGCGATTTTGCTCCGGGGTTGTCGTTGCCGTAGCCTTCGGCAAGGTTGACGACGCCGTAAACGGCAAGACCGCCGCCGATAAGCATAACCAGACCGCCAATCCACGTTGATGCCTGATTCAAAAAGGCTGTGGCAAATACGGGTTCTGCCGTAATTGTCAGAAACAAAAACGAGATTATAACCGCCTTGGCAATTTTCGATGCGCAGGATGTAGGTTTAAATCCGGGATTTACGGCAAGATACAGCGTTATTGCCTTATTTGTTACGAAGTTTGATGCAGTTGAAAATTTTTCGCGAATCATTTATGAACCTCCTTTGCTTTGTGTTGTTTTATTTTTAAGGCTTGTAAGCCTCGGTCGGTAAAAGAAAAACCGCCGAGGCAAGTTGCACACCTTCGGCGGTTTCGTGAAAAGGAAAAAAGGGGAGGGCTAAATTGAAGTGTTGTCCTCGGAAGTGGCGGTAGCGGCTTGTGTATCAGACCCCTTGGCGGCATATTTTTCATCGCGCCCCGCCAACCACTCCATAAACTCGCGGTGTTGTTTGTTTGATTCTTCACGGTCTTTGCGTATTTCTTGAAGTATCGCCTCATGTGATAAATGTGAGGCTTCACGGTTTTTGCAAAGCTCTTGCATTATTCGTTCCGAACTTTCCTGCATCGACGTCATAAATTTTTCGTGACGTTCATCGGCTTTTCTTTTTGCTTCATTATCTTCACGCCGGAGTTTTTCGATTTCAATTCTGCGCTTTTCATCCTCATCAGCTCTGCGCTTTTCGGCTTCTTCTCTGTGCTTTTCAGCTTCTTGCCTGTCTTTGTTTGATTCTCGCATTATTTTATATGTTTGCTTTACCGCGAGAATCGCTATCAAAAGCATTGAAAGTTGTAAAAGACTCGACAAAACGGCTTCACCTCCATCGGTCAGATTTATCCCGAATACAAAATTAAGTATTGCGAGTATGAGCGCAACGAAAAGCACGACACAAATCACAATATCTACGTGTTCGAAAATTTGTTTCAAAAGGTGTACCAACATTTGCACTAAATTCCTCAAGACAATCCCTCCCTATGGCGAATTGCCTTGATTTTAACAGAAAAACCGCCGAGGCAAGTTGCGCACCTTCGGCGGTTTCGGGGAAAGAAAAAAAGGAGGGCTAAATTGGGATGGTGTCGCTTTCGTCGAAGTCCGTTGCGGTTTCGTCATCAGTGCTTACGTCGTTGTTGACTTCTGTAATTGATTCGTCGTCGGTTGCGGCATCTTGCGTGACGGACTCTTCGACGGCATTTTGTGTTTCTTCGATTGCACCTTCTTCTTGTGCGGCTTCTTCCGGTAACTTCGTCTCACTTTGAGACGAAGTTACAACCGGGGCGCGACGTTTAATCTCCGGACGCGATGTTTCCGAGTTTTCCTGCGTCATGTCGACGCTGAAATGCTTTGCATTTTTCGGGTCAATGCCTCGCAAAAGTGCTTCGCGGGATTTTTTAAACGGCGCAAGATATTCCGCGACATTGAATTTATTTGCCTTGTCCGCATCGGATAAATATTTGTAATTCGGGTGCTTTTCAATATCGAATTTTTTTGAAAAGAACGGTCGTGCGCCGCGCACTTGCAAAATGCATTTTTCGCCGTCCATTATGGCGATTTCGTCGGTACTCATTAAACTGCGTCCGACTTTTTGATAATTTTGCCCGTGAGATTCTTGGTTTCCGCGCGTTACGGAAGTGTTGTACATATGCACGGTTTCCTTGCCGAGGATTTCTTCAAGCTCTTTGAGCGTTGATTTTTCTTTGCCGCCGAGAAAAAGCGTTGTGTCGCAGTTGCCTACGATGGTTTCCATGTTGTCTTTGTAAATGGCTTTTAATTGGCTGAGTGTTTGCAAAATTACGGCGGCGGAAATTTCACGACTGCGGAACGTCGCGATTAACTTTTCGAAATTCGGGATAAGTCCGATGTTTGCGAACTCATCGAGCAGAAAACGAACATGTACGGGCAATCGTCCGCCGTCGTCTTCAAAATCTGTGATTGCAAGGTCGCAAAGAAGATTGAAAAGCTGCGAATACATCAGCCCGACAATAAAGTTGTACGTGGGGTTTGTGTCCGAAATCATCACGAATAATGCGGTTTTGCGCTTAACCGTTTTTCCGCTTGCCGTTTTGTAGCCGCCGAGTTTATCAAGCTCCAGTTCGTCGTTGCGCATCAGCTCGCGGACTTCTTTTATGCTGAACGGCGAAAGGCGAGCCGCACAGGAAATGAGTATTGATTTCGCCGTTTTGCCGGCGGCAAGTTTGTAAGCGCGGTATTGCTCGACAGCAAAGTGTTCGGGCTTGGGTTTGATGCCTTTTTCTTCGTCGCCGAACTCGAGTTCGTCGAAAAGAAAATCAACTGCGTTTTTGTAGGATTCATCGTCTTCGTGGACTTCCATTGCGTTCAGCATCGAGCGAAGCGTTATTACATTTCTGTCGGGCGGCGGCAGTTCGTAAATGATGTAGCCGATAAGTGCTTGGTACAAAAGCGTTTCCGCCTTCACCCAGAAATCGTCGCCGCCTTTGCTTTCGCCCTTTGTGTTTTGGATTAACGCCGTTACGAAGGTTAAAATATCCTGCTCTGTTTTTATATACGAAAAAGGGTTATATCCGTGACTTTTCGCCACATCTATGAGATTAAGCACCTTTATTGTATAGCCGCGTTCCTCTTTGAGAAATTTTCCGACTTCCGGCAAAATCGTGCCTTTCGGGTCAGTTATCACAAACGAAACAGGATATTTTTTCGACTCGCACTGCATTAAATTCGGCTTGACGAAAAAGCGCGTTTTGCCCGAACCGCTGCCGCCGATGACAAGTACATTTTTGTTTCGGGCGTATTTTCCGGGGCGCGGGCGGGGGTTCATAGTCAGGGACTCTGTCTGCGTGAGGACGATATTGTTTTTCGGGTCGGGGTCAACGAACGGTAAAATATCTTCGCGGTTGCCCCATTTTGCCGAGCCGTATTCTTCGTTATGCTTGAATTTTTTGCCTGACTTGCGTTTTTCATATGTGAAAAGCGTCAACATGCCGCCGACGATTGCGCCGACGGCTGTTCGAGGTATCGGGATGAACCCTGTAGCATCCGCAAGGACAAAGCCGCCGATAAAGCCCATTACGAACGGGAAAATGATTAAAAAATATTTTTTTATATCAAGCGGTTTTTTCATCGTCCGTCCACCTCCTGTCGCTTTGTTTTGGTCGCGTCTCTTTCGGGGACTTGAACTTTTTCTTTTGCGGCTCGGAGGCGATTGTTGAAACTGCGGTCTTGTGATTTTTGCTTTTCAAGTACACTTGCAGCGTACTCTTTAAATGCCACCGCCATTGCCGCGGTGTCCTTGGAGGCATATGACGCCGTGTACCTGTCGGGCGCGTTTTCATCGGGTTTGACGGTACAGCTAATGCCGTGTTTTCGGGCAATACTGCGAAACAGCTCAACCGTATCTTTGCTGATTGAAACGTCGAGCGTTTTGCCGTTCGCGTCGATGTCGCGACTTAATTTCGCGGAAATGTTTGATTGCTTCGCTTCCTCGAGGAGAAATTTGCACATGCCTTCAAGAAGCTCTTTGGTTGTGCGAAATGTGATGTCGCATATTTGAAAAATTTTGCGATGTGACGTTTCTTGTACCCCTGCCATGTGCTGCACCTCCCGTTAATGAGAAAAAGCCGCGCGGGCGGCTTTTTTTTCTTGCATATCCCTTGCAGATTCTTCGTTCAGACTCCGTAAGATTTTCAGAGTATCGGCGTAGTCCTTACCGTGCGGCGGAGGGTGATTCTCGGTATCGTAGCTGCGTTTACCGTGCGGCAATTTAAAATGCTCGCTTTCGCCGCGAAGTGCTTGCACAAAACGCGAAGCGGCTTCTCTTCCCGCATCGTCGTTATCGAGGCACAGGCAGACGGTAGTTATTTGCGGGTTCTGCTCCAAGAAGTGATAAAGCGCGACCGGCGCGATGCCGGACAGAGAAAGGCGAAAACCATCCTGCACCTCGATGTCCCCAATTTCGTCATGCGCAAATGCACCTGTCAGTAACTCGGAAGCAAACTCGATTTCGTAATGCGCGAGCGCATCAATCGGGCTTTCGAAAACAAAAACCGTGTTCGCGCCGCCCGGTCCGTCCGGCGGTAAGCAGAACCCAAACCGCTTATCGCTTCCGGTTACGTCCGCTTTTGCGTCCGTTTTCGTGCTTCTTTGTGCGGCGAATTTTGCCCTTCCGTCCCGGTTGTCGCGCCCGACAAAAACGCAACTGCCGTTCGCGGATTCGTACAATAAGCCTTTGGAGATGCACCGGTTTATCGTGCCGGAGCTGATGCCGCGTTTTTTTAAATACGTCGTAACATTGTCGTTGTTTTTCGCCGGCGGAGGCAATTTAAACTCTTTTTGCACGTGCGAAGTTTTCGGCAACTTTGTCTCAATTTGAGACGAAGTAAAAAATGAGCCTTGCGTCACAGCGTCAACTGCGTCGCGAAAGCTCATTCCCTCGATTTTTATCAAATAATCCAACGCCGACGCGCCGCCGATGCCGCGCGAGTTCCAAAACCACCGGTTGTCTTTGCCGTTTGAAATCACAAAGCTGTCGTGGTCTTTGTGGACGCATCTGCCGTTTTTTTGGCGTTTTATGCAAGCGGGGTCGTGCTGTTCGAAATATTCGAGCAAGGTGACACTTCGCGCTTTTGAAATTTGTTCATCGGAAAGTGCGGGCATGATTTATCCTCCCTTTGCGGCGACACCGCTCAAAATGTCTTTTCAGAGGTCGCCCGCACCGGCGGTTTCCTCTCGGTATTTTTCAAGCTCAACGGTGAAAAATTCTCGTTCGTCCGTTGCTTCGTCGTAATTTTGATGAATAACCGCAATTGCCGTGTGCATGAGCCTTGCTTCTTTGAGCTTGCCGAATGCTTCCTCGATGCTTGCGGATTGCAGCGTCGTAAGAACAAGCCGTTCTTCCGCCAAAAGACGCAGATTAACTTCGATGCCCTCCCATGCCTGAAATTCTCCGAGGACGATAATGTCGGGGTTGCACCGCTGAACTCGACGCAAAGCGGCGGCGGTATCCGGTGCATCCGCGCCGATTTCTTGCTGTGTAATCAGGCTTTTTTTATGGCGATGCAGATACTCAATGGGATTTTCAATCGCGGCGATGCGTCGCGACGCGGTTTCGTTGATAAAATCTACAATCGCTGCCATCGTCGTTGTTTTTCCCGCGCCCGGCGCACCTGTGAAAACAATCAAGCCTTTCGACTTCGACGCAATTATTTTTACAAAGTCGTCGTCGTCAAAACCAATTTCGCGAAGCGTCGGTATGCTGAACGGCAAAATGCGTACAGTTACCGCAAGCGTTCCGCGTTGATAATAAACATAGGCGCGAAAACGCCCGATGCCGTCAAACGCGAAAGTAAACTCAATTGCCCGCATTTCTTGCAATACGCGCTTTTGCTCGGCTTCGATTATTTCATCGAGAATCCTTCGCACGGTCGCACCCGTGAGCGGCTCATGTTCGAGTGCTTCAAGTGCGTTCTTAATTTTTATATGCGGAGCTGCTCCGGGGCAGATGTGCAAATCGGTGGCGTTTCGCTCGATTGCGATTTTAAGCAGGGGGCTTAACTGTGACTTTTCGGGTGTCGTCATGTTTTTTGTCTCCCTCCGACAAAATTTCGGCGTAAAATGCCGCGCTCGGCGAAATGTTCCGCACTCGCCGCACTTGTTGCCCGCGAGCTATATAGCACTGCGCGGATGTTCTTCCCTTGTTCTTTTTTCGTGGCATGATTGCACTCCTTATGCGTATTTTTGAGAACGGTATTGATTTTCATAGTGCGCGTCGCCTTCGAGCTTCGTGTTGTAAAGTATCGTTCGGATATAATTTGCCTTTCGTTTGACAGGCGCGGCGACGTTTTTAAATTGATTTATCGCATGTTCAACGTCGCGGCAGTTGAGTTTTAAAAAAATATTTCGCACGGCGGACAGTGGTTTTTTCTGCCCGTCGATTTTTATTGTGTCGTCCATGCTCATAATCGTGTCGAGGATTACGTTGACGAAATTATCGAGCAGCTCCCCGCCGAAGGGATGAGTTCGGATGTACTCGTCATACTCGATATTTGCTTTGATGCGCTTCTCAAGTTCATCGGCTGCTTCTGCCGAGTGATGCAATGCTCTTGTTTGTGCGGCAATGTGTTTTTTATCTTTCGGCGGCGACTGTATTTTTTTGGTCGGTCTGTCGCGTCCGGTCTTTTTTTGATTTTCTTGATTGACGGACGTGACAGGACAGGGACTTTTTAAAGATACGTTATTGCTCTTATCAGTCTTATTATTATTAGTCTTGTTCGGGCGGAATTTTTCCGCGTTTTGAGTCGGAATATCTCCGTGTACTGAATCGGAATATTTCCGTGTCCCGAATCGGAGATTCTTCGCATCCGGAGTCGGATTTTTTCCGCGTCCTTGATTTTCGTGGGCTTGCAGGTCATCGGCGGGAGTGTTTTGCTCATAATTTTCTTCAAAATTTACGTCGCCAATATTGCCCGGGGTAAATTGGGGCATAAGTAAATAGATTTTGTTGGGACGATTAAGCCCTTGGCGAACATCTTCCACAAGAGAAGCGGCTTTAAGCTCATCGACTGCCTTCTTAACAGTTTTGTCTGATTTTGAAACATCCGTTTGCATTTGCTCACGGCTGTAATGGATGTAAACGTCGCCGTTTTCGTCATGCCACCGGTTTTTTAAGCTGAGAGTATGGCGGTCGAGCATAACGGTATACAAAACTTTTGCGTCGCTCGAAAGTTTTGCAAATTCTTTCGACAATAAAAATTTCGGAAATTTCATGTAAGCGTTGGCGATAATATCTTGCAGTGTGTATCGCATTCTGGTGTTCATAACATTCTCCTTTCGCGCGTCTTGCGCGTCTTTGAAATGAAAAAAGCCGCCCGATTTCGGACGGCTTACGTTGGTTATAACTTCGTCTCAACGTGAGACGAAGTGCATCGGCTCTCATGCTCTTCGCCTAAAAGCAAAGTATCACTCAAATTTATTGCGAACAATATCTTTAAAATCACAGAGAAAATAATATTCGTAAGTTTTCCGCCCGGTTATCCTGATTATTTGCACATTTCTTTGCGCATCGCACAGGCTTGTTTCCATTTTTTTAATATCAACATCAAGTCTTAAAAAAGAATCAATGTCAATCAAGCACCGCTCAACCACCGAGGACGGCGATGCTGTAAGCGCGTCAATAAATCCTGCATTCGTTCTTTTGTTACTGTAGCTGAAATATGTCAGCATAAGTGTAATGAGTGTCGGCAATATGAGAAAAATCATAATCCGAGTCCGTCCGTCGGCAAAGTAGCTTGCAACAGATGCAAAATAAAAAACAAGCATGAAGCTGAATGCAACCATTCTGTAGTGCCAAATATTTTTTTGTTGTTTGTAGTAAGCTATCAAACAAATTCGTTGCGTTTGTGTTAATTCAATTTTTTCGACCGCATTGAAGTTTTTTTCGATGTTTTCCGATAACTCTAAAACTTGTTTTTTTGGTGCAATCATCAGCAGTGCGTCCATAATTTCGCTCATCTGAAAACCTCCTTGAGTTGTTCTCTGTACATGAATGCAAAAAGCCCGAAAGCAGGGTTCTGCTTCGGGCTTTAAAGGGCTTTGAAGGTACGGGGAAAAAATTATCGGTCGCTATCGTGGTTGGGCTTGTTTTTGAAATTTAAGCATCCCCAAACTCCTCCGACATATCTTCCGGCGCGATGGGACGTACTTGACGATATTCAATTTGACATATGTCCAAATCATCTAAATCCTTTACTTTAAATGAACCCTTTTTGTAACACAAATGCTTTTCTTCGGGATTTTCAGCGTCCGGCGTTACAACACACGGAATCAAGAGCCATTTTTCGGCACTGTAACGCATGGTAACCAAATGAGTAATTTCGTTAATTTCTACAGTCATAGGAAAATGCCCTATTTTGAAGTACGATTGACTGTCAACCATTCGCCGCTCCACCGCCACGAATGCCACAAAAAACATTATGACAACATGCAGTGCGACTAATATTACATACCATGAATACGTCGATGTCCGCGCAAATAATTCCTCGCTTGGTGTTTGCGAAATGAATATATATGCAACAAACATCGGGACACACAATAAAAGTAAAATTATACGCATGAACCACAGCACAATTTTAGACCGGACCGGCTTCTTTAAGCGGATATAATCGGATTTTTCAATTTTCAAACCATAGAATGAAACAAATACAAACATGCAAACCGTTACTGTGAAAAATAATATTATTTCAATTGCGCTGATGCCCGATTGTTCCGCCATCAGCGCAACCGTTAGCGGCAGGATAGCGCAAAAGCCAATCAAAATCACTACAATCACGAAAACATCCAACGTATCTCGGACAGTTCCGTATGCCACTTTGAACGGAATACCATATTTTTTTGATTGGCAGTAGCGAAATACATTGGCAAAAATCATTGCCGACGAACCCGTAATTGCCATTATCGCTAATACATTTTCATGTACACTCTGTAACGCATTCAAGACAAATGTCATCATTATATCTGCCCCCACACCCCAATATACAATAGGAATAAGTATGAAGCAATGTGCGGCACCTGCAAAAGTCAGCCCGACAACTTCGTTCAAAAGGGTCATCGGATTGCTTGTCGCAAACAAAATGAACAGGGTAAATCCTATTGCATAAGCGACCAACGAAAATAACACAAGGTAGTCAAGCCACATTTCTCCTTGCGGAATGTAATCGGGAGCATCAACAATCAACAAAAAAAGCAAAAATTTGTAGCCCGCACAGAGGGCTGCACCCAATCCGGCAAGGTTGATTTTAGTTTCCAAGCGATTCATTGAATTTTTATGCATTAAACCACCTCGTAAATATCGCGAACGTACTTGAGAAGCCTGTTCGCTATACTTGTATTTTTGTCCGCAAAAAAAGCCCGAAAGAGCATTTCTCTTTCAGGCTTTACAGAGATTGACCGGTACGAGAAAAATCATAAACTTTCGTCGCGGTTGGGCTTATCCCGTTCCGGTTTCGGCTTGTCGTTGATTTGCTGTTTTGCTTTGGCTTCCATACGAGCTTTTTTGTCGGCGAAAGATTCTTGATTGTGCGTTTGAGGGCTTGCGGTGCGATTTTTTGAATGCTCTTCCGCGCTCTGCCGGAGCTTATCAATCGCGGCGACGGCTTCATTTGCATGGTTGCAGATTTGTGTGCTTCGCTTGATGTGCGTGCGGTAGGGGGCGCACAGGGTTTGCGCCAATTTGCCCGCCTCTGCTTCTTTGTCAACCGCCGGTTTGCCTGTGAGCATTCGCCCGATATTTTTCAGCGCGTTTTCGGCTTTGTGATACTCCTTTGAGAATGCTTCAATTCGCGTAATTGTCTTTTCGCAACGCTCGACGGAATTTTGCGCCCTTGCAGCAATTTTTTCGCACTGTTCGCGAAGCTGAAAATGTTCGGACATTGCACCCAAAACCCCGATTCCTCGCTCCTTTGCTGCTTCAAGAGTGCTGTTGCACGAGGCGATAATATCTTTTTTGATGTTGTCGCAGTCAATGTGTAACGCCTTCACGCTGTTTTCAAGGCGTTTTATGCAGTTGGTCAAATAAGTTTTTATCGGGTTGTCTTGAATTTCCTTCGCAGAAGAAAGCTGTGATTTCATTTCGGAAATTGCTCCCGTGCAATCCCGAATGGTTTTTTCCGCGTCCTTCGTATAGTTCACGAGGTCTTGAAGTGCGGCTGCCTGCTCCCTGTTTCCGCTGAAATAAAGCGTGTCGAAAAGCTCCTTTACGGCAAGATTTTGTTCAAGCGGCAACTTCGTCTCAAATTGAGACGAAGTTAGTAAAGCAGGAACTTCGGCAGCGTCTTCGGATTTTTCTTGTTGCATGATTGCGTTGAAAATGGCTTCATTTTGGGCTTTCATTGCTTCAAAGTCCAAAGCGGCTTCCCAATTCTCTGTTTCGATTCCGAAAATGCCGGCGTGTGTTTCGATTTCGTCACGGTACTCGGCAAGGGTTTCACTGTTATCGCTTCGTAAAATGTAAACGGGAAGGTCTTTGTCGAACAATTCCAGAGCCTTTTCCTGCGTCAACGGTAACATTCCGTCCCACGTATAGCCGTGAGCATTCATTTCGGCAATGCCGATTGCCGGGTCGGGCATTTCGGCGGTTATGCCAAGATTTTCTGCGGTTAAAGCCGGACCGGGTGCATCAAGGGCATCGCCGTAAGGCTCGCCGGCGGCTTTAGTGAAATCCTCGGCGCGTGAAAAATTTTCGGATTCTCTTGCAGATTCATCACGTGCGGTCGGCAACTTCGTCTCAATTTGAGACAAAGTTGAAAGCTCGTTAAGTTCCTGCATAGCCGATTGCACCCGGAAACTCTCCATTTCAGGGCTTTCCATGTGTGCGGCAAAAGCGTAATAATCCTCCCATGTGACGCCCATAGCTTGGTGCGAAAGCTCGTCGGCGATTTCCCAATATTCGTTGTGGTTCAAATTCGCAAATTTTTGGGACAATTCCTGCAATTTATCAAAGTCAACTCCCTCGGGCGGGCTTTTGGTGTATTTTTCAAACGCCAAGAAATCTTCAAGCGTCAACCCGAACGCTTCTCGCGCAGTTTCGCGCATCATGTCGGGATAAACGCCGGCGTCGCTTGCGACAAGTATGTTGTCGGCGGGCAAGTTGCCAAAGGCGGCCGCAAGAGATTGGTCGTGACCGTCCCATGTTTTTGCGTCGTCGCCGCCTTGAACGGCTTGTATTGCGGGGAGAATTTCACCCGGAGCGTCTTTATAATCGTGGGCGAAGTTTACGCTGTCGTTGGTGCGGTCTTGCACGAAAAGGCTCAAATTGCCGTTGTTTGTCTCGTAAACGCTGAATTTATTTGCACTTGATTCGCCGGATGTTATTTCATCGTTCTGTTCCGCTTCACGTGTCGGCAAGGGTTTTTTTTCGTTCATTTCGCGCTCCTCCTCCAACATTATTTTTTCTATACGCAGCGCATCGGGGCGGTAGGTTACCGGGGATTTGTTGTGACGAAAACGTTTTTCAATTCGCCGACTGATTTGTTCGTATTTCGAGACTCGTGCGGGACTTGTCAGACCGGCGACTATACCATGCTTTATATACGGCTTTTTTATGCTGTTTGCAGTCACAGGAAAAATATCTTGCAAAAGAATTGTCGATTTTGCACCAAAGATGTTTTCAATTTGTATTCCCTCTGAGGATTTGCCATCAAGTTCTCGCTTTGTGATGAGATTTTCGTACTTATCACATTGCGTACTGCATGGGGCAACCCACAACAAAGCATTGTTTTCATCCTTGTGTGCGATATAAAAAGGGCGCGTACTGCCCTTGAAGCCCGCGCTAAGTTTGGGGTCGTTTACTTTTTTAAAAAAGTCGTCGGTTAAAAAACAAAGCTGTCCCGGTTCAAAATCCACGCCAATCCCCCCCCTTTACATACAAAAAGCCCCTGCGGTTGGCAGGGGCTACACGTTCAACCGGTTCATTTTATACCGCATTACCGGGAGCGGTTTCACTTCTTGGTCTTTTATTATACTGCCTTGCCGGGCAGTAGACGTTTATACTAAGCACAAGGCAATAAATGCCTCACACCTATTATTATACGCAATGACAAAACTATGTCAACAAACATTTGAAGATATTTGAAATGTTATTGAAATGTAACATTTCAAACGTTGTTGGATTGAATGTTTTGCATTGAAACTGATTTTTCACAATGGCTATAAAATTGTCTGAATTTAGGATTGTTTATTTACAGCAAAAGCCTTTGAAGTCCGATACCACAGGGCTTAAAATGTTTTTGTACAGAGTCACATCGTTCCTCCATAATTGCCATTTTGCTTTGTGGGTATTGCTTGTTCATTTGTTCAACAGCGAAGTTTATTCCATAATCCCAATTGCCGCCAATTGGGCGGATAAGAATCGGTCCTTCTGTTTCAACGAATAAAAGCCCGAAAGATTTTTCAATATTCTTATCTATGGGTATTGCATCTGTTCGCTTGATGGCCATCACCCTTTCAATGCAGTCGGAAAATATGTGTGCGCCGTTTTTGCTTGGTGATGTTCGCGCCAACACCCTGTTCGATATAATGTATCCGCATCAGACACCAATGGTAGTCTTTCAATTTTGCGGATTTTTTTCAATTCCATTCGCATCAGCCATATCCGTGTTTTATAATGGTCTTTGATGATTTTAACTTTTACTGCGACTGTTTTTTTCGTTCGCAATAGGCCAACCTTCTCCTTTTTCACGCTATACGATATTCCCGGTGCAACCTCCTTTAATTCGCCGCGAGTATCGAAACGCTCGTCTAAAATCAGTATGCCGTCAACGGGGAAATTTTCATCGTAGAGATGTGTCGGAAGGTTCATCCACAATACAGGAACTGACCCGGTTGCGAATTTTTTTCTGTTCAGAACCCATTCAAAGCAATATTCCCCTGCGTTCCCGATGGAAGGAATCATTCGCTCGCCGGGTGAATGTAAACTGTGTACTACTTCGGCTTCGATTGTTTTTGCGCCACAGCGCATTGCCATACACGTTCGATGTTTGCCCTCCGCTACCCAATAGTTGCCACCACTTTCTCGCAATTGTATTTTTTCTCTGTCAATGAAAGGGGTCACTCCTTGTTGATATTTCACCCAAAATGCACCGCACCGCGAGGATGATTTGCATATTTCAAAATCATCAGGATTATCGACGCTTTCAACGAGTTTTTGCATGATAGATTCTTCGGTGTCGCTGTATGCATTGATTCCGTATACATTAAGCAATTTACAGGTCGCGCCCAACTGTGTCGGATATTCTGCAATATCCGCTACATTTACGGTACATATTTTCCCTGTCATAAGCAACCTCTCACTCTTGATATTGCAACATTCGCTCCTGTGAAACGCCGTTTAGAACGAAATATTTACGGCTACTGTACTCTTTTTCAAACAGCTTCATTTTACATTCGGGGTACTGCTTGTTCATTTGCACAATGGCTTCATCTATGCTGCCGGTCCAATCTCCGCCTATTGGGCGCAAGCGCAATTCGCCGTCTGTAGTTTTAGGTGTAAAGTCCCAGATTGAGGTGGCACGGTTCATCTAAAAAAACGTCGGGATTATCGCCCCAAGATTTGACAATGAATTGATAAGGTGTCATCCCCTTCAAAGTTTTTAGTCGTTTA
>Ga0123355_10005178_pt1 | contig 19030 bp, 12 predicted proteins | sample TergutEmb28metaG_3_FD_89872 | JGI IMG/M metagenome (GOLD analysis project Ga0123355, IMG submission 89872) | Embiratermes neotenicus P1 segment gut microbial communities from Petit-Saut dam, French Guiana - Emb289 P1 | ecosystem: Host-associated > Arthropoda: Insects > Digestive system > Gut ... | reverse complement strand
GTAATCCGAAACGGACCGCGCCGTACCCGCTTTAGCCTCTATATAAGTTGCGCTTGCTTTACCCGCCCATCCGTTTGGAAGGGGGTAGCACGCCAGGTTTTGGATCCGACTTGGTGTTGCCATCCACGCTAGCACCTTTCAAACGTGATGCGGCATCGGAGCCCGGGCTCCATTCTTAATAAAACCAAATGAATTCCACTATAAGGAGGACAAAGGCGTTGCATACATAGCCAACACATCCGCCTTGCTTCGCATGTGAAATTTTTGTATCGAAGGGGCGCGCAATCGCATGGATGGTGCGTCTCGCAAAATTTTCGTATGCGGTTGCCCTTCACCGGCAATTCAAAAAAACGCTATTTGCGCGGTTAAGACGCTATTTGCTCTGCAACAAAACCCAACTGGTAGGAATTTGCAACCAGTTGGGTTTTGTTGTAGACAGCATACGCTGGCGTCAAGTAAAAATATCGACAAAATTCTACAATACATATATTGACGCCCTGTATTTTTTACCATATAATTCAATCGAGGGGCGTTGATTCCATTGGGCTACATAATTTAACAAGATTCGCGCAGAAGTTCAACAGACCCTAACATTAATGACAAAACGAGGAGGTTCTAAAAATGAACAACTTATTGAAAAAGATTCTTGCTGTATCGTTATCCATTGTTATGATGCTCTCTCTACCTGTGATTGCCATGGCGGAAAGAATTCCGTCCGATACAGGGGGAGGGCTAATTTTTGTAGAGGGCATGCTCGCCGATGCTGAATTTAGCAATTCTGTAATAGAATACCTTCATGCCAGCTATGGCGAACAATTCTTTATTAATCAAGAAATCGCTTCGGCGACGGCAGACCTTATTTATGATACCTTTCCTGTGAGTGGGCGCGGCGCAGAAGAGGTAGTAATGTACCCGCCATCGTTTTGCGGGATGTATATTGATTATGACGGAAATCTGGTTGTTCTTACAGTTGAAAATGCGGTCGAAAGTATGGCTGCCCGCAGTGCAGCAGCCAGTGCTTACTCTGCCCTTGCTGTTGAAGGTGGCGCCAATATCCGTTCTGTGGAGTTTGCCTACTCTGAGCTTAGAAATGCATTCCTGTCAATCCCTAACTTCATAAGTGAATACTATGCTGAAGAAAACCTGGCAAACAGGGGTTGTCCGATTATATACAACATTGACGGTGCCGGCATAGATATCATTGCCAATCGTGTGACGGTATGGTTGTTGGATACTAGCGCACAGCAGCTTGAGTTGTTCAGAGAAAAAATTGTAGACCACCCCGCTTTAGTTTTCGTGCAAGTTTCAGAGAGAACTACACTCGGAAAACGCGAGATTAATACTGTTTATAATAACGAAGAGTTTGGGTTTGATGGAGAGTTGACTGCCTTTTTTGATGATATTGCTGTCGATGTATGGATAGATGAGAGTGCCAATGCACAGGGAGTCTCTTCTTTGGAAGACGAAGTTACTGTCGATGTTTGGGTAGATGAGAATTTTAATGCACGGGAAGCCTTTTTTATGGAAGACGAAGTCGCTGTCGATGTTTGGGTGGACGAGAGTTTCAATGCACGGGAAACCTTTTCTTTGGAGGAGGTAGTTGTTGTTGATGTTTGACGAAGTGAACGATTCGAGGAGATGACCGCACAAGGTCAGAGTATCACAGCATCAACACCAACACTTTCAATATCGCCGGCAACAGGTTGGATTATTCCGGCGGTGGGAGGATCACGGGCAGTCACTGTAACCACAAACTTGCAGACATACACCGTACTTGGTCGCCCTCCATTATGGATGGATATAGCATTTTTGCCTGGCACAGCAGGATTCACGCTTACTGCTCGACAAAATACAGGCGCGGCGCGAAGTGCGACAATTACAGTTCGTGGTGCTGGCGTACCCGACATTAGCTTTACTGTATCACAGCAGGCCGCTCCGCCAACACTCTCAATATCGCCGGCAACAGGCTGGATTGTTCCGGCGGTGGGTGGAACACGGACGGCCACTGTAACCACAAACTTGCAGACATATACTGTACTTGGTCGACCTCCGTTATGGATGGACATAGCATTTTTGCCGGGCACAGCAGGATTTGCGCTTACGGCTCGAGAAAATACCGGAGCGGCGCGAAGTGCGACAATTACAGTCCGTGGCGCGGGTGTACCCGACATCAGCTTTACTGTATCACAGCAGGCCGCTCCGCCAAGACTTACAATATCACAGTCCGCAACTTGGATTGTTCCGGCGGTGGGTGGAACACGGCAAATCAATGTAACCACAAACTTGGAGACATATACTGTACGTGGTCGCCCTACAGCATGGATGGACATAGCGTTTTTACCTGGTACAACAGGATTTGTGTTTACTGCTAGACCCAACCCCGGAGCGGCGCGAAGTGCGACAATTACAGTTATTGGTGAAGGTGTGCCTGACCGCAGCTTTACCGTAACGCAAGAGGCTGGTTTGGGATCAATACATCCCGGGGGTGCTATTAATATCAATGGTGGCACTAGCTCAATAGGATATCGGGCGATGTTGTGGGATATCAATGGATTCGTTACTCATGCTCATGACACGTCAATAAATGATAGAATCTTTTTTGGTGGCACTCAAATCGGCACGATTTTGCGTCGTGGTATAGAGACAGACGCATCTTTTGTCCGCCTTTTGGATAACGTGTCAATGTCAAATATAAATCCCGCGGCCCAAGATGTTACAGTTTCAGCAAGTTTATTTCAACATCCCTTGGTAGGTAATGTCGTAAAACGGATTAGCGAGGGCGGGTCTGGTAGTGCTACGGTTTCATCCGGGGAAATCACACATGTTGAGCGTTACCTTTACCTCCCTTACCATGGGTACGCACACGTCCTTACTGCCCGTTACGACTCTGCGCTGGGGGACAGCGGCGGTATTATGGTGCATTGGAATGGAAGCATGTGGCAAGTTGCGGGGATAACTGTTGCAAAGTTTGAAGGGCAGGGTCTTGGTTTATTCACCCATTCAGTTAGAATTAACAATAATCTTGGTATCGTTTTGAGATAGTCATTGTCTGCGAGGAAGTCGCTGAACCCTGTCGGCGACTTCCTTCTTATTCTTTAATATGAAAAAAATTATAGTAGGCAAATAACAAAAAGTGAGATGATTATGGTATGAAGAAACAAAAAGTGCTTATGGTATTTGCTATTATAGTGACCCTTTTATTTGCTGCTTGCAGTTCAGATGCCTATGCTCCCCCGCTTGAAGAGCTTTCACATGCGCCGCCACTACAAACTGCCCCGGAGCTAGAAGGCTTAGTGTATATGGTTGCCACCGATGTGACAGCAACCCATGTAACTGTCACTATACAAAATAACAGCGATTTGACACTTTTTACTGGCGTAAGTTATTCCTTGGAAAAATATTGTAACGGCCAATGGCTGTGTGTGCCGCCGGTGGAGCCTATTGCATTCATACTTGCTCTGATGGATATTCAACCCCACGCTTCGATAAGCTTCAACAAAGATTTATCACGATCCTGGCCGCTTTTAGAGACAGGGCGTTATAGGATACGTAAAGACGTTGGCAGGCACGAAGTAGTAGCAGAGTTTGATTGGGATTGCAGTTTAGCTCCCCCGCTTGAAGGACTTTCACCTGCGCCACCACTACACATTTGCATAGAGCTAGACGGTCTAGTGCATATGGTTGTCACCGACGTGACATCAACCCATGCAACTGTCCTCATGCAAAATAACAGTGCGTGGGATATTCTTTCTTGTCGCCTTTATACCTTAGAAGCATATTACAACGGTCAATGGCTGCAAGTGCCGACAAAAATAGACACTGCACGTCCGTCTGTAGGGGTGGGGATTATGCCTCCAAGTTCGCATAGTTTCAACGTACAGTTAGAGCACTTCGTGCATTTAGGGATAGAGCGTTATAGGGTTCGCAAAGTCACTGGCATTAGCGCAGTACAACACTATGAGATGGTCGACGAGATAGATGTTGACTCTCTGCCATATGACTTTCCACATGACTGTTTAACCAACTCTCCATTCTATCCATTAATACCATTGAGAGCTGCTACTATTCACGAAATAGTGGCAGAGTTTGATTGGTATTGCTATTCAGCTCTCCAGCTTGAAGAACTTTCACTTGCTCCGCCGCTGCAAATTCATCCGAAGCTAGATGGCCTGGTGTACATGGTTGCAACAGACGTGACATCAACCCACGCAACTGTCGCCATACAAAACAACAGTGATTTGCAACGTTTTACTTGGCAGGACTACACCTTAGAAGCATATTACAACGGTCAATGGCGGCATGTGCCGATGGTGGAGTCTAACTTCACGACTGAGTTGATACCGCTCCCACCTTACGATTCGACAAGTTTCATCAAAGACTTGTCATCCTTCCCGCTTTTAGGGGCAGAGCTTTATAGGATACGCAAAAGCGTTGGTCATCACGACGTAGTAGCAGAGTTTGATTGGGGTAGATAGCTGCTGGCAATACTGAAAGGTGCGATGTTCATTCCCTTATTTTTTTGCCTTTTCACCCACATGGCGCAATAATAAAAAAGCCACGTCCCTGCCGTTAGGCAAGGAAGTGGCTTTTTTGACAGTCTGAAAAACCCGCGTAAAATCGCCATTTGCTTCGCCGAAAAACTCAGTTGGTTGGCATTGCCAACCAACTGAGTTTTACAGTGAGTGCAAAATATCCATTGCATGAACTTCGCAAACAGGCGGAACCGCAGCTTGCAACGTCTTTACGCTTCCGTCGTGAGCAGTGATTGTGCCGGTTGTTTCAAAGGGGGCGGCCAGGGGTAGCACCACGTCGGCTATGGCGGCATCTGGGGCCAGGGCCGATGTGGCGGATATGATTATGTCCAGCTTGTTGCGCCACGTGGTTTTTGCCGCGTCACCAAAGGTGAACAGCACCTTGATGTCTCCGCTGTTTATTGCCGCATCCAAAACGCCGCTGTCCATGTTTACATCGGCATTTGCCAGGCCTTGGCTGTTGCCCTCTGGCGGATAGATAATTTCTGCATTGCGGGTTAGTGCGGCGGCAGATTTCGGCAGGCTTTCGTCCATTTCTTTTAGGGCGTAAATATTGTCGGTTTTTAATATTTCCCTCGCATAGGATAAAATGCTTGAAATCGTCTCGTTTGTGCAAGTTCCGCTTATTGCCACTGCAATGTTTTGGGGTGAATAGGCGGATAACTTTTGGCGGATAAAATCTGCTGCTTCGGCTGGGGCGGTTTCTGTCAGACCACCGTCTTTGCGCAGCAGGGATTTTGTGACGCGGTTGTGCTGGATATTCAGCGCATCAAACCGGCCTTTTTCGCATAGCAAATTAGTGGGCAGCGCACGCAACAGCAGCGACCCATGAGACGCATATGCCAACGCGCAGCCCGCACCGCAATGTACGCATGTGCTGTGAGTGAGTTTTTCTGCCAAGGGAACGCTTTTGGCCAGGGGCAAACGCTCCGTAAGCGCACCGGTGGGGCACAATGCCACGCACTGGCCGCAGCTTTGGCAATCTGTTTCACCAAGCGGCATGTCGAAGGCCGGTTTCACCATGGTGTCAAAGCCGCGCCCGTCGAAATCAATGGCACCTACGTCCATCACCTGTTCGCAAACGCGAATGCACAGGCCGCACAGGATGCATTTTTCCGGGTTGCGTATGATATTTTTGTGGGAAACGTCCTGCGCAGCAGTGGTTTTTGCGCCGCCACACGCGGGCGAAACATTGTACATATTGGCGTATTCAATCAGCTTGCATTTGAAATAATCCATGCAGCCGCACTCCAGGCAGCGGTTGGCCTCGGCTTTTGCCTGTTCTTCCGAAAAGCCTAGGTTCACTTGGTCGAAGTTGTTGCGTCGGGTTTCCGGGTTTATGTGCGGCATGGCTTCGCGGACGGCCTTTGGTATTTCGGCAAATTCCTCCGGCGAGATGTCTTCTTTTGTCACGGCGAAGGGCTTTTGATATGCCAACACGTTGCCGGTGGCAAGATAGCCGTCTATAACCTTAGCCGCGCGGCCGGCCTCGCCAATGGCTTCGATGGCGATGCTCGCTCCGTTGTTGGTGGCGTCGCCAATGGCGAACACGCCGGGGATGTTTGTTGCAAAGGTGTTTTCATCGGCGATTATTGTGCACCATTTTGTTTGTGCCAATTCTTCCAAACCTTTTGCGTTTACACTTTGGCCTATGGCCAACAGCACCAGGTCTACGCCGATATCTTCCTCCGCGCCAGGAATTGACACGGGGGAACGCCTTCCGCTGGCATCCGGCTCGCCCAACTGCATTTTTTGCAGACGAATGTTTGATGCGCGGCCGTTTTCGCCCGTTATTTCAATGGGATTGGTTAGGAATTTGAAAATTACGCCTTCTTCTTCGGCCTCTTGTATCTCAATGGCTTGGGCGGGCATTTCTGCCTTTGTGCGCCGATAAATGTTTGTCACCGTTGCCGCGCCCAGGCGAACTGCGGTGCGGCAGGCGTCCATGGCGGTATTTCCGCCGCCTACCACGGCCACGTGTTTACCCGTCAGCAGAGGTGCCGTGCCAAGGGCGGCCTCCCGTAGGAAATCAATGCCGCCCACGACGCCGTCAAGTTCTTCGCCGGGGCATCTCAGGGGTGTGTTTGACCACGCACCGATGGCCACCAGCACCACATCGTGGTTTTTGCGGAGTTCTTCCAATGTAATGTCTTTGCCGATTTTTATCTCGTTTTTCATAACAACGCCAAGGGATTGAATCTGTGAAATTTCGTCATCAAGAACGCTTTGCGGCAGCCGATAATCAGGGATTCCATAGCGCAACATGCCGCCCATCTTTGGCATGGCGTCGTAGACTGTTACACGGTGTCCGTTTAACCGCAGGAAATACGCCGCAGTGAGCCCACCGGGGCCTCCGCCTATGATGGCGACGTGTTTTGATGTGTCGGTTTTGGGCGTAAGGAGCGGGTAGTCCCACTTTGCCGCATCTGTCACGAAGGTTTTTAGGTGGGCTATGCTGATGGGTTCTTCCACTATTTCGCGTCGGCAGGCCCCTTCGCAGGGGGCGGGGCAAACCCGGCCTATGCAGCCCGGCAGCGGCAGTTTTTCCCGGATTAGCGACAGTGCTTCGTTGTACGCGCCGTTGGCTATCAGTCCTACATAACCCTGGCAATCTGTCCCGGCGGGGCAGGCCAGCGCACAAGGCGGGCGGCAATCCCCGGTATGGTCGGACAACAGCAACGCCAGCGCAGAATCCCTGGCCGCTCTTACCCGTGGGGTATCTGTGGATAACACCATGCCATCCGCCGCCACGGTGGAACACGCCCGCAAAAGCCGTGGCGAATTTTCCGCCTCAACGACACATACCCCACAAGCCCCGGCAGGGGCAACCCGCTCGTCGTGGCACAAAGTGGGAATATGAATGGAGTTGGCCGCAGATATTTCGTAAATCGTTTGGCCTGCCAGGCCGGTTAGCATTTGCCCGTTTATGGTTATCTGTATGTTCTTCACGTCAAGCTCCTTTGAAAAAATTTCAACTGGTTGGCATTGCCAACCAGTTGGATTTTTCGTAGCCAAATATTTACACCTTCAAATGCCGCTTAACCGCAGTGGTAGACCCCACCAGCCCAATAATCGTACCCAAAATAAGCGCAAATGGCAGCAGCGACACAAAAACCGCACGCGGTTCCAAAAATTCGACGAAAGCCAGCTCTGGTATGGCGGAAACAGCATCCACCACCCGCCCATAACCCAGCCACACGATGCCATAGGGTATAATCCCGCCGATTGCACCGATAAGCCCACCCTCTATAACAAAAGGCCAGCGTATAAACCAGTCGGTGGCACCTACATATTTCATGATATTAATCTCGGTGCGCCGGGCATTTACGGTGATGCGAATGGTGTTCATTATTATCACGATGGAAATGATCCCCAATAACAGTATCAGGAAGAATGAAATAACCTGCACAACATTGGAAAGCATGACCAAAGTTGGCCCCAAATCCCCGGGGCGGCGAATATTTGCGATGCCATAAGAGCTTATCGCCACTAGCGCCCGGTATGCGTCTTCTTCAAAGGCCAGGTCTGTAAGTTCAATATGGAAAGAGTTGCGAAGCGGGTTGTCAAGCCCTACCGCATCCATGATATCTGCATCTTCCCCCAGCCATTCCTTCATCTCAAGGAGCGCATCCTCACGGGATACATATCTGGCATCAGCCACTTGGGGGATGTTGAGGATTAATCCCTCCAGATGCAAAATATCAACCGCACTAAGGTCATCTTCAATAAACACTACAATGCCGACGGTTTCCTCCATTTGGCGCACAAAAAATTCAAAATGCCCTGCCAAAATATAAAAAACCGACACAATAAAAATACACGAAGCCACCGTAAAAATTGACGCAATAGACATAAGTCTATTTTTGACAAGGCTGCGCAGGGCTTCGCGAAAATAATATTTGATGGTTCTAGGTTTCATCTGTATAACCGCCTTTTTCAATATCGCGCACCAGTTCGCCGTTTTTGAGTGCGATTACGCGTTTTTGCATGGAGTCTACAATATCGTGGGCATGGGTTGCAACAACTACAGTTGTACCGTGGTTGTTGATATCTTCCAGCAGGTTCATGATGCCCCAGGCGGTGTCGGGGTCAAGGTTGCCCGTGGGTTCGTCGGCGATGAGCAGCGGCGGCTTGTTTACAATTGCCCTGGCCAAAGCGGTGCGTTGCTGTTCGCCGCCGGAAAGTTGGCTGGGGTAAGCCTTGGCCTTCTTTGCCAGTCCAACCAATGCCAAAACTTGCGGCACCGCCCGCCTTATTTCGCGGTTGGTTGCCTCGACGATTTGCATAGCATAGGCTACGTTTTCAAATACGGTTTTATTGGGCAATAGCCTAAAGTCTTGGAACACCACGCCCATTTTGCGGCGATAATACGGCAAATCCTTACGCTTCAGCGTTCCGATGTCTTTGCCATTTACGATAATTTTTCCGCTGGTGGGTTCGATTTCTTTCATCAACAGGCGCACTAAAGAAGACTTGCCGCTGCCGCTGGTACCTACAATAAATGAAAACTCACCTTCGGCTATATGCAAGTCCAAGTCCACTAAACCCTTGGCACCGTTGTCATATATCTTACTCGCTTTAATTACTTCAATCATTGATTAACCGGGGAAGTTCCCCCTTGCCCCCTCGCTACTAATGTTGCTGCTTTTCCCTATGCTGCATGTATCTGTTTACCATCAGTGCTATCTTGAAGGTTATTGCGTCGGTAAATTTGCGCAGGTCAAGCCGGGTCATTTTTTGCAGTTTATCCAGCCTGTAAACAAGTGTATTCCTGTGGATAAAAAGCTCGCGTGATGTTTCTGATACGTTCAGGTCATTTTCAAAGAATTTTGTCACGGTGGCAAACATTTCGTCATCAATGTCGTCGATGCTGAAGCCTTGCAGCATCTCGTTGATAAATATGCGGCACAGCGGCAGTGGCAATTGATAAATAAGCCGCCCTATTCCCAGCCGCTCGTAGTTTACTATTTGCTTTCCTGCCTCGAAAATCTTGCCTACTTCCTGTGCCAACCGCGCCTCCTTGAAGGATGATGACACATTTTGCAAATCGCTCACAACTGCGCCTATAGCCACAGAAACATGGCTCATGGCCTCGCTGGCCAAGGTGTCTACTATCATGTGTGCGGCTTCTTCTATTTCGTCTGTGCCATCATGTTCGCCCAGCTCTTTTACCAATATGATGCTGCTTTCGTCTACGGCGGTGACAAAATCCTTTTGCCGGTCGGGGAAGATTCCCCGCAGTATTTCTACTGAGTTCATGTCTGTATCCACGGTGATCTCCACCAAAAATACCACACGGCGTGCGCTGCTTTCAATGCGCAACTTTTTGGCACGGCTGTAAATGTCAACCAACAGCAGATTATCCAACAGCAAATTCTTGATGAAATTGTCGCGGTCAAAACGTTCTTTGTAGGCCATCATCAACGCCTGTATATGGAACGAAGCCAGCTTGCCCAGGCGAAAGGCATCTTCGTCGCCGCCACTTATTACCAGCACATATTCGGATATGCCATTGTCCAGCACCTTAAAATATTGATTGCCCTGTATCAGCTGATTTTCGGCAGGGGATTGCAAGATGCTTTGTACAAAATTGGCGGGGGGGTGGCTTTCGTCAGGTTCCGTGCTGGCCACCAGCTTGCCCTCCCGGTCAACGATGGTGATTTCTTTCCGGGTGATGTTTTTTAGCCCATCAACCGTGGATTGCAAAATTTGATTGGAGATCAAAAAAGACACCTCTTTCCAAGTCCCCCGGATGGTTCTGGGAAATTAAACTGACCTTATAATAACACGATTTTTGATAATTGCTACTGTTTTTAGACAAATCTTCCACGAACCGGTTGCTCCGTATTGGATTGTCGACTTTTTTATGCTAATTTATTCGACAATAAGCCTTTGAAGTTAAGCATTATTACAACACACGGAAATCAATTTTCATCATCAAGAAAAAGTTAAATTGCGCAAATTCAACTGAGGCGTGTAGCCACAACGGAAATGACCCGCTTTTGGTCAATTGTCCGCTGCTCCTGGACAAGCTGGTATCAAGTAAAAAACCTTGACACCCCCTTGTTCAAAGAATCGCGCAATACCGCGGTTTTTTGGATGTTTTTGTTGTATGTCAAAAAAAATCCAACGATTCAAGAATAAACCTTGGGGCATTATTACACGTATCGAAATCAGGCTCTTAACCCAAAATTGCCGCAAAAATCGTACCATTTCTGTAGTGGCTACACGCCCTGGTATGAATTTCATACCAGTTGAATTTTTCAGCGAAACAAATCGCGATTTTGCGGGGTTTGCCGTGTGGGTATCAAGTAAAAAACCTTGATACCATCTTGTCCTTATACGAATCTCATACCCCTGCTTTTATTAAAAATTGATTTCCGTGATTACAAAAATAATAAGTTGATTATCAACAATCAATTTGATATATTATGTGGACACCGTGGACAAATTCCAGAAGTTATTAACACTTTGTTGATAACTCTGTTGATAACCCACTTTTAGGGGGCGATTGCAATTAATAATTTCAACATAGATTTAACAGACATATGGCAAAAAACCCTGCCCTTGCTGGAAAATGCAATGACACAGGTTGTTTTTGATTCCATGATGATGAGCATCACGCCGCTTGATTATGAAGACGGCACACTAACTCTTCTTACATCGAACAACTTTTTCAAACCCAGCATCACAACCAGATACTTACCAGAGATTACGCGCTCTGTACGTTCTGTTACGGATTTGGAAATAAGCGAAATCCTTGTTGTTTCCCCAGACGACTTTGATGGCACGGTAATAAAGCGTGAACATAAAGCCACTCAAAACTACGAAAGAACCAACCTTCGCCAAAAATATGTATTTGAAACATTCGTAAAAGGCAAATGCAATGAACTTGCCTATGCTGCCGCATTGGCTGTTGCCGAAAACCCCGGGGCAACCGGATATAATCCATTGTTTTTGTATGGCGGAGTGGGTCTTGGCAAGACCCACCTGATACACTCCGTGGGCAACCGTATGATGGACATAAACCCGGAAATGAAAGTTCTGTACGTGTCCAGCGAAACATTTACCAACGAATTCATAACCTCCATAAGGGAACAAACAACCCAGGCATTCAAAAAAAAATATCGCACTTGTGACGTTCTTTTGATAGATGATGTACAATTTCTATACAAAAGAGTAGAAACCCAGGAGGAACTTTTCCACACTTTCAACGACCTATACAGTTCCAGCAAGCAAATAGTGCTTACCAGCGACGTGCCGCCGAAGGAGTTAATAGGACTTGAAGAACGACTCACTTCTCGTTTTTCTGCCGGCCTTATAGCGGATATTTCTATCCCAGACTATGAAACACGAACAGCCATTTTGGAAAAAAAGCTGGCAATAGAACAGCTGGATATCCCAGCTTTGGTAAAAGACTTCATAGCCAACAATATAGTCTCCAACATTCGTGACCTAGAGGGCGCGTTAAACAAAGTAACAGCTTTTGCCAAGCTAACCAATGCGACCATTACGCTTGACTTGGCGGCTGATGCATTAAAAGATCAGCTGGTAGGCGCATCCAAACCGGAAATAACCGTGTCATATATTCAAAAAATAACTTCCGAACACTTCAAAATAACTATAGAAGATTTATGTAGTAAAAAACGCACCCAAACGGTAGTCTTTCCCCGTCAGGTGGCTATGTACTTATGCCGAAAACTTTTGGAGGTATCACTACCAGACTTGGGCAAATCATTCGGTGGCAAAGACCATTCCACGGTTATCCATTCCTTCAACAAAATTTCCAATGAAATAGAAATGGACGAGAAAATACGACTAATGATAGATGAATTGGAAACTCGTATTTGTGGCGATTAAATCATGTGCATAACCATGTGGAGTTAATGTGCATAAACCACCCACAAAAACCTTGATGTTGATATTATTGATAACTACAAAATCAGTACACAGGTTCTATACAGGTTTCCCAACAGGAATTTTGTGAACTTTACTGGGGTTAAGTGGGTTTTCAACCAATCAACAGCCCCTACTACTACCGCTACTATAAATAATATTACTTATATACATGGAGGGCGAAAATGACTTTTACATGTGACAAGCAACAACTGCAAGATGCGTTGGCTCTAGTGACTAGAGCAACTTCTACGCGCACAACCCTTTCTATTTTGGAGTGTGTGCTGCTTAGTGCCGGGGATGACGGCCTTACCTTGGTGGCCAGTGATTTGGAAATATACATTAAGGCCAAGCCTATTCCTGCAGAGGTAAATGCACCTGGTAGCATTGCGCTTGATGCTAAATTATTCACGGATATAGTGCGAAAAATGCCTGGTGATTTTGTTACTATAGAAACAGACGAGGCGTACACAGCCCTTTGCAAAAGTGGCCGCAGCCGGCTGAAAATATCTGGCCAGCCACCGGATGAATTTCCCGTAATAGACGAGGCGGAAATTGGTGTTGCCAACAATGGTTATGTCTTGAAGTCACAAACCCTCAAGGAAATGATACGCCAGACTATATTTTCCATATCACAGGATCAAAGTAAACTTGTGCTCACCGGCGAATTGCTGGAAATAAAAGAAAACACGTTAAGCATCGTGGCGGTAGACATGTTCCGCATATCGTATCGCGCACATGCCTTGAGCGAAGGCGATATGGAGTATCGTGCTATAGTACCTGGCAAATCTATGAATGAACTTGTCCGTATTCTGCCTGCAAGCGAAGAAGAAGATGTAAATTTTTTCTTCACGGCAAAGTGGGCAGTGTTTGAAACAAGTGGGTTTACAATGGTGTCTAGGCTACTTGAAGGCGAATTTATCCGATATGATCAAATTTTCAACGAAGACTTCACAACTGCGGTGACTGTGGATCGTGTGCAATTGCTAAACGCATTTGAACGCGCAATATTGGTGGCCGTGGAAGGTCGTATGCCGCCAACACAGCTGGATGTCACCAATGACGAGCTGTTGATATCTGTCCACAATGAGCGTGGCCAGGTAAATGACGGCATACCATGCGAAACCGATGGCACGGAGTTATCCATACATTTTAACCCGCGTTATTTCATCGAGGCGCTTAGGGTCATTGATGATGAGCGCGTTGTGTTAAAGTTTAATACTCAGCTTAGCCCATGTACTCTCAAGGGCGAAAGTGATTCTGTTGATTGTAAATATCTCATTGTGCCGCTTAGGCCGCCTGCGTAATAGATCACCTCGGAAACCCGGTTTTTGCTGAACCGATTTTTTCGAGCGGCAAGGCGGCAAAGGTTTTTTGAGTGATTTTCTCAAAAAACCTTGAGAGCCGTGAGCGACAAAAAAAATCGTGTGAAGCAGTTTCTGAGGAGGTCTAATGCACATAACTAACATCCAAGCCACAAAATTTAGGAATCTCACAATTGACGGCATAGAACTGTCACCCGGAATAAACATCCTCCATGGAAACAATGCCCAAGGCAAGACAAATTTCTTGGAGGCTGTTTATTTTTGCGCGTTTGGACGGTCTTTGCGGGCGGTTTCTGACAGGGAACTTGTGCGGTTCAATTCGGGGGCAGCTCGTATTAGCGCGAATATTGTGCGCAGCGGATTTCTTCAAACATTGGAAGCCTACATAGAAAAACAAGGTGTTCGCGCTTCAAAAAGCATTTCCATAGACCGCATCCCCATCCGGCACATGAAAGATTTATTTGGCAGATTGTTGGTGGTGGTGTTTACGCCGGAGGATTTGCGACTGATAAAATCCGGCCCGGCAGAACGCAGGCGTTTTATGGATATGGAAATATGTCAGCTTTCTCCCGTATATTATGGCGATTTGCGAGAATATCACAGGTCGCTGAAGCAGCGCAACGCATTGCTTAAAATCCTGCAGAAGGATAAATCTCAAACAGACAGCCTGAGCATATGGGATCAACAGTTGGCAGACTACGGCAACAGAATAATGCGCACCAGGTCAACTTTCATAAGTAAAATAAGCGAAATTTCCCGGGAAATTCACATGCACATTACGCAGGACAAAGAAACCCTGGAGATTATTTATAATCCAAACATAACCGATGGCGAAAAGTATTTAACGCACATGGAAAAATCCCACAAGCGCGACATAATTTTGGGGTCAACATCCCACGGCATCCACAAAGACGATATAACTTTTATGATAAACGGCATATCTGCCAGGAATTTTGGCTCTCAAGGCCAGCAGCGGACAGCGGCACTTTCCGCGAAGCTGGCCGAAATTGAAATAATCAAACAAAGCACAGGAGAAACTCCCGTGCTTCTGCTGGACGACGTGCTTTCCGAGCTTGACAGCAACCGTCAAAAGTTTTTGCTTTCTCAAATTACAAATTTGCAGGCGTTGATTACATGCACCGGCTTGGAGGATGTTTTGTTGTCGGGGAATGTGGATGGGTGCAAAGTTATGCATGTGGTGGATGGTGTGGTGGGATAAAAATTCACATTAATTACCATAGTTTGATTGTCGAGTTTTTTACCATAATTTACTAGACAATCAAACATCGCGCACAATTACCCCTCAACATCCACCCGAACCCCCATGCCCACACGCAACCCCGTCTCCGGCGTCGTCACCAAAATTTCTGCTTCAAATTCCACCACGGGCAAGCCCGGCGTGGCGGCTGGGTTTATTCTGCTGATTATCCCGGAATATTGTGTGCCGCCGGCATCTGCGGTTATTACAACTTCCATGCCGGTTTGTATTCTGCCGATATCGTATTCTCTGAAACTGGTGATAATCCGCAGGCTGTCGATGTCCTCTACCACAAACAACGGCCCCATTCCAACTGCGCCCTGCCTGGCAATTGCCGCAGTAACAGTACCGCTTATGGGCGATGTTATTGCGGCATTTTCCAGTTGACGCTCCATCAGCTCCAATGCTATTTCCATGGGTTCCATGTTTGCGGCAATTTCTGCTGCGGCCACGCCGCCCCTGAGCATTTCTGCTTCCTGTCGCGCGGCGGCTGTGGCTGCGTTAAGCAGTTCCCTGGCAGAAAGCTGGGCGGCCTCTGCCGCCTGAAGCGCGCCACGCAACTGTTCCAGCGTGCGCCGCTGAATCTCTGCGGCGGTTTCCGCGCCGACTCTGGCATCGTTGTACTGGTTTTGAATATGTGTAAAAGCTGCCTGCACCTGTCGCAGCTCTTCCCGCGTCACAACGCCCGCGTCGTAAAGCGTTTGCGTGTTCCGGTGGGCCTCTTCCATTGTTGCAAGCTCGGCCTCGATAGTTCTAAGCGCACTTTCTGCCGCCAAAACATGGGGGTTTGTTTGCTCCCGATAATCCTGCGCCGCGTTGTCATAGTTTTGCCGTGCAAGGTCTAACCCCACGTTGGCAGCGTTTAATGTGGCTTCCGCGCTGATCACATGCATGTTCGTATTGTTCGCTAGGTTGGCTGATGCTTCTGCATATAAACGCCGGGTTTCAGTCAGCGCGTTTTGCGTACTTTGGCGGGTCGCTTCAAGAGTCGCCCTTTGCTGGGCTATGCTAAGTTCCAAATCGCCAACATCCAGCATTGCCAGCACCTGACCCTCAGTTACATAATCGCCTTCCTGCACATAAACGCGCTCAACAGTCAGCCCCAAAGTTGTGTACACCGTTCGGCTGGCGGCACTTTCTACCGCGCCCCTTACCGTAATGCCGTCGGTCGCTTCCTGCCGATGAAAATCCGCATCCCCTGCAACCGGAATCCGCACACGGGCATTGACCCCGATTAGGCTGTCCAGCTCCACGTCATCCGTGATATTTATCCGCACGGGAATCAAATGAGTAACCCGCGTAAACGTGCCGCCCGTGTTAAAAAACATGGCACTTCCCGTAAGTTCTCCATGGGTAATGCGCCCGATTTCGGCAACATATCCGTTGAATCGGCGGCTGCCAAATGTATCAATGGTAACAATGGCATCCATGCCAACCCGCAGCCGCGAAATATCGGTTTCTTCAACGTTTGCTTGGACGTGCAGATTATTCATGTCCGCAACAACGGCCACGGGTTCATGCCCGGAGACAATTTGATCTTGCACCGCATTCGTGAAAATAACCATCCCATCCACCGGCGAACGCATAGCAGGGCTGTTTTGCACCCAGCCTAAGATATCGTTTTCTTGTACATACATGCCCTCGAAAGCAGTAAACCGCTCCAAGACCCCCGGCACAGGCGGCGTGATGGCAAATAAATCCGTAGTAACCCGCGCATTGTCGGTAGTAAAATAACCCACGCTACGCGAAACAAAATGAATCCCAGCCCATGCCCCGCCAGCCAGCAACACAGTCAAGGCCACCACCAGGATGATTTTCCATTTGCCCTTCTTTTTTTCTGTAGTTTCCGTGGTTTCCTTAATTTCCTCGCCCATAATATCCTCCAAATTTTTTCAACTGGTTGGGATTCCCAACCAGTTGGGTTTTTGTTTTACGCCTCTTCTGCCCCTTCAAACTGCGAATTGTACAAATCCGCATAAAATCCGCCCAGTTCAATAAGCCTGTCGTGGCTGCCCGTTTCCACAATGTCACCGTCTTTCATCACAAGAATCGTGTCCGCGCCCCTTATGGTAGACAGCCTGTGCGCAATTACAAAGCTGGTGCGCCCCTGCATTATCTCCTGCATGGTCTGCTGAATCAATATCTCCGTGCGGGTGTCAATTGAACTTGTGGCCTCATCTAAGATAAGTATGGCCGGGTTCTTCAAAATCACTCGCGCGATTGTAAACAACTGCTTCTGTCCCTGCGAAATATTCGATGACTCCTCATTAAGAACCATGCTGTACCCGCCAGGAAGTGATTTTATAAATCTGTGACAATGCGCCGCCTTACACGCCGCAATAACCTCGTCGTCCGTAGCATGAGGCGACCCGTATCGGATATTCTCCATGATTGTTGCATTGTAAATCCACGTATCTTGCAGCACCATTCCAAAAATATCACGAAGTTCGCCTCTGGACATATCCGTTGAATCGATTCCGTCAATCAATATGCTGCCACTGTTAAGCTCGTAGAAACGCATCAGCAGTTTTACTATCGTAGTCTTGCCCGCGCCGGTTGGCCCCACGATGGCCACAGTTTGCCCCGGTTCAACATCATGCGTGAAATCCTTGATTATTATCTTCTCAGGATTGTAGCCGAATTTAGCATTTTTGAATGTCACGCGCCCCTCGTACCGTTCCTTGTGCAAAGATGTTGGTTTATCGCGCACTTCATCTTCCTCTTCCAGAAACTCAAAGACCCTTTCCGCCGCAGCAATTGTACCCTGCATCTGGTTACTGGCCGCGCCAAGCTCGCCCAGCGGCCACGTAAACGATTGAATATATTGGATAAATGCCTGCACATCGCCGATAGTAATAGTCCTTTGCACCACCATCCAACCGCCCAGCACACACACCAGTACATAGCCCAAATTGCCCACAAAGTTAAAAATAGGCTCCACGATATTCGACAAAAACAAAGCCTTCCATGACGACGACCGCAAATTTTTATTGGCATCTATAAACTTTGTATACGCATCTGCCTCGCCGTTGTATGCGCGCACAACATCATGCCCGCTGTACGATTCCTCAACTATGCCAGACACCTTGCCAAGTGCCTCTTGCTGCGCCCCAAAATGCACATAAGATTTTTGCAGCACCGCCACCATAATCAGCATTGAAATGGGAACAACCACCAACGACACCACAGTCATCAACGGGCTGATGGTTAGCATCATAATAAGCACACCAATAATCGTGCTGGACGAATTAACCAGCTGCGTCAAACTTTGGCCAAGGGTCATGCTCATGGTGTCAACGTCATTGGTAAGCCGCGACAAAATTTCGCCATGCGTATTGGTGTCATAATAATTGAGCGGAAGCTTGTGCATCTTTTCGGAAATCCGCTCCCTGAGCCTGTAAGTCACCTTTACAGAAAGCCTAGCCATAAGGCTCTCCTGCCCAAAAGAACACAACGCAGACACAATATACAACGCAATAAGCACAGCGGTAAGCCGCCCCATTTGCCTAAAATCCGTCAAAAGCCCCGTGCCAAACCAATGTGCAAGTATACCATCCACAAGAAGCGTAGTAACCCGCCCCATAATCCTCGGTCCAATCACCGAAAACGAAGTCGCCACTATCGCCAGCACAAACACCAGCATCAACACAAATTTATGGGGAGCCAGCAACGCCAGTATTTTTTTTACAGCCAACTTGGGGTCTTTGGCTTTTTTAGATAGGCTCTGGCCATCTTCAAACATCCGCAGCCCCCATCTCATCTGCAGTGAGCTGGGATTCCGCTATTTCCCTGTACACATTACAGCTTTTCAAAAGCTGGCGATGCGTACCCAAGCCAACAATCGTCCCCTGATCCAACACCACAATTTGATCCGCATCCATAATTGACGATACTCGCTGAGCTATCACAATAATTGTACGGTCTTTCATTTTATCCTTCAACGCCGCGCGCAGCAACGCATCCGTCTTTACGTCAAGGGCAGAAAAACTATCGTCAAACAGATAGATGCGCGCGTTTTT
>Ga0123355_10005177_pt1 | contig 19033 bp, 19 predicted proteins | sample TergutEmb28metaG_3_FD_89872 | JGI IMG/M metagenome (GOLD analysis project Ga0123355, IMG submission 89872) | Embiratermes neotenicus P1 segment gut microbial communities from Petit-Saut dam, French Guiana - Emb289 P1 | ecosystem: Host-associated > Arthropoda: Insects > Digestive system > Gut ... | reverse complement strand
TGCTAAAAACGGCACAACGCTCACGGAACGTCTCATTCTAGAAAAATCCACAGTCAGTGTGAATTACTATTTCCCCATCGAAGGCAGCGGTAGCCAGCTAACCGGCGTCAGGATCATTGATGCCACCCCGGGCGTTTGGACGATTTCCATCCATGGCGATATTATCATCGATGGCAGATACAACGCATGGCTACCCATAAGCGGATTTGTACATCCAAGCGTTGAATTTCTCGTCCCTTCTCCTAACACCACTGTCGTGGTTCCGGCAACAACTACAGGAAACATCACTGTGGGCGCGTTTAACAGCTTAGACAAAAGCCTGTATGCCGCATCATCATGGGGACCGAACCGCCTTATGGCACCATTGCCAGATTTAACAGCTCCCGGTGTAGAAGTTATAGGTACCACCCTCACCGGGCATGGCAAAATGGAAGGAACCAGCATTGCCACTGCCGTCACCTCAGGCGCATGCGCCTTACTGCTGCAATGGGGCATCGTAGAACGAAACGAACCCACCCTAAACACCTATCTCGCCCGGGCATACCTTATCCGGGGTTGTGAGCGTGACCCCGGGCTGGAATATCCCAATTACCAATGGGGCTATGGTAGGTTGAATTTGATAAATACATTTAATTTGTTGCGACGTACGCAAGGATAAGTGTTTTTGTAGAGGATGACTGGCATTCTATGACATTGATGCCACACCGTGAGCAAACTGGATAAGCTGATGGATGAAGTAAGTCCGCACCTTGTTTAATCGCTTTGAAGATTTTCCAAGGGAATCCATACTCAAAGAACGCTGCAACGCACAGATTGCTGAAATACAAATTCAACTGAAAAAAGCTGAAACTACCCTTGCGATGCAAGGGGTTTTGGAGCATCGAGAGAAGCTGAGAAATAGTGACGATATGAAGCTATCACTTTCCAAACACTTTGACAACATGAAAACCTGGTCAAACATGTATGATGAGCGTGAGATGGACACAAAGAAGATGACTCTACCTCACATCATGTGGAAAGTCCGGGTAAGGCGTGACTATGAAGCGGTGGATGTGGAGCAGTTCTTACTTTGGGACGATTCGATGTTCGTGGCTGAAAGCGCATAGACGCAAAAGTCCGCTAACCTCAGTGGTTAGCGGACTTCTCTGCTCCTCTGGTGGAGATATGCGGGATCGAACCGCAGACCTCTTGAATGCCATTCAAGCGCTCTCCCCAGTTACGGGTCTACGATAACCAACATACAAGGTAGGTTGGTACGTTGACCGCTGGATAGTGCAAAATGAGGGAACTCCACCATAAAATCTACATCGCAAGTCTAGGCCGGACTATTAAAGTAATGCTATAGTATTCAAAGAGAAAAGTCAATACCGCTTGGAACGAGACAATCCAAGCGGTATTTCTTTATACTACTTCGGGCCGGATTGGCCCGAAGTGATGAAGGAGGGAGCAAAGCATCCCAGGTCGGGTCTGATTGAAAAATCAGGCCCTTTTTTCGTTTAAAAATCGGAAAGGAGATCAACACTTGAAAAGACAAAAACGAGTAATCAGCATCTTATCAATCGTTCTGGTAGTGGCCATCGCGCTATCAATAGCCCCGCCAGCCCTTGCCGCCGTGACATGGCAAGAGGGCGAAGAGACCACACATTTCACCGGCCTCCACAGCCACAATGACACCGAGGGCCAGCCCCTGGCCCCCGCCGAGCGGGAGACCGGCCCCGTCCGAGCGGCCCCGGACATTCCGAATTATGTGTTTGTCCGCTACGAAAAGGAGACCACACACGTCTACTCCCGCCAGCACTTGCCATATATCCGGGGCTACCCTGATGGAAGCGTGGGGCCAGAGCGGGAAATGATACGGTCAGAGGCGGCGATGGTGTTTCATCGTATGTTCTGGTGGTATCGGGACAGCTCATACTTCACCCAGGGAAGCCTATTCAACCGCAACACATTTTCTGATGTGCCTTTTGGAGCCTGGTTTTACGAGGCGGTGGAAACTCTGTACAACTCCGGGACTATCGTAGGTTATGCGGATCGGACATTCCGGCCCAACGAACCCATCACCCGTGAGGAGTTTGCGGTGATGGCGGCGCGGTTTGACGGTGTGCGCTCTACGGCCACGCAAAGCAGATTTTCTGATGTGGAGCCTGGGCATTGGTCAACCCCCTACATCCACGGCGCGGCAGAGGCCGGATGGATTTTGGGCTACCCAGACGGCACATTCCGGCCCCAGCAACCCATCACCCGCGCCGAGGTTGTGACCCTCATAAACCGGGTACTAGATAGAACCCTCGACCGTGCAGATGTACCCTGGGGCGTGAACCCGTACAATGATCTGGTGTCCTCGCATTGGGCCTATGGGGACATTATTGAAGCGTCCATTTTACACGATGTGGTGGACTGGCACGGCGTAGCGTTTAACGATGGCAGAATCAACATTGTCACAGAACGCTTCATAGACGAAAATGGTGTAGAGCTACGGGAGCCAGTCATCCGAGCGGGCGCGGTAGAACACCATCCCCGCGAGTTTGATGGTTGGATTTACTACGGATATATCCGAGAGATCGTATATATCTACACTTACGCGCCGGGGGAACCCCACCCATACGCGAGGAAAACCCCCAGTGTGACAGAGGCCGAAGTCGGCCAGACGCTTCTCTACAGAATATCGGTAGGCAATGCGGAGACCGGGACTTATCCGTGGCGAAACGTCACCTTGACAGACCGCATCCCGGAGAGGATGATCTTCCAGTCCGGGAGTGTCTACCTGGACGGGCAATCAGTTCCCTACTCCTATGTGGATGGTGTCGTAGCCGTACCCATCGGAGACTTAGACCCTGGGGAAAGTGTGGAGGTTGTGTTCCGGGTTCGGGTGGCGGAATCCGCTTTCGGGCAGACCGTCTACAACGTAGCAATCATCACCAGCGACAACGCCCCGGACGTAGAGGCCCCGGATGACGGCGTAGAGATTGCGGACGGCAGAGCGGCCCCGGAGGTCACGAAAATTGCTGACCGCGCCACCGCCCAGGTGGGCGACAGAGTGACCTACACCATCACCATCACAAACCGCGAAGAGGCCACCATCCCGTGGCGGGATGTGGTTTTGACGGATGACCTCGACCCCCGCCTGCTCTTTGAACATGGGAGTGTCTACCGTGACGGTTACTCAACTCGCTATTCGTTCCGGGCCGGGGTAATCACGGTTCCCATCGGGGACTTAGAACCCGGCGAAACGGTTGTAATAGAGTTTCGGGCCAGGATCACCGCCGCCGCATTTAACCAGACCGTCTACAATATAGCAGTCGTTGGGAGCGGCAACGCGCCGGACGTGGAGGCCCCGGATGATGGGATAGCGGTTGAGGACGGCAGAACATCCCCCTGGGCCGCAAAAACCGCTGACCGCTCAACCGCCCGTGTAGGGGATCGGGTGACATACAGCATCCTTGTTGGGAACGGTTATCAGGCTACAGTGCCGTGGCGGGATGTGGTTCTGGTGGATGAACTAGACCCCCGCCTTGTCTTTGAACATGGCAGTGTCCACATCAACCGCCAGTCCGCGACCCATTCCTATCAAGACGGGGTAATCACCGTCCCCATCGGAGATCTGGCCCCCGGTGAGCAAGTCTTAGTTGAGTTTCGGGCCAAGATTGCGGACGATACATTCGGAGAAACCATCTACAATGTGGCAGTGCTGGACGGGAGCAATGGCGGCCCGGTAGAGGCCCCGGATGACGGCATCACGATTGCAGACGGTGAAGCCTTCGGGGAAATCAGCAAAGCCGCCGACAGGACAACGGCCCGTGTCGGGGATCGCGTGGTGTATACCGTCGTGGTCACAAACAACCGCCACGCAACGGTTCCGTGGCGTAACGTGGTTTTAACAGACGAGATAGACCCACATCTGACCTTTGAACATGGGAGCGTACAAATTGATGGCCGCTCCGCCACCTTTGGTTACACCAACCGGGTACTAACGGTAGACCTGGGCGACATTCCCCCCGGTGCCAGCCGCACTGTGACCTTTTCTGCTATCGTCAATTCCTCGGCCTACAGCCAAACGATCCGCAACGTAGCCGTAGCAGATGGCGACAACAGCGGCCCGGTGGAGGCCCCGGCAGAGGATATTCAGGTAGCCCCCGGTGTGGCCTGGGGCCAAGTGAGCAAACTGGCAGACAGAACCACCGCCAGCGTGGGAGACACTATCACCTACACGGTGACAGCGGCCAATATCGCCACGGCAACATACCCCTGGCGAAATGTGGTGGTGACAGACGTAATCCCGGAATACCTGGAATTTGTGGAGGGTTCGGTGAGCGTGAATGGCTCCACCGCCAACGCAAACAGCCACTTTAACGCCAGTACCCGTACCTTGACGGTTCGCCTGGGTGATATTGCACCAGGCGAGACGGCGGCAGTGGCTTTCCGAGTGCGGGTATTGAGTGGGGCGCAGGGTATGTTTATCCTTAACACGGCCTATGTTTCCAGTGGCGGCAGAGACACCCTCCCCGCCCCGGATCGCGGCGTGGAGATTGAGGCGGGAAGCCCCGCGCCCTCTGCCCGGAAAAGCGCCAATGTCTCTACCGCCCAGGTGGGCGAACGGGTGACGTATACCATCACCCTCTCCAACGGCATCACGGCCTCGGCCCCCTGGCAAAATGTGGTTGTCAATGACGTAATCCCGGCAGGGTTCAGCTTTGTGCATGGCTCTGTGCTGGTGGATGGCCTGTCTCATGTCCACGGCGTAGCGGGACAGGTTGTGACCGTTCGAGTTGGGGACATTGTACCCGGCCAGACTGTGACTATCACATTCCAAGTGACGGCCCTCGCCTCTGGCATGGGCCAGACCTGGTACAACGTAGCCAGCATCACCAGCGACAACGATTCCCAGCGGCAAGTCACGGACGACGGCGTGATGATTCCCGAAGAAGAGTTTGGTGAGGGCGGCAATGGCGGAGACGGTGAGAACGCCCTCACGGTGAGGGCTACCAAAAGTACAGGGGTGCCATCAGCCCGTCCGGGGGACACTGTGACCTACACCATCACAGCGCACAATCCATCAGATAACACCTGGTACAATGTGACGATGACGGACTTGCTGGACACCGGGGCGGTCACATTTATTAGCGGTTCTGTGCAGATCAACGGCATCCCCGCCAACGCGGGCCAGCACAGCTATCATAACCGCCTCCTGACTGTCCGGCTAGGTAACATTGTGCCGGGGCAGACTGTAGTCGTGGAATTTAGGGTCGTCATCAAGCCCGATGCCCACGATAGCACGATTCACAATATCGTAACGCTGATCGGCTCGTCCGTCCGCGACGGCCCACTTGATACAATGGTGCGCGCCAACGCGCAGGTGCCGATCCCAAGAGAACCAAATACACCCGTCTCTGGTATCCATATGCAGTTATTTGTCGGCTATCCAGACGGCACCTGGAGGCCGGAGCGGAATATGAACAGGGCCGAGGCCGCCATCATGTTCTACCGGGTTCTGGTTCGACCCGGCCCAGGTACGGCCTCTCTCCCGGCAGACGTTTCAGGGACGCACTTTGCCGCCGAAGCGATTAGATACTTTTTAGCAGCGGGGGCCGTGAACCTAGATGGGAGCGGTAACTTTAACCCGAACGCTGACATTACCATGCGGGACTTCAACCGAATTGCGCGGGAGGTCATGGGTAGGAGTCTACTCCCGGACACGGACGATACCCTCTCCCGCATCCTAGCGGCGGCGGTGGTTGCCGAGGCCCAGGGTCGATCTCAGTCTCCGAACACAAACGGCCTGCCCTACAACACGTTTACAGACGTTCCCCCCAGCCATCGGTGGTACGGTCTAGTTACAGAAATGTCCACGGATCACGGATATTTCTATGACCTCCACGGCAATGAGTGGTGGGAGCCGTTCTAAACTATATCACATATATTGTCACCACTTCGGGCCAGATTGGCCCGAAGTGGCCCCCTGGGGTCTGATTGAAAAATCAGGCCCCTTTTTGCATTTTATCACGAAAAAAGGAGGCAAAATCGCATGGTAAAACCCGAAACAACCACGCCGGACGCAGTAGAAACACCTGCACATTCGCCGCCAGCAGAGGGAAAACCTGCCCCCGGTAGCAATATCCCGCCAGTCGATGTCATCCCAGGCATCCCAAAGAAGCCGGAGGCAGGGACACTAGAACAGGCCGGACAGGAGCCAAAACCGCCAGGAGACAAGCCCCCGGAGAAAAAGGACGGCCCGCCGAAAGCGCCCCCAAAAGATAAAGCAGAGAAGCCCGGAAAAGGAGCCGCACCCCGAAAGCCCCCGGCACCGCAGAAAGACAAACCCAAGCCCCCGGCTGAAAAGAAGCCACCCAAACCCGCCAAAGAGAAAGCGGAGCCGCCACAACCTGAACCCCCTGCCCCGCCGCCAGAGCCGAGGGCGGCCCCAGGTTCCGACGAGGAACAAAAAATCGTATATCTCAACCATGACGAGGTACACCCCTTCAAAGGGCATCCGTTCCAAGTCAAAGACGATGCGGAAATGCGGGCTTTGGTATCAAGTGTTGCGGAAAAAGGCGTAGAGCAAGCCGGGACTGTCCGACCCCGTGAGGGCGGCGGGTATGAGTTGGTGGTAGGCCACCGCCGCCAAAGGGCCAGCGAACTGGCCGGGTTTACGAATATGCCCTATGTGATCCGCAACCTCACAGATGACGAAGCGATCAGGTTGATGGTGGAAACCAACGTCACCTATCGCGGCGAACTGTTACCCAGCGAACGGGCTAAAGCCCTAGATATGCAGTTGGAGGCCATCAAGCGGCAGGGTGCGCGGGATAACTCGGAGGGGAACGGCCAACGCTCTAACCAGATTGTGGCCGAACGCAACAACATGAAGGTCAAAACGGTACAGCGGTATATCTCCCTCAACAAACTTGTCCCCGATTTAATGAAAATGGCCGACGAGAAAACGATAGGATTCACCGTTGCCGTGGAGTTGGCCGCTATCAGGCCCAAGAACCAGAAATATATCGCTGTTGCCATTGAGGGCCAGCAATCGGCCCCATCTTTCGCACAGGCCAAACGCATGAGAGAACTCGACCAAAAGAACATTTTACAGCCGGACATGATAGACGGCATCATGATGGAAGAAAAGAAGGAGGTAGACAAAGTGATACTATCCACCCAAGAACTGGCTCAATTCTTCGGCCCGGACAAGACTCCCCGGGAGATGAAAGATAGGATCTTAAAACTGCTTGAGGAGCATAAGGCCAAAAACCCGCCCGAACTCGGCAAGGCGGGGAAAACTCAGGAAGAACATATGAAATAGCCATTTCCGAAGACTTCGGGCCAGATTGACCCGAAGTTATTTTATTCCAAAGATAAGGAGTTGAAGCCCGATGGGAACACAGAAGCGCGGAGACGGTAAACACATATCCAACCGCTTCAAATATTGGAGCGAGGCCGATTGCGATTGCAAGCATTGTGTCAATTACGCCGGAAAAGGCAAACCCTGTCCGCTTGAAAAGTGCTGTATAGCAGACATACGCCAGGAGGCCGTCCGGCGCGACAAAGCAGAGGCCAAGTAGAGCCTTTCATCCCCTGGCTCTCAAGATATATATTCCCCGTCGCCGCGTTTTATCCAGTACAGGCGGGGGAATCCGTCAAGGGCGCGGAGCGCCGCCGTAGGCGGTTTACCCTTTACGGATTTTTCCGTCTGTGCTTCTCTGCGGCTGGCGGCGGGGATATATATTCTTCGGAGCCGCCCCCTCCCTGGAAGGGAGGGCGGGGGGTGGGTCGATCCCTTAGCCCTGGCCTGTTTTGTCCGGGACATACTCTGCTATATCGGAGAGTGAGCAGTCCAAAATCCTACAGATTGCGTCGAGTGTATTTGTCGAAACAGATTCGTTTGCTTGCAGGCGTAGCAGCGTTGACCCACTAATGCCGCCCTTCATTCGTAATGTATATGTCGTTGCGGATTTTTCTGCCATCGTTTTCCACAGCGGCGCGTATGAAATCATGTGCATCTCCATCCTTTACTTTTCCTTAGTATGTCGTATAATGGACATACACCGTTATGCTCAATATTGAGCATACAAGAAATGGAGGGAAGCACACATGAGTGAGAAAGCAATCTGCGTGATAGGCTACGGCAAAATCCCTGATGACAGGTTGGACATTGTTCGCCAGGAGTTTGAATGGGCGATTGGGACGGCACTGGATGACGGCTATAGGAGATTTCTAGCGGAGTTTAAGGGCGTGGGCCTCCTCTTTGTCCGATGTGTAAATGAGTGGCGGGAACAGTATACGGATATTTTTATGGAGGTGGCATTTGATCCAAAGCGGTGTGACCCGCTTACCTGTGAGGAACAGGAGTTACTTTCAACGTGTAATGGCATATGGCCCCTGCCCGAAGGTTCACAGGAGGACTACCCTCTAGCCGTTACCCGCTATCTGGCGGGGAGATCCAAGCGGGTTATCGTGGTACATGGAGAAGAGCTTGACGATGATACCGCTTACGCGATGGGTTACGTTCAGGTGATGGGGCCGGAGTTGAGAATCGTACAGACTTAATATTAAAGAAAACATAGGAAAAAGAGCGTGTTGGCTGATTTGAAAATCACCATCACGCTCTTTTCATTTGGAAGGAGTTTACAATGAAGCAACCACTGGCATATATCACCGCCGCATGGAGCGGCAACGAGAAGAAAGACAGACCCAAAGCGGCGCGGTACTGCCGAGCGGTATATGAGGCGGGCTTCTCCCCCGTCTGCCCCATGCTGTATCTGCCCCTGTTCCTCAATGGCGAAGCCCCAGCGGAGCATGAGGCCGGGGTATCTATGGGGCGTGACCTTCTGCGCCGCTCCCGTGTCCTTGTCGTCTGCGGCGACTACGTTGACGAGGCCGTGAAGCGCGACATCGCCCTGGCGGAGAGGTTGAGCATCACCGCTACGACACTGGAGGGGATTTTGACCATCCGGGAGCATGGGCGGGGTGAAGTCCTGTGATTCAGGCATTGATTACAAATGTAGGCAAGTACGCTGAGAACAAATTATCCGGGGAAGAACTGACGTTCCCCACCACAAAAGAACAAGTACAGAGGTTGCTTGCCCGAATTGGTGTAGATGGTGTCCGCTATGAAGAAATTTTTATTGTGGACTACGCTTCGGAGATACCGGGACTTTCCGGGTGTTTCGGCGAACATGAGGACATTGACGAGCTAAACTATCTGGCATCTCTCTTAGCGGAAATGAGCGAACGCGAACTAGAGCAGTTTGCCGCCGCCGTGGAGTACGGAGACTACACCAACGGCGCACAGGACTTAATCAACCTCGCCCAAAACTTAGAGCATTACGATTACTTCCCCGGCATACACAGCCATGAAGATTTAGGTTACTACATGATAGACGAACTTGGCACCTTAGACCTTCCTGAGAGTATAGAGCCATATTTTGACCATGAATCCTATGGCCGAGATGAAGCTCTTAACCGGGGCGGCAGGTTCACTGATGGGGGCTTTATCGCAAAGAATCGCAGTGGATTTATGGAACATTACAGCGGCAGGGCTGACCTCCCCGATGAATACAAGGTTTTTGCATATCCAGAGCCGGAAAAGTCTATCAAAAAAACGATTGCGGCCTACAACCAGATGATCCAGGAGGCCCCCATCATCGCACACAACCGCCCCCAGGCAGAACATGAGGACAGAGGAGGATGAACCTAAAATGAGCGTGAAATATTACGACATTGACGAAGCGGCGGCCCGGAGAGCCAAAGAGGCGAATAGCTTTTATGATTACAAGCCTGGGAGCGCAACCGCCAGCTATCGCGCAGACGCGGACAACGCCATTGGAATAGCGGAAGAACAGAAGTCCAGAGTTGATCCGATGTACCACGAAAAGATTGACCGTTTGCTGGACACCTACCTCCGCAAACTGGCCGCCAATTACAACGAGCGCAACCATATTGATGCCCGCGTCCCCTCCGTTATGATCGCGGGGCCTGCAAATTTCCCAAACAGGAAGAAGGAGAAGCAAAACGCGGCCCGTGACCGCAACATGGAGGACTGGCAACACATCCGGGGCTTGCTAGATAAAATCCAAAGCACCGGGCGGGGCGGGATCAGCGCGGACGATCCGGCGGCGGTGGATAAACTGCGTGAGAAGCTGGAGGGTTTGGAGGCAGATCAACAGCACATGAAGTCTGCCAACGCACACTGGCGCAAGCATAAAACCATGAAAGGCTTTCCGGGCCTCTCCGATGCAAGCGCGGCGGCGGTTGACGAGAAAATGAAAACCGCCTATTCCTGGGTACAGAGAAATGGCCCCTATGAGGCTTGGAAGCTACAAAACAACAACGCCAATATGAAGCGCATCCGTGATCGGATTGCAGACCTAGAGCGGCAAGCGGAAAAGCCGCCCACCGGCTGGGCCTTTGAGGGCGGCGAAGTGGTGATGAATACAGAGGAAAACCGCCTGCAAGTCCTCTTTGACGAAAAGCCGGATGAAGCCATGCGGCAAGAACTCAAAAGCCGGGGGTTCCGCTGGGCACCCAGCCAGGGTGCGTGGCAACGGCAGTTGACGGATAATGCCATCTACGCGGCAAAGCAGATTCAGGCGATTCAGCCATCAGAACCCGCGCCGGGGAAGTCCATCAAAGAGACGATTGCGGCCTACAATCAGCAGATTGCGGAGAAGCCAACGGATCCCCCTGGGCGATCCCAGCCCACCCATGAGGACAAGGACAGATAAGCCCACTTCGGGCCAGATTGGCCCGAAGTCCACGGAAGGAGGACATGATAGTAAAAATTGAAAAGGCCATTTTACGCATTAGACACGCCTATGAAATAGCCCAGCAGATGGGAAATAATCTTGTGCTGGCCTACTCTGGGGGCAAGGACAGCGATCTATTGCTCGACTTGGCCCTGAAAAGCGGGGTGCCGCTAGTTGTTCAGCATAACCATACTACAGTTGACGCGCCGGAGACGGTCTACTACATACGCGAGGTCTTCTCTCGCCTGGAAAAACAGGGAATTTCCACAAGAATCAACTGGCCCCCGGAGATTGAGGCCGCAGACGGCAAGCGAACCCGCGCTACCATGTGGAACCTAATCCCGAAAAAGCAGATGCCTCCCACAAGGCTAGTCCGCTATTGCTGTGAATATTTCAAACACAGGCAATTCGATGGACAGCACATTATAACAGGGATTCGCTGGTCGGAGAGTCCCAGACGCAAGAGGACGCGGGGCCTACATGAGAAATTAGGTGCGCGTCCAAAAGAGAGGATCATCTACTTTGACGAAAACGACGCGACACATAAATTGGTGGATATTTGCCACAGCCGCGCACAGATCGCCACCAATCCAATGATTGACTTCACGGACGCGGATGTGTGGTGCTACATCAAGGCCCAGGGGCTACAGGTAAACCCGCTGTATGCCCTGGGCTACAAACGGGTTGGGTGTATCGGTTGTCCGATGGCTGGTAGTAGGGGGATGAATTTTGAGTTGCAAATGTACCCCAAATATGAGCAGGCGTACATCCGGGCGTTTGACAAAATGCTAGAATCCCGCCGTAGCAAAGGAAAAACGACCTCTACTCTCTGGAAAGATGGAAGAGACGTGATGGACTGGTGGACGGGCAGAGTGCCGGCCAGTGCTAGAAAATGAGGAAGGAGGTAAACTTCACAATGGCAACAACTATGACCCCATCACTCACGGACAACGAGCAAGTCAAAGAACTTCTAGCGATTTTACAAAAGCATAACGCGCCACAAAAAAAGGCGCTTACCAGCGTTTTGACCCAGGTAAAAAACATGGAGCAGCAGTACGAAAAAATGACGGCGGAACTCACCGCCATGCGGGGGGAACTGGCCCAGGCGATGGCGCGAAAACACCCGGCAGTCCAGTTCATGCAAGACGCAGTAGCCGCCGCAATCAGCCGCGCCGCGACACTCCGAGACAACATCTCTCGCTTGAAACAGGCCGTCATCGGCGGCTGTAAACGCGCCGTCTCCGCTTTCCAGGAGCAGGGCATCTCCGCGCTGGATCATGTCGCCCGGTTCTTCCGGGTGAAGCCCATCCTGGAATCCATGCGGGACAGGTTGGCAAAAGACATTCAACAGGATAACAGGATGATAGCAAAAATCGAGACCATCAGCACGGAGTACCACCAGGCCGGGCGGCACCTGGGGAATATCGGGAGGGCCATCATCGGGAAAGAGCCGATCACCGAGGGGAAGCCTATGGGAAAGGTTGCGGCGGCTTTTATGCTCCCCCTCCGTGCGGATCGTGCTTGCTGTAGTGCTATGAAAAAACACATAGAATCCGCTATCAGCGGCATTGCCCGATTGGAGGAACGGGCCGAGCGCAAGCCCTCCATCAAGCAGACAATGGAAGCGTACAACAAACAGATCGCACAGAAACAGAAAGGGATGCCGCCCCAGGAGCGTTCCCGGTCTGCTTCGCATGAGGCACAACGCTAGACAACTTCGGGCCAATCTGGCCCGAAGTGCGGAAGGGGGTATTTTTTGCAAGAGGATATAGAACGCCGCACCATTGCGATTATCGTGAAGGCCCCCAGACTGACGGCGCGGGTGCTGGCCGTAGTCCTGGGAGCCGTCGCTCACGAAATTCAGAAAGGCATAGAGCAGAGGAAAACCCCGCAGGGGCGGCAGTCGGTGGCAAAGCTGATGAACCACCACGGCACAAAAAACAGTATGCCGTTGGACGGTGAGACCCGGCTGTTTGACCAGATAGCCAAAGGATTCAAGGTGGATTACGCGTTCCACCCAAAGGGGCCGGGACAATTCCTATTATTCTTCAAGGCCGGACAGGTGGATGCCATCACCGCCTGTTTTGCCGAATATACAAAGCGTGTCGCGGCACTGGAAAAGGGCCAGCCTTCCATCAAAAAGCAGCTTGAACGGTTTGGAGAGATGGCACAATCCCGGCCCCAGGAGCGTGAGCGGACAAGGGAGGCGGTACGGGATGAACACACACGATAAAATCAGAAAGTACCTGCTCCCCAACATCCCCTACCTGTTCATCCTGTGGGCCTGTCTCAAATTGGGGACGGCCTACCGCATGGCGGCGGGGGCCAGCGTAGCCGAAAGGCTGATCGGCACCGCACAGACCATAGGCCCGGCATTTGAGACAATCGCGCCGGGCCTCCATCTTTTTGACTGGCTTGTGGGCCTCGCCGGGGCCGTGGTGTTTCGTCTGATTATCTACCAGCGCACCAAAAAGGCCAAAAAATTCAGGCGGGATGTGGAGTACGGCTCCGCTCGATGGGGAACCCCGAAGGACATCAAGCCATTCATTGACCCCAAGTTTCAGAACAATGTCATCTTGACCGGCAGTGAGTTTTTGACAATGAACACCCGCCCCAAAATTCCCGGCAATGCCCGGAACCTCAACTGCTGCATCATCGGCTCGTCCGGCTCCGGCAAGACCCGCTTCTGGCTGACCCCCCAACTGCTCCAGGCCCATAGTTCCTATGTGGTAGTTGATCCGAAGGGGAGTATTCTCGGTCAAGTAGGTACATTTCTAAGGCGGCAGGGGTACAAAATCAAGGTATTCAACAGCATAGATTTTTCTAAATCCATGTGCTTCAATCCTCTGGCCTACATCAAAACGGAATCCGACATACTCAAATTCGTAACGGCTTTAATAAAAAACACGCAGGGCGACGGGAAGGAGTCAGATCCATTTTGGACGAAAAGCGAAACCCTTTTATACTGCGCTTTAATCGGCTACATCGTCTTTGAGGGGCCGGAAGAGGAACGGAATCTACTTAGTCTTGTGGATATGCTCAACAATATGGAGACAAAGGAGAATGACGAGAATCACAAACACGCCATAGATTATATGTTCGCGGGGCTGGAAAAGCGCAAGCCCGACCACTTCGCCGTGCGGCAGTACAAAAAATTCAAAAATGCCAGCGGCAAGACGATGAAGAGTATCTTGATTTCCTGCGGGGCGCGGCTTGCCCCCTTTGACATCGGGCAACTCCGAGAAGTCATCGCCTATGACGAGTTGGAGTTAGACCGTATGGGCGACAGAAAGACAGCCACATTCTTTATCATAAGTGACACGGATTCGACCTACGGCTTCCTCGTGGCTATTGCATTTTCAATGATGTTCAACATTTTATGCGAGAGGGCCGACAACAAATACGGCGGCAGTTTGCCCCATCATGTGCGGGTACTTTGGGACGAGGTAGCCAACACGGGGCAGGTAGATCAGCTCGAAAAAATTTGCGCCGTTATTAGGTCTCGGAATCTCAGCATATGCCTCTTTTGGCAGGCCCTATCTCAGCAAAAAGCGCTGTACAAGGATCATTCCGAAACAATTTCCGGCAATATGGACAGCGTGATTTTCCTCGGAGGTCGAGAACATAGCACCATCAAGGAGCTTGCAGAGGTCTTGGGGAAAAGCACAATCTTCAACCAAACCGAGGGCCGGACACGGGGCCAGTCGCCGTCCTACAACCAGAATTTACAGCAGTTGGGCCGCGAACTCATGACCATCGACGAGCTAACAACGATGCCCGGAGACAAGTGTATTTTGCAACTCCGGGGGCTACGGCCCTTCCTTTCCCCGAAATATGACTTAAAGAAGCATCCGAACTATCGCCACACCGCCGAGGCCGACAAGCGCAATGCCTTTGACCTCACAAAACTTGTTACCCGGCGCATGATGAAACTGAATCCCAATGAGCAGTGCACATTATATGAGGTAGACGCAAGGGACGAGGACGAAATCATAATCGAGGACGAGGACATCTTTGATTATGACGATTTGGACGATCCCGATGCGTTTGTCTAACTTCGGGCCAGATTGGCCCGAAGTCCGCGCCGCCAGAGATGGCGGCTTTTTTGCGCTCAAAATCAATCAAACACAGAAGAAAGGAAACACCGGGAAATGTGAAATTTTCCGGGTACAGGTACGCGAATGGAGTTTTTTACAAGCGCAGTCGGCACCTTGCAAACCTTAGTTATCGCCCTGGGCGCAGGGCTTGGAGCATGGGGGGTTATCAACCTTTTGGAAGGGTACGGCGGCGATAACCCAGCCGCAAAATCACAAGGGATGAAACAGCTCATGGCCGGTGGTGGCATCATTCTTCTCGGCACTACTTTGGTGCCTCTACTGGCAACGCTATTTTAGGGTAGGGAGACATGGGATTTCTCACCGACTGGATAGCGGATTTTATACGAACCCTGTTTGTTGATGGGATCATGGCCAATTTAGGCGGCCTGTTTGATAACGTCAACGCCCAGGTCGGAGAGATTGCAGGCACAGTGGGAACATCCCCGGCGGCGTGGCATCCGGGGGTGTTTTCCCTCATTCAGCAACTTTCCGAGACCATTGTATTACCCATTGCCGGGATCATCCTGACCTTTGTCGCCACCTATGAGCTGATACAACTTATCATCGACAGGAACAATCTGAACGAAATAGACACCTGGATATTTTTCAAGTGGGTCTTTAAGACGGCCATCGCCGTTGTGATCCTGTCCAACACCTTTGCCGCAGTTATGGCGGTATTTGACGTGGCTCAAAGCGTCGTAAGCGGGGCCGGAAACCTGATCGGAGACAGTACCGCCGTCACGCCGGATATGTTAGACACCTTCCGGGATGAATTGATGGAGATGGACTTAGGCCCCTTGTTGGGGCTATGGCTTCAATCATTCCTGGTACAGACAATCGTACTCGCGTTGAATATCGTGGTCTTTGTCATTGTCTACGGCAGAATGATAGAGATATTTTTACTCACCAGCTTGGCCCCCATCCCCTTCGCAACTCTAAGTAACCGCGAATTTGGGAGCATGGGCCAGAACTATTTCAAGTCCCTCTGCGCCATTGGCTTTCAAGGCTTTTTGATTCTGGTCTGCGTGGCGATCTATGCCGTTTTGGTGCAGAGCATCGCCGTGAGCGGCGACCCCATCGGCGCGATCTGGATGACGGTGGGATATACCGTTTTGCTCTGCTTCACCCTCTTTAAGACGGGGAGCCTTGCAAAGTCCATCTTTGGAGCAAGCGGATAATTTTTGAAAGATAGGAGATTTTTGCTATGAGCAATGATAAAACACCTGCACCGCCAGAAATGGCACCGGCAACCGATCAGCTAAAGCTAGATTTTTCAGCGGTTCGCGTGGTTACACCGAGAGACAACTTTTTAGGCTTTGCCAACGTGGTAATCAATGACGCTATCAAAATCGACGGCCTACGCATTATGCAGGGCGAAAAAGGCATTTATGCCGGGATGCCTAGTGTTCCAGACCCTCAAAAAGAGGGTGAGTATAGGGACATCGCATATCCCATCACAACTGAGGCCCGCGCCGCACTGGATAAGGGCTTGGGTGAGGCATATATGGCACGGCTTGAATTGGAGCAAAGCCGCTTAGTCGCGGCTACGGCGAAACTACAGCAAGGCTACCAAAAGCCGGAGCCAAAGCCCATGAAACAGCAGATTGCCGATGCCAAAAGGCAAGCGGCAAGGGGTAACGCCGCCCGCGCCGCCCAGAGACAGCGCGACAGAGTGCAGCAGCCCGAACACGCCAGCCGATGAAAGCGGGGGGGGGGTAAGCAATGGCACACAGAAAGCCACAATATGGCGCGGCCTGTTATTACAGTAATAAGCTAATGGGCCGCTGTACTGTAGCTGATAGCGAGGCATACGCCGCGCTGATGGACACCTGTAATCATAACGCCGCCCGTGTCTTGCGGGAATACGCCTATTTTTCGCCTGAACTAAAGGCCATCTTAGAAAAAGTGGCGGCGATACAGGCGAAGGAGCAAAGCCGTGGGACACAGGGGAATTTGTTTCAAAGTCCCCAAAAATCCCCTTGGGGAGAGGTTCAGCATTGCGACCCCCTCTGTCCCGGCGTGTTCATGGTGACGACACCCGGACACGGCGGCATCTTGGTATCAAAAGAAATCGCCGCCGTGCTTTCCCCCGCCGCCCGGAAGAGCGGCTTCCAGCAAGGCGGGTATCTTTGCTTTGAGGAAGATACCCAAGAGCATATTGTCCTACGGGAACTTTTGGATAAAAAGTTGTGGGACATTCCAGACCGCATCAGAGATCCGGCGGCCTTTGAGGAAGCGATCAACAAGTCTCTGCGGGAGCATAACCCGGATTATTGGAGAGCGCGGCAGGCCGGGATTGAACGGGCCGCGCTCCGGCGGACGGCACCCACAGCGGCCCATCATGCGGAACGATAAAACTTCGGGCCAATCTGGCCCGAAGTTAGAGGGCGAACATTCACTCCGCCTAATTTTTAATTACTCACCCTCAATTGCAAGTGCCTCTTTCAATTGTTCCTTGCTTGGAAGCACTGTTTGATAACGAGCCGCAAAAATTTGATTTTGCTCTTCAGGTAACATCATCTCGACCATCGCGTTTTTCTTATCTTTGCAAAGCACGATGCCGATGGTTGGGTTTTCGTCTGACAGCTTTACCTTGCGATCATAATAATTTACATATGTTTGCATTTGCCCGATGTCCATATGTTTCAGACGACCAATTTTCAGATCTATCAGTACAAAGCAACGCAACAAGCGGTTATAAAAAACAAGATCGACAAAAAATGATTCTTCCTCAAAGGTAAACCGTGCCTGTCGATCCATGAAGGCAAAGCCTTTCCCCAATTCAAGTAAGAACTGTTGTAAGTGGTCAATGAGCTTCTGTTCCAGTTCAGTTTCAGTATATGATGCCTTTTCGGGTAGTCCCGTAAATTCCAATACATACGGGTCTTTGAACAAGTCCTGTGGCGATTCAATCAGTTGTCCTTTTTCCGACAATTCACGGATTTTTTCTTTATCACGCGAGAGCGCAAGCCGCTCGTAGAGAGAGGTGTCAAACTGTCGTTGAAATTCCTTGATAGACCATCCGTTTTCGGCAATTTCCCATTCATAAAAACGGCGTTCATCTTCGTTTGGAATCCGCATGAGTTGAATGTAATGCGTCCAGCTAATATTCGGATTGAATTGGGTAATTGCCGATTGCCCAATTGCCATTTCAGAGTAAACCACATAAAAACGACGCATCAGCTTCAAATTTTCCACAGAAAAACCTTTGCCCAAGTTCGCCGTCAAATATTCTGACAGGCCTTGCAAGATGTGTTTGCCATATTGTGCGCGTTTTTCGCCTTGCTGCTCTTTTTCAATGATTCGGCGACCTATTTCATAATAGGTAACGGTCATTGCAGTGTTTATGTTTCTTTCTATGCTACGCCGGGCCTGCTGAATCAGCTCATGGACGGATTGAAAAAACTCAAATTCATCGCGCTCAGACACGGGCGATGCCAATGTCTGATTTTCTTTATTATTTACATCACCCATTTGTTTGCCTCCTAGTCATATCTCATGTGTATTGTAACAAGTTTTACTGAAAAAACCAAGGGCGAATTTTTAGTTGGAGGTGAATTGCGATTTAACCCAAACTTACAAATGCAAACAAAGCTTCACGAAAGGAGATGCCGAAAGCAAAGAGAACATCTATAAAATTCTTTGGTTTTCGGTTACATGAATTTTGGCCTATGTGAATATCCCGAACGACCTATCCAAGATCAAGACAAAGCTGGCCTTTAACTTGACCAAACGCCAGCTCATTTGCTTTGGCACAGCGGCGGTGATCGGCATACCGACATACCTCTTCACCCGCGCAATCATCGGCAACATGGGGGCAATGTTCCTGATGATCGTTCTCATGCTCCCCTGCTTTCTGCTTGCCATGTACGAGCGGGACGGCCTACCCTTTGAGAAGGTTGTGCGGCACATTGCCCGATCTAGGTTTCTTTGGCCCACCGTGCGGCCATATAAGACAGAAAATTTTTACCATACTATCACTAATAAGCGGGAGGTACAACCGATTGGCACAGCCAAAAAAACAACTGTCAAAAAGATATAGGCCCCAAAAGAAGCGGGGGCCGCAGACGGCACAGCAGACCATCCCATACCGCGAAATGCTCAAAGACGGCATTTGCATGGTGCGGGATGGTTTCTTTACGAAAGTTATCGCTTATGAGGACATTAACTACTCCGTGGCATCCACGGACGATCAGG
>Ga0123355_10005176_pt1 | contig 19033 bp, 13 predicted proteins | sample TergutEmb28metaG_3_FD_89872 | JGI IMG/M metagenome (GOLD analysis project Ga0123355, IMG submission 89872) | Embiratermes neotenicus P1 segment gut microbial communities from Petit-Saut dam, French Guiana - Emb289 P1 | ecosystem: Host-associated > Arthropoda: Insects > Digestive system > Gut ... | reverse complement strand
TATATATATGAAGTGTTTCTTCGTAAAAGGTGTTGCGTGAAATTGTCTGCATTAATGAACAGATTCTGTACAAGGAAAATAAAATACAAATATGACACAGATAGTTGACCACTCCTTGACGGCTGGCAGAGAACTGAATTCTCCAAAGAACACATGAATCACGTACAAACCAGCAACCAAAGGAATCCCAGCGCTCAACACACTGCGCTGTACAACCATGTTACTGCCACTGAATTCATAATGGCCGTGCTTCTGAATAAACCCTATTCAGTTTTGAATTCGTATTTCAATTTGGTGACAGTAACTTCCCTACATTTCTGTTATGTAAATATTTATCTCTTACATTGTGAATAAAATATTGCAAATATTGATTTCCAAAACTTAGTTCAGTAATGATTGTTTTTACTCTTGTCGCAGCGCTGAATGTCGAGTTTGAGGTATTCTTGACGTTCTGAACGGTTGTTTGGTAGGAAATGTGCACAAGTTTCTGGAGCACCAGCTGCCTCCAGCTTCTGTCCTGAAATAGATGTAGCAGGTTCCTCTGCAACGCTGGTGTCCCATCCACATTACAAAGAGCCACACATGAAGAAACCTTGAATTTTGTTTCAAAGAAAATTATACGTATTTGTTTTGTCGAGTGTTATTAGGATTTGTTATCAGGAGGAAGAAGAACGCTTTTTATTCTTGAATAGAATTACATTATATTATCGAAATAAATAAGGTCCCATGTTCTAGTCCAAAGAAATTACATTTTAGTCCAAGTTCGCTGTCGCTTGTCTAACTGAATGAGACAGATATGACGACGGTCTTGCTAACGTACTCTCCCCGTATGATTGTGGGCTTGTTAGGGTACTTTCCCCATGTTACTGTGGCCTTGGTGGGGTACGGTAAAAATATGATTGTGGCCTTGTTAAAATGGTGTCCCAATATGAGTGAGGCCTTTTTAAGGTACTGTCCCAATATGACTATGGCCTTGTTAAGCTACGGTACCAATATAATTGTTGCCTTTTCAAAGTACTCAAAGTATTCAGTATTTTTCTCGATAGAATGAGGAAAAACATGGCAAATCCATTCACCTTAGGTAGCTTTCATGCAGAATATTATATCTGGAACTTTTCAAATATGAAGAGTTATTACTTAACACTACACACCGACGTTCTGTTTATTTAGCCTTGGTCTGTATGGGAGCGGTACTAAAAAATGCATCCAGCATATTTCTGTCTTTGCTGCCTAAACAAATATCATTCTGAAGACCATTAGCCACTCCCCCTGCTCCTTATATGGTTGTGTCTGGGTTCAGAAGCTATTCGTGCTTGTCGACAGTCCCTCCCAGGTAAACAGTGCTGCCACTTCAGGTCGCCATCTGATTCTTTCTCTTCGCGAAAATCAGAGAAAAATTATAATACTCTGGCACTTATTGAAGGAAGTAATTTAAATTTTCTTACGTACGATTCTGTCGAATTCACAAACACTGTGAAGAATGCAGGCCAAATTGTTCACTGTGTTGTACAGCAGCACAGACTGCAGCTCTTCGCACTGTGTTGACGCTGGGATACTACCGTTCTTTATGCAATTTGTACTGCCATGGCTACATCCTGCCCTGTGAATAGTGTAAATATATGAAGCCCTTAATTTGTGTCAAACTTGTGTGCGTTATTTTGTTGTGTCTCCTCACATGTCCCGTTATTTTCCTTTCCCCAAAAGAACTCATGCTGCTGCATCAAAAATGACTACTGTAAACGTTCTGGCATAGCAGCCTTAATTAGTAAACTATGAATATGCGGCAACCACGTGTCCTGAGCTATTTCAAGTCAAATTAAGGAAGTACTTTTCAACGCTCTTCGCTCTTCTGGGCTGTTTCACGGTGTAGGTTGGTTTATAACCGACATTTCGGGGCAGCATATCGGCCCCACCTTCAAGGGTCAAGACGTCCTTCCTTGGACTTATTGACCCTTTAAGATGGGACGTCGGTGCCAAACTGACCCACGCCTCGCTGCAACCCGGAAGAACGCAGATCTCAGCCACGCCGAAGCAGAAGCCAAAAATCTCAGAAAATCTATTCTTGTAACTCCCAGTTCAATATTTCTGCCCTTTCTTTTCCTCATTTTTCCAATGGTTGTTCTCCAAAACTGTTTGTATTCGTGTTTCCATCAAGCTGAATAACCTCCCTTCTCCGCCTGAAAGTATTTAGTCGGAATTCAGGCTCATGGTAACCATTTGTATGGAGTCAGCTCAGTTAAAACTACATTATGGCATTCGAATTCCGCACAATCCAGGTCATTGTTGTCCTTCAGTCTGCACACTGCCGATCTCTTCTTAAAACTTTCTCCACAAAATTGCCTTTATTTTTGATAACGCACCCTTCCTTCCTTCTGTCTTTGCACTTTCGAACACTTTTCTTGATATCAAACCGTACGCCAAGGAGCGAAACTTGTAGGCTAGTTTCTAAACGCAGGATTCATTGTCCCAACATCACCCGACGCCAGTCGATGTCATTCACGCTATTATGTACGATTCAATTTAATATTACCCTCTCAAGTACGTTTCAAACACCTAATCACAGAACTTACTTTCTGAAGACTTCTACTTCCCATTCTGCACAATCTACATTTTCTTCCCAGCTTAAACTCCAGTGCTCATCGCTTGACAAACACGCGGATACGATCCCATAAGCCTTAGACCGCCTGGCAACATCGTTCGGTTTACACCGCAGTGACTTTTGTAGACAACGAAGTCGGCAATAGAAGTTATGCCTTATGGGCCAGACTTGAGGGGAAGAACGCCCGACTCTTCCTCAAGAGTGCGCCCCGGCAGAAGAAATCGCTGTGTTTGTATGTGCTGTGTTGTCCTGTTGAAGTAGATTTTTGTGATGGGCCATTTGCCGTCAACAACGGTTTGTGTTTCACGGTTTATTATTATGTACATCTATTCATTCGCACAACGGGATTTCTGGCCTTGAAATCATCGTGTAACACGTTCAAGAATTCATTACTTTTTCCCTCGCAAGACAGCCCTCATTGAACAGAACTTTCTTATTATCGAGGCTTCACAATCACACTCAGACACACCACATTTGATACGATTCCTCTGGACGAATGATAAGCCCGCAGCAGAGACCTCTACCTTACAACACACATCACTCAGAAGAGACAGATGTCTAATCCTCCAGGGGTTTGGAACCCGCAATTCTAGCAAGCGAGCGGCCGCAGACCTATGACTCATACCACGCGGAAAGGATTTAGTATAAGAAAATCATTTCTGAAACTGGCTAGAGGGATCAACTGCTTTCGAATTATAAAATTCTTATTGCACGTGCCGCTTCGGCCCGCAGACCTTAAGGTCTTGCGACCCACCATCTCAATTAACCTCGCAGAACAATTTTTTGTCTTTTACTCCTTTGTTGTGCAAAATCACCTAACATTATTTATATGAGTTTTATGGTTTTCTAGCTGTACAGACTCACACTGTAGTCGTGGGTTATGACACCATTTACACTGGTATGGGAATGATATATTTCAGAGAAAAATGTTGTCCTCCGAAATGTTGGCAATTACATACACGGCGTCATATCCCAGTAGACTACAATATGAAAATTATTTAACTTTCCACCAATTTCACTGAATTAGTGGAGGCAGTGGGCGCTAAATGCAGGACTAAGGACAAGGGCTGGACCGCGGGACAATTACGATTGGATTTTCGGTAGGAAGAACAAACATGTCTTCTTCAAAGCGCCCAAAACGTATCTAGAGCCCACCCAGCTCTATAAACAATCAATAACTTTGGCTGTATTCCAGGACTGATTAGGATGGGGCATGAAGCTAACCACTCGCCTCTGTCTAGTGCCAAGATAAGGAATGTGCATGGTGCTTAAACAGGCGTAGGGACAACTTTACTTTTTACCTTGAGAGAAAGGCGTATTCATTCAAAAGACCGACAACTGTGTTAACATCGCCTTTTGTTAGAGTTTAAGCACTGGAGTTGATTCCGCACGCAGTAATGTGTCTATGCAGGCAGTGAAGGGGAAACCTACACACTAGTTAGTTTTCTAACCGGTAGGTGACGTAGACGTGACATGTGCTGAAACCTGCCGACAGACATGAGAAACCACACCGTAATGTTTGGGCGCCATTCCGATACCGTGTACGTGCGCAGAAAAGGAAATATTTCTTTTGTCCATTTTCGTATTAAATTTGACGCTTTAAACAATTCAATGTACGTAGGCAATTTCTTCAGTTTATGTTGTTACACTACACTTGCATACCTTTGTAAGGTGTAGCTTATTTAGAGCTGACAGTAACCACAAACAAAGTTTTAATGTGTCACAATAAAAGACTGAAGGCTGATGGGACAATAATGCGCACCTTAGGTTGGCCAATAGTCTGCAGAGTCTAAGATTATTGAGCGTTTCAGTGCACATAATAAGACCAACAAATGCACGTATGTAAAACCTTTTACGTACGTGCATTTGCTGATAAATAGATTTTACATACGTGCATTTGTTGGTCTTATTATGTGAATTCAAATATCCATGTAGTGCACGGATATGGAAGTTATTATAGTAGTATTAAACGTATTTTAAGAAATCTACAAAAAAAAAAGCAGGTAAGGATTTGTTGGCTTTTTTCCCTCAGAAAAATCCAAGAATTATCCTAAGGAAACCAGAAGGTACAAGTATTACTAGCATCAATTCCTTCAATCACAATGCAGTGACGAAACACTTCGACAGTCAAATGTTGGTTATGGAGAAACACAGACTTGTTGAAAGAAGCACTATTAATGTAGATAAAACAGGAATTTATACTGTTTAGAAACGCGCTAAAATTTAGGACCGAAAGGCGAAAAACAGGTTGGTTCAGCTATTTCTTGCGAATGAGGGACGAAGGTAACTGTTGTGTGCAGTAAGTGTCTCTGGTAATTTCGTTCCAAGTATATCAGACTTTCCAAATCGGGGATGCTTCCTCAGTTTGGAAAGAGCTGTCCTGTTGGAGCCATTTATTATTGCTCTTGAACCGGGTTGTTTAATGAAGAACTGTTCTTTATCAGGCTTGAACATTTTTAGAGTTGTGTCAAACCTTCCGATGACGCTCCAGTACTTCTTATATTGGACAATCGTGCACGTCAGATTTTCCTCCGAATCTGTAATCACTGCAAGGTTAATAGAATAATTGCCTACATTCTTCCCCACATCCCTCATCGTATACAGCCACCTTGGCTTACGTTGCAAGGACCCCTGAAAGCTACTTCCATCACCGAATGTAATCTGCACTTCAATAGACCAGCACATGAAGAAATTATGCAGTACGAGCTGGCTTAATTGTTCGACATTGTCTTTCTGAAGATCACTAAAATGAAAAAGAAAATATCCGGCTTAGAGCTGCAGATGTTTGCATTCTAAATTTAGAAATGTTCACAAAAATTGAATTTGAAGCTCATGAGGAGACAAATATAGTGACTAACGAGGAATCTGATGGAGGCAATCATTCAGCGACTTCCGTGACCACACAGGTCAATACACAAAATGTGGTGCCACCTTTATGACCCGGCGCTTAAATAAGAGAGAAAGGAATTGTAGAGATTGGCATGATTTTATAGGTATGCGCAATTGCGGTTCTTCATGCTACAGATTTTTTTTTAATAAGTCAACAGTTCTCTTTTTTCCTGCAGCGCCTGCCTGCCTGCCTGCCTGCCTGCCTGCCTGCCTGCCTGCCTGCCTGGCATGGCACGGAGAAGGTAATGTTTTTGGCCTTAACAGTATAATTGAGGTTAAAGTTGGGGACCTGAATTATATCGCCTTTCATTCATTTGGGTGTCATACAATATAAGATTGCGAAAATTTGCTTAGTCATACAACACCATCTGTTGGTACTGATGCATACTGGCACGCAAGTTACCTTAGCGGTTTCGTAAGAAGTACAGTACGTCACGAAAGTAGTTTACTAACCACAAAATTATTTTTATAAATTAATTGCCCCCCCCCCCCAAAAAAAATCAGTAAAACCTTGAAATACGCCGCGATCATTGGCTGACGGCAGCGAGGTGCAAAGTTGTGCACTTGCACCGCTTTGGAGCTTCGCCACATAGGAATTTATTACATCACATACACAAAAAAATTCTACAACAACACAACTAGACCTCATAGGTTCTTAAGAATTAATTGAGGATTTTCATTAAATGGCAACTATGTTACTACGTTTTACAACACTGATAATTAACTAGACAGGAAGTGTACGTATAACATAACACTGAGGCGCGTTCCCGTAACCGCTATTCCAGTCGAAAATCAGTAACTATTAAAAATTATGAGTGCATGTATGTCGTTTTGCTTTAGTTGTCCAGCATACAAATCGCATCTTTTCTGCGCCGTATTACGTTATCTGTGGAATGTCTGGCGGACAATCCCAGCGGCCGCTCGCATGCTGGGATTGTGGGTTCGAATCACGCCGGGGGCACGGATGTTTGTCTCTTGTGAGTGTAGCGTTGTCAAGTAGAGGTCTCTGCGTCGGGCTGATCAATCGTCCAGAGGAGGCCTACTGAGTGTAGTGTGTTTGTGATCGTGAAGCCTCGATAATGAGAAGACCCTGGCCCACTAGGGGCTGTTGTGCTAAGACGGATGAGGGTCTGTCTGACCCTGTCACATTTTTCCACATTACCTCATAAACGACACTGTTTTCGGAAAAGATTTATTGAATGCAAAATGTGGGCTTTGATTTTCTCTACAACTTTTGTCTGAAATATGTCTCATTGTAAGGGTAATTCAGCAAGATATTGTTATAAATGTGTACAGGTCTTCATATAACGTGCCCGTGTCAGATTTCAGTGAACTTGCATTGTATCGACAGAGTTTCGAAAAATACTCCAATGTTAAATTTCATGAAAATCCGTCCAGTGGGAGCCGAGTTGTTCCATGCGGACAGACAGACGGACATGACGAAGCAAATAGTCTTTTTCACAATTGTGCGAACGCAAGTAAAAATGGTCACTTTAGATACAGGTAATGTGCACCACCTTGCAAAAAATCCTGCCGGTGCACCTGGCCCCAGCATTCTCTTGTAAACTTCTAATTTATCACGCAGCGCCATATTCTCGTGTCTTAATGACTATCTAAATTTGATATACATCACAAAACTAATTATCAGTCAACCAGTCGACCTAATTTTCTTGAACCTGGAAGTTCATTATTTTTTCTGTTATTCTAGAACATGACGGAGCGCCATTAGTTATGTAAACCTTCTGCCGTTCGAAGTCTTAGAGACCAAGTTAATTATTCCACAGATACACGAGGTTTGACGTAAGTCAATGTGCATGGATACGAAAGGTTTTAATTACTTCCTAGACTGTGCACTTAGTTGAGTAGTGAGCTTGTAACATTAGTTAATTTCAATACACTCTCGAGTTAATTGCGTGATTTGTTGACAATGTAGTTATTTTTTGGGGTCTGAGATGATCACAGCGTTGATCGTGTCGCCGGGTATTTTGGCAGATAAGTACCAAATTTAGGGAGAAGTCGAATATGTCTGGTAGATAAGTGCCACTGTTTCACAGAAACCTGCCACCTACGCCATTAGAGTTCAATAAATTTTGTAACTAGACATTAATACTTCGGAGGAAGCTACTGCCTCCAACTTCAGGTTACAACTGTACACTGGAGCTCCTGGGCCAACTACACGAAGTCACTTCAGAAGGCAGTAACATTACATTAAAGTGACATCTTATCATAAGAAACACTGCAGTTTAAACACTGTGCATTCATATATTCTCTAAAACAGTATTTCTCAACCGCCGGGCCGCGGTCCGGTACCGGGCCCTGGCATCAATTATGCCGGGCCGCGAGAGGTTCTGCTGGAGTTTGTCCTTTTAATTTTCTAAGCAATTTTCATGAATAAATATTTTATAATGGAAATATTCTGAGGAGAAAAATATTCGTGAATGTGTCGAAAAACTCAGACCCAGATTTTGGCCTGAGGAAACTACAATTTCATTAGTCCAGTGATTGATAACTAATTTAAATGGAATTTTATATGTGTCAACATGCCACACCATATTCATAAGTGTACTGATACTCTTTATGATTATGCCATAATTAAGTATTAATACTTATGTTAGTTTAATGTGTGAACTTAAAAAAAATGAAAAGGAATTTACGAGTAAATTTGTTGGGACCAGGCCCTCATCTTATGAAAAAAGAATTTACCGGGCCGCGGTCTCACAAAGGCTGAGAAACACTGTTCTAAAACACGTTCCGCCCGTTTGTGTCGGCCATCATCAGTAAGTATCATTGTAACATAAACGTAAAAGTATAGAGACGTGGAGGCCACTCCTTCACAGTTGAAACTGAAAGTTATTACCTACAAAGGAATAATATTAACACACACACAGTGATAGCTAAAATTGGTTAAAATACACAGGGAATAACAGTTTGCGTATTTTAACGTTCTAACTGTGAAGGAGAGGCCTCCACCTCAATATACTTTGCCATTTATGATGGCCGACACAAACGGCTGAAACATGTTGCACAAGACAGATGGATGCATAGTGTTTAAACGGTTGTGTTTATTCTGGTAATAAGACATGTCGATTAACCGGCACAACGGGGGCATTGACACCAAAATTTACACGTAAGTGTCTTGTTATTCATATATGATACATTTATCGTAGCTGTTCAGTTGGTTGATTTTTATGGTTCGCAACGATTAATGGCCCGTGGCCCTGAAAGTGATTTCTGAAGGTGTTTCTCCAGCTCACCCACCTTCACTTCACGTACAAGAACTACGAATTGAAAAAACACACTAGTATACAGAAACGGCTCAAAAATTACCGGATGCTAATCTCGGTCACCTGTACTGACAGATACTTTACTGCCTACTGCCAATCTCAGCTGATATAACACCTTTAAGTAAGCCACGACCACTTCCAACGAATTATTTTCTTTATTTATTCTGTAAATCTCTATTTACTCTTATGTTGTTATATTGACAAGGAAAGCAACCACTGGCTGTGTGAAGTATTTTGTACCTTCGTCCAGGGCTACTTAACATGCGGCCTTCGAGGAGAGTATTCGCGGCTTTCCATCAGCTGAAGTTTCAACAATTCAGTTTGTTTGTAAATAACGACTTTCTAGTTAACTGAATACCCCACTTTGCGATATATGCACACACAAGTGCGACGCTCAGGGCAGTTGTTAAGAATTATGCGGCCCTCCTGTGGGTTGAAGTTGGTCAGCCCTGCCTTAGTCAATGCATAGAGTTCTAAGTAATACTGATAAAAAGACGCCTTCGTTCCTTCCATGAAATTAGCGTGACGAAGAAATTTCCTTAGTCGTAACCCAGTTTCCCCGTGGCTGATATTACAACAATTGACAGCACCATGACAGGAGAAAGTCATAGCAGTTAGCGTTGTTACAGCACTGGGGTGTCAACGTTCATGTTCTGAGTGAACGTGGCGCCGTCATCTCAGAGGCTGATACCCCAGATTTCACTTGTTCCGCACAGTTATCATCAAGTTTGAAGTTTTTGCTGCGAGGTCATGCTTTAATACAGATCATATTTCATAGTGAGTTACCTCACTACGATCTCAGTTTTAACATTATATGTTATACACTATATATACCCCTCATACGTTTTCAAGGCACAGTGCTTAATTAAAGACGGTGTCAACTGCTCAAATATATTTATTGGTTTAACTTTTCATTTAACAATACACGGTATTATTAATGAAAGGAGAACTGTGGTAATAAAATATTCTAACGATCGAGTTATTGACGTAGTGAGCCGAAGAGCCAGTAATAAACTTACGAGCTAAGCTGTTCATGAATATCGATGTATTTAGATATTTTCTAAAATTTCTGTCACTGATATACTGCACTTGGGATTACTTGGTTTCCGGATCTGTCCACCATCTAGTATTCCAAAATCAGACAGATTAAAGCTGTTCTTTGTGTTCGACACAATTAGTGTCTCCCCTCCCCTTTGAACCCGAAGACGGGAACAGATATTTGCGAAACCTTGTGTTATTTTATGAATAAGGGAAGACGAAGACCAGCAACTTCGTAATCCTAAATCGATGTATTCAGTTTTTAATTAATTAAGTTAATCAATCCTTAACGATGTGATTTTCGGCCAAATCTGACATATTCTCCACTCCCTTTTATTACAAAAGTCTTTGGTATTCTGTCGACACAGGACTTTCATATCATTATTCACGCAGCCTAAAGTCACACATTTCAATTTGAAACACAATACGTTTGCCAAACTTTAAGCGCAAATAATACACTTATCACGTATTTGATATAGTTGTTACGCTTACTGGGGGTGGAGCGAGGGCGGTGCGCAATTTATCCCAGAATTGTCGCTGTTTACTGGGTTCTGAATCCCATTCCAGGTACACCCTTGTTCGTAATAAATATTTCAATGTTGGAGTCATACGTGTTTCTGTTACTTCCCCTAACTTAATCATTATCAAGGAATCTCCACCCTCGTTTTCATCCCTCAGAAACAGGCGATGGTGCTCTGCCAACTGCAGTTCCCAACGACACCACTGCGATCTTGCAAAAGCGTCACTAATCACTAGTAATGTTCTGCGACTCAAAGCAACACTTTGCAGTACTGACTCTGAAATCACTGACCCTATCTCAAAATCACGTTCATACACACAAAGTTTCAAAAAGGGCTCATAATTCTCTAACATTGCCACAAGTCTTACAACAAAGTTACGGTCCTCATTGCTGTATGATACAAAGGCATCGTATTGATAATCACTATAACTTTCGCAGGCCTTCCTCCTGAGACCACGCCTCCAAATATCCATACGAGCAAGGAACATCCAGTAACGAATATGCGGTCGGTAATGGTACGCAAAACCCGCCACTGCAGAACTTAAAACAAGGAATGAAACAAGAAGCGCGATAATCCAAATCATAAAAGGACCTTCAGAAGGTGGCAACAGACAGTCGTCTCCAAGCGCATCGATGTATTCAGTCACAGGTCTGTTCATCCATTCTTCTGGAGAGAAACAGCGTAGTGTTGAAAGTCCAGCAATGTTCATGTCTAAAAGAGTGAGATTGCGCTTGTTGAGCCATCTTTTTGTTGACAAGAAGGGCATACAATGACACAGCATATTGTTATCGTAGATTTCCAAACGCGTCAAAAAAAGCGCGTCTTCCAACATGACTGGATTCAGGGAAGTCAATTTATTTCGTGAAATAAACACAACTTCAAGTTCGGTGTTGTTTTCGAATAGTCTCTGGCTTGCATTTTTTGTGTAAGCTAGCTGGTTGTCCGATAGGTCTATACCGATCAGACGAGGAAGGGACACAAACAGGGCCGGACTAAGGGTAGTCAGCTGATTGTTATGAAGGCTGAGGTACTGCAGTCTAGAAAGGTGACTGAAGACATCTGGTGCCAGAAAAGAGATCCCACATCCACTAAGAAGTAACACTTTGAGATTATAAAGACCTCGAAACATGGTCGCTGTGAGATTATAGAACTTTGGAAACGGATTGTACTCCAAATTCAGGAATTCTAGTTTGCCCAGGTTTTCAAAAGCACCTTCGTCTATATGGTATATAGAAGCGTTCTTCAGCCCAAGGTGTTTGTTTAGGTTCTCAAGACCCCTAAAAGTCTCCCTTGACACTCGCCCGAGATTGTTGTATGAAAGATTTAGAAACGACAGATTTGTCATGTTCACAAAACTTCCTTCACTCACATCGAAATCGGACGGAGTAAGGGGATCGCCGTAATTTACTGAAAGGTCTAAATATTCAAGTTGTGGTACCAATACTCCAGGCACAACACCTGATAACATGTTGCCACCGAATAATAAGGTCTTCAGTCTGGGCATAATTCTGGGTGACAGGGTACCAGGTTTCAAGTCCGTGGCCACAACTTCCCTCAGGTCTAAGTACTCTAGGCGAGGCATTGGAGGGAAAGATCCTGGTTCCAGTTTCTGGAACTGATTGCGCGATAGAACAAGGTGCGTAATGTTGGAATCGGCCACTGCTTTCATCACGTCCATAGGTGGACGCCTAAGGAATCCCATTCCGTACAGACTGAGGAGATCGAGTGGAACTCCTCCATCTGCCAAGTTGGACACCAGTTCGGCGATGGTGCTACTGTTGAGTGTATTCTGTCCCAAAAGTAAGGCCTTTAGTTGTCTTAGGGGAAGCAGCGCTGACGGATGAATGAAGTCCAGCTGGCAGGCTATAAGGTGTAAATGCTGCAAGGAGGAGCCGTTCATGGGAACCAAATCGTTGGAATCTATCTTCTGAAACGGGGTCTCATCCAGTACCAACTTCTGAAGACTGGGCAGTGAAGATGGAACCAAGGCTGGCGCTATCAAACCAACATCGAAGAAACCACATTTTTTCATACGAAGTTCCCAAAGGTTATGCAAGCCGTCGAAGACACCTGCTTCGAGGTGCCTGAGGTTTTCATTGTAAGAAATTGACAGGTTTCTGAGGGAAATCATCCCTTCAAATGTCCCAGGGTCGATGACAGAAAGATGACTGTTGTGATCGATCTGGAGTTCCACTAAATGCGTCAGGTTGTCCAAGTCTCCTCTATGAAGGGCCGTGAGGACAGTATTCTTCAACTGGACAACCGGGGTCGTAGTGTTGAGGGCGGATGGGAACCGCTTGCAGCCGGATCCTCCATCACACAACACCAACCTGTAAAAATGCACAAATGTGTAAATTGTAGGCGATTTCCAACACTCGTGCTAATTACTACCACTACTTCCTTGGCATCATTACCGGATATGCACTTCATACAGTCTTAACTACGAGAAATAGAATTCAAACTAAAGTGCTCTGATTAAAGGTTGAGTCAAACAGGAGTATAAGATTCTATTAAGTTTAATCTCGTAAATACTAGAGATAATCATTTCTATGGTTAGATGGCGGTGGTGGTGGCGGCGGCGGCGGCTGTGGTTGTGGTGGTAGTAGTAGTAGTAGTAGTAATAGTAGTAGTAGTAGTAGCAGTGGCAGGGGAAGTAGTAGTCCAATCGACTCTAGGGTCGAAGACGTCTCCGAAACATTGGAGGCGGAGGCGGAGGCGGAGGCGGAGGCGGAGGCGGAGGGCCTACTTCGCCAATGCAAGTGTTTACGTCTCATGTCTCTCTACTTCGATATACAGACTGTGTGAAACTTTACTTCCACGTCCATTGTGCAATTTGAGGCTACGATGTTTAAGACAAAATAGAGTGTTTTTCTTAATAATCAAATTTTAAAGTGAAATTATTATGGTGAAATGTTATGACACATAACTGTCACTTAAGATAATGGATCATTTACTGTGCAACCGGAAAAAAGTGCTCCTTCAAATCTGTCTTATAAAGGCAGATTTAAACAGATGGCAAGCGTTTTAGAACCTGATGCATTCAATCCTGATGCGAATTGACAGCTGGCATCAAGCAGTTTTAACTAAAATCAATGAAACACAAGAAGCATTTGCACTCGTTACTAAGCAAAATATAATGTTAAGACTCGAATACAGTTACATGATACGTCTTTTTCAGCGAATTCGACGCAAGAAGATCCATCTGACAGGTTGATCTTTACAAAGTTTGTGTCACTCTATGTTTTAAAAGCATAATTTGTTTAAATAAACATTGCTGCACCACTGATTACTTTATATTTTCTTTGCAATTTCTATTATATTACCCTCACAAGAAACATTTAATCTTTCTGTAATAACAGATTTACAATAAATGGAATTCCTATCTATTTTTGTTTAACTCTAATCATGGACGACCTGATACACATTATACCACATATACTTGTGAATTTTTCAGTCAAAAATGTGTCATTTTTAGGCGCGTTCACAAAATTGCGAAAAACGACTATTAGCTTCGTCATGTCCGTCTGTACGTACGTCCTTCTGTCGGTCTGCATGGAAAAACTCGGCTCCCACTGGACCTAGTTTCATGAAATTTGATATTTTTAATATTTTTCAAAAATCTTTCGAGACAATTCAAGTTTTATTAAACCCGGATAAATATAACGGGTGCTTTACATGGAGACCAACATACATTTTTGATCATATCTCACTCTGGTTGATTTAGAAGGAGAAATGATTCACGAAAAGTTGAAGAGAAATCAAAACACACTTCATATTACAAATTCTATCACTACCAACGAATACAACATTCTATATTTTGTGTTTTAATATTAATTTGCTTCTACATGTTCCGGCGTACTGGCCATCTTCAGGGAGCTTACACCAATGCTGTTAAAACATACAACAATAAAATATTTTGCAATAATCATACATACGAAATGTGCAGTTTTTACTTAAAATATACGATATTTAAAATGTATTATAAAATTATAGTATAGTTTGTTGTTGGTTGTCTTCTTTTACAATTGGTTCTTTGTTCTACATAAATCTATTTCGTTCGATCCTTATTGGACCCGTCTCGTCTATTGACACTTCAAACAAACAAGAAGCAACATACAGAGCAAGTCCACATATCGCGAATTCTATGAGGCCGGCTAAGGTCATCAATGTTACTACAAAACAGTGGATAGAAAACTCACAGGACTGAACTAAATTCACGAACAATCAAAGAAAATAAAACACTTTATTTAATAAATTATTACTCATAACAGACGTCACAGGAAGTTCGCCTTTTCAAGGAATGACGTATCCGCAGAAACGTTTTTGAGAGCGTAATAGATATTTTGTGTTAATTTCAGACACAAGAATACATCACTTCATCTACGACTTAGATGAGAGAAAAATAAACGAATTAACTGGAATAGAAAGAAAATGAGACAGGAAGACAGAGGCAAACAGGCGAAAAAGAAATGATAGTGTGTGTGTGTGTGTGTGTGTCTGTCTGTCTGTCTATGCGCTTGTGTTGTGCTACTAATAAAATACGCAGTTTTTCGTGCACGTAGAAAGATGGCAGCACCATCTTAAAAGTGACGCTATCTTACTGAATTCTCTAAACGTTATACAAATCGTAGATGGGAAGAAGAATGTAAAACGAGTTAAAATAAGGAAAGAGATAGAAGAAAGGAGAAAACAAACCATTCCCCGTTCAGTTCCAAGGGGCCGTTTCGATTACTGTAGTATCCAAATACTTATTCTTTAGAAACCATCCTTTCTCAAACATATTTTGAGCTGTGATTGTTTGCTGAAGTACTAGACCGCAACCAACTTAGATTCCCTTCGTCTCACGTACTTGCCAGGTACCTCACTGCAGGTACAGTCTGCGTCCAAAGGCACAGGTTCTGTTCCGTCAGTGGGCACTAACACATGGCCCATCCACTGATGCACCCGTCCAGCCCGCACCACCAGCAGAGACCAGGCCGTGAGCAACCACCACACCACAACCATGACGCACCCCTTTCAGTCATACCCGCACCAGCAACCAGGACCCGGCACCTGCACAACAGATTAACATAGGGATAAGATGCATTAATCACCAACTCTGAACTTAAGTTTCATAACCTTCAAAATGTTATATATATATATATATTGGTTTTTAAAAACAAGACGTTGAAATTTATAGGACTGGGGTTAATGAATGAATTTTTAGATTGTCTGTACATGTGAAAAGCCCAGACATAAAACACGAAATAGCTTCCTTGGAGGAGTTGGTAAAATATCGCCATTGCGAAGCGTAAAAGGAAATTACAAAGAATAATTCATTGAGAAAGAACATACTATCTCCATCTTCAGGATTTTCTTCCGGCATGTCTGTTTCTGCTTACAAAGCTACGCGGTGTCAAAATAGAAAATTATAACCTGGATCTAAAAGTGAGTTCATATGACCCTCAGTAAAATCATGATGCAATTTGGTAGTGTGTTGGAACTTAAATGAGTACAAGATAGTTAATTCAAAGGCAGCACCCAACAGTTACTACAACTAGGATATTCAAGGTCACCGATAGCAAGTCTATTTCTTCTACTTTATCCCACTTTCTCAGTTGCATTTCTGTCCCTGTATTTGATTCAATTTTCATCACATCTTCCGCCTCTTTCTGCTTCTTCGTTTTCTATTTTCATCCTCTCTTTGTCTCTTTTCTCATTCCTTTGTTTCTCATTGTATCCACATGTCATTTGACGCATCCCAGCAGCGCTACATTCCATCTCCATTCCAGCTGTCGCTGTACTGAATTCTCATGGCTGCAGATCCGTGGAGCGGAATGATGGGTAGCCATTATAAAACTGACAAGTAAAAAACATGAACTATGAACAACTTTTGTTTCGTAACACAATTATTTTATGTGTCCGAGTTACGTCGTAACTCTTGAATCAGTTTTGAATAATCTTGAACTGAGTCTGAAATGAAATGACGGCAGTGAGAGTCTCGTGATCTAGAATCTTATTTTATGGTCCGTTTGATTCCACATCCTTTCCAATTCACAATTTCTGCGCCGCATTCCACGCTGGTTAACACAATGAAATGTATGGAATAGCTCTCTTACAGAATACTGAACTAAAAATTGAAGACGCAACCAGTTTTCAAAATTTGGGCTAAATTTGCAATACGTATTTTCGCTGAAGACTATCTTACTTGAGTACCGGTATGCCTTACGTATAGTAGCTCCACGTTGAGCGTTATGGTTACCAAAGCTCGTCCCTTAACGAAGCTGTTTGAAAAGAATACTATTTCTTCGCCTATGTACGTAACTGGAAACTTTCGGAAACTAATTCTTCCTTCTCATCAGGATTCGGACTACAGTACCGTAAAATGTTAGTATAAATCAATTCACAAGTCAGCATTAGTAACGTTTTTCCGTTTAAATAATTATCTTCAGAGGCCTTGATATACCAGTAGCAGTTTTGGGAATCAGCTTGTGGGACCCGATGTGATCCATGGACTTGGTATTCGTGACAGCCACTTCCTCTGTAACGCTCGTCCGCGGTGCGTGCTGCAGAATTCTACGTGTCTCTGACCTCGTCAGGCTTACATATGAGTCAGCATCTCACCTCGAGCTTGTTTGACGTTTGGAGTCATATGAATCAATACCTCCGCGATGTGTTCAGGCAAGCCTAAGTATTTTAACGGTCAGCTCGTGATGACATCGAGTACCTGAGGACAAACTGACTCTCCTACAAACGTTACAAACGGTGTTAACGTGAAGACAGTGAAGCAGCAGTAGCATCTGTAAGGCCATGCGAATCCTCGTACCTCAGACCGGAAGGAGGAGGTAGCAAATTTATTGGAAACGTTGGTACCCACCCACAACTTGAAAACCCAGAAAACCGCAGTATTAAAAACATACGTAGCTGCTTTTACGCGGTTAACAGACACTACGAACAGGTTATTAAAGACAGTAGTTAATGCCTGGTGTTGATGCTGTTCTGTTAACTCACAAACTGATACACACACATTTTTTTACAAGATAGTCGAATCGATGTCGTCGATGTCCTTTGACACTAATTTCCTCCAAATCAGAAAAAAAGAACTCTATATCGATCTGTATCGAAAATATCCTCTACATGTCTTTAAAAATCGTTGAACAATCCCAAAATATTAATTACGAATAACCACCACAGTTTAAACAGCGCCATTAAATGACCCCAGAATCAGATGACAAATAATCTCCGTAGTCGATATGACGCTGATAAATACCTCACGAACCAATCAACATTTACCCTATATAGTCGACACAACATGGGCCAACCATAACCCATTGGACTGGCAGAGGAGTTCACGTTCATATGTTAATACCCACCGCTGCCAAAAGACGTCACGTCAGTACCTGTCGTGACGTCACCGCTTGCACAAAAGACAGCTAATTGCTCCTACGTGTAACAGCAACAGCCGTAACAGGGCGCGACACAGCCTTCTACGGAGCTGGCTCCACACGCTGACAACCAAGTGTGTGATCAATACTATTAACTCTGTCTTTGGAAGCTGACAGTCTCTCAACCGATCATGAATTTGTCGCCTGTTGGGGAACATGAAATTTCATTACTGTGGTCAAGACAGCCAGCTACCGATCTACCAGCTTTTTACCTGCGCTGGTGCAATCCAGCCCCTGAATCTGACACCTTGTTTGTACAAGATCGATTTTACTTTTGTCATCTCACCTAGGTCTTCATTTAAAGTTTCCTGATCAATGTTCTACGTACTCTGTACTCTATCATCACTAATACATGCCCAGGCCTTTTGCTTCTTCTTTATTTTCAATAACCTACAATGTGTAAGATTTGATTAACAACGTACAGGCTATATTCTGTCTATTCTGAAGAAGAGAGCAGCAGGTTCCTCCAAAACGTTGCTACAATGACCACATTACACGGTATCTTAACCCCGAACATCACAATATTCATCTTCACCACTGTGCAATACAGACCAACTTAGGACGCCAAAGTTGCAAACAATAAAATACTTTATTTGAATGTAATTTTCTGCGACATGTTTTGTCTTTTACGTCACTGTCAAGGAGAAATCCATGAAAACATTAATGGACGACACATAAATATTACGATCCACATACGCAAGTTTTTTTTATTATTATTATTATTTCCTGCTGCTGCACACAACTGGTTTCTACGGTTCGACATGTTTCGCCTACTCACTGTAGCCATCATTAGGGGTTACAATATTATAAAAAATGAGTGATCGTTTTGTATTCAACGATTACGCACAGAGTAAACATTCAGTATCAAAACCTTGGGTCTCCAGTCGAACAAAACCAGGAGATATCTAATATTTGGAGACCGGGTTTTCCACTCTTACATTTTATGTTTTAATATTTGACTTGTATTTTAATTTTAATCTGTATAACTTTAATAATATTATACATCATCCCCCCCCCGTGGCGCTGCGTCCCAACGCGGGCCATGGTCTCCTCATTCTTGAGGTTTCTAGATCACACACAACGACGCATCACAGTCGATAGGACTTCTCTGGACGAGTGATCAGCCTGTCGCAGAGACCTCTACCTGACAACACACAACACTCAACACATAGACATCCATGCCCCCGGCGCGATTCGAGCCCATAATCCCAGCAAGCGAGCGGCCGTAGACCCACGCCTAAAGACCACGCGACCACTGAGATCGGCATTATACATAAT
>Ga0123355_10005175_pt1 | contig 19036 bp, 14 predicted proteins | sample TergutEmb28metaG_3_FD_89872 | JGI IMG/M metagenome (GOLD analysis project Ga0123355, IMG submission 89872) | Embiratermes neotenicus P1 segment gut microbial communities from Petit-Saut dam, French Guiana - Emb289 P1 | ecosystem: Host-associated > Arthropoda: Insects > Digestive system > Gut ... | reverse complement strand
TGGTGGATATGGTTGATTGTTTTTAGCAATCCAATTATACCAAACACCTGTGAGGAGTTCTTTGTTTTTATTACAAAAAAAATCCCGCATTTTTGCGGGTTGTTGCGTTTTGCAAACGCCATACATTCTCGTCATTGCGAGGAGCATAGCGACGAAGCAATCCAGCACTGGTGAGGCACTGGATTGCTTCGTTTTGCTCGCAATGACATGGTTGTAACCTTATTTATAAGTTATCAAAAAAGTCCGCCGGGGCAAACAGCCTGCCACCTGTCAGCAAAGATGGGGCCGACATTGTGTGAGCCTCTCCGTTTATATAGAATACTGCAAAGCCTGGGGCCAGAGTTACTACTGTATCGCCTCGTGTCAACTCAGCGCGTCTTAGCTCTGCATTCCACATAACTTCAAAGCCACGGTTTTCCGCATTAAGGTTTACACGGTACAAATCCACACCGGCTACCTCTATATGGCCGACCAGGTAAGGTGCTTCGCCATATCCAGTGCCTTCGTTGTAATCTTCATGTGTTTCGCCGATATCACTAGGCTCTTGCCGTACCGGTACTAGGCGTAGCGCGCGGGTTGCGGTGGTTTGAGCTGGGTAGCTCGTTGCTACCATGCCATACCAAAGCAGTACTTCATCACCGATTTGGAATTCTGACAATGTTACTATCTGGCGGGTCAGCCAAGCTTGTAGGTCTGCACCTTCATAAATGGTGACATACAAGCCGCCGTTATCTACTGCCATAATAATGGCGTCCTCGGTATCGTTCCACCGAATAGATTCTATTGTATGGTGGGATGGAAGGATATTGTATTCCACATTATCAATGTTGACGATGATGGACAATGCATTACTTTGGGGAATTTCGTGGGTTGTGTAAACAGGGCCGTAGAATACAAGTACTTCGCCATCGGCATGGTCACTAAGTTCTGCCGGGAAGCCAGTTACTGCATCTATGACTGCGAAGCCTGCGCGCATATTGGGCAGCAGCCACAGTATAAGCTGAACTTCACCTTCGGCATCAAGGATTTCTACGGTATAATTGCCGCAGTCAGCCTGTCTTTTTTCTCCTATAAAGCCAAACATTCTTAGGGCATGGTAATCGCCAAATGGGCGTTCAAAGGCTTCCCAAAGGGCAGGGTAGGTGTGTTCGCTGTTTTCATACCCATTTTCACCGTTATTGTAATACCCGTTTTCGCCATTGTTACCATTGTTGTTATACGCGAAAACCGGTGTGGCAATGCCCATGAGTAGTGCTACAGTTAAAATCAGAGCACAAAGTTTCTTCATGATATTTCTCCTCTCGAATATATATGTTGTTCATCAAAAACAACATTAATAGATGTTTTGGTGCATGGTTTCATTCTACCCACATATCATAATAACCATGCAAACCAACCCCTTCCACAAAAATGGCGGGATAATCATCTATGTCTTATTTTAACTTATTTTGCCGCAATGTAAATACGTATCAGTAAAATTGATTTTGTATATTCTCCACAAAAAATCCGTATGGTGCCATACGGTTTTTTTATGCAACTTATACCGATTCCAAATTAAAACTTGTCTGACAGAGCGGCTGCTTGAAACGCGAAGCAAGCGTTTCAAGCGATTTTGCCGCGATAGGCAGATAGGATTTTAATTGGAGTCGGTATTGCCATGGTGGAATTAAAACTCCGGTAGCGATATCTCCGCCTGCTTACATGTTATCTGCCGTAGAAGTCCGTTAAGTACCTTTTCTACAGAGGTTTTGAAATCATGTCTGGCTGCGGCTTGGGTTGCCGTTAGGTTTACTTCGCAATAGAAATCCTCGCCAATGTATACTCTGGCACTTCCTAGATGCTGTCCTGCCTCTATTGGAGCTTGAATTGACTCAGGTACGTAGATTTCTACTGATATAGATTCTTTTTCTTGGGGACTAAGTGGAACTTTCACTGTGTCTACATATACATAGTCCACCGACAGGCATCTGGAACGGGTTACTGGGATTTCTCCTGCGTGAGTTTGACTTGAAATTACCGTCTCATAATTATAGTTGCCGAATCCGTAATTTAGTACAGCCTTTGTATCTTTCCATTTTTGGGCTTTGCCTTTGTCGCCCCAGCCGCTGGCTAGTACCACGGATATCAGCTGCATGTCGTCCCGTTTTGCTGCACCTACAAAGCAGTGCCCCGCCTTGCCTGTAAAACCTGTTTTTACGCCATTGGCACCGGGATATTCTGCAAGAAGGCGGTTTTTATTGTTCTTGGAATAACTGCGCTTGTTACTGGAGAAGTTTGCACTAGTTGTATTGGTAAGCTCGATAAAGCCCGGTACTGTAAGGGCATAGCGGGTTATCAATGCCAAATCATAGGCGGTGGAATGATGATTGCCTGCGTCCAGGCCATTTGGGGTTTCGAATACAGTGTTTATGGCACCCAGGTCACGAGCTTTTTGGGTCATCCCGGCGCAGAACTCCTCAACTGTGCCTGCTAAGTGCTCGGCAATAGCAACAGCGGCATCATTGCTGGACTCTAGCATTAGAGCCAGCATCAAGTCACCAAGGCGGATTTCTTCCCCTGGGCTTAGGCCCATTTTTACCTTTGGGGCGGCGGCGGCTTGTTTTGATACGGTTACGGTTTCGTTTTCTCTTCCGCTTTCGATTGCCAGAATTGCAGTCATTATTTTTGTGGTACTGGCCATTGCCATTGGCTCGTGGTGGTTTTTGCCCCAGAGTACGCGGCCTGTTTCTGCATCCATTAAAATGGCGGCAGTGGCTTCGACTTGCAGGTTGTTATCAGATGCAAATATTGTTGCGGGTAAAAAAATTATCAATGCCAGCAAAATACATAGACTTTTTTTCATGTTAAAGTCCTCCTAGGGATTATGTTAGGAATATTCTTTGCCTTTTTCTGCAAAACATACTAAGAATCGTACTTTGTACATTCCCAGTAATAGGTATATTGTGATATCTTTATATGTAAAGATGAGTGTTTGATTATGAAGAAACGTAAACGCCCGTCACCCCGGGCTTGACCCAGGGCCCCCTTAGTCGTTCGATTAAGATTAGGGAATCCCGCGTCAGGCGCGGGATAACGAGGCTGATGATGGAGGGATATTATGACAACTGACATGAACGAACTTATGCAAATTATTGATTGCGAGCATTCTGACCCGCATCATATTTTAGGGCTTCATGAAATCAAGGGCAGGAGTAAGAAAGGGGCGATTATTAGGGTTTTTAATCCTTCAGCCGCATCCGTCCACGTCTTCTTTCCCAAAGAGTCTCTGAATCGATACCTAATGGAAATGGAACACGCTGCAGGCTTTTTTACTTTGCTGCTGGACAAAATGCCTACCCACCGTTATAAGCTGGCCTTCACAGGGAAAACCGGCGAAGCCTGGGAGAGCTGGGATCCATACTCTTTTGCACCAGCAATCTCCGAGCTGGATTTATACTTACATGGCCAAGGCACTCATTATCAGATTTATGACAAGCTTGGTGCCAATGTAGTAACACTTGATGGCGTTGACGGAGTCCACTTTGCGGTATGGGCACCCAATGCCAAGCGCATCAGTTTGGTAGGGGATTTTAATGGTTGGAACGGCAGGCGCAATCTTATGCGCAGTATGGGAGCTTCCGGGGTATGGGAGCTGTTTGTGCCGGGGCTGACCACATACGACCGATATAAATATGAAATAAAGTCCCACACAGGGGCGTTTTTTTCCAAGGCTGACCCATATGCAAAGTTTGCTGAGCATCGCCCGGGAACGGCATCCATGGTATACGATATTTCGGGATACGAGTGGAATGACTCAAAATGGATTAATAAACGGAATAAAAAAGCCCCCTTGGATGGGCCGGTTAATATCTACGAATTCCATCCAGGCTCCTGGCGGCGGGCTCCTGATGGCCGCTTTATGAGCTGGCCGGAAATGACTGCCGAACTGATTCCCTATGTCAAGGACTTAGGCTACACCCATGTTGAGGTGATGCCCATAATGGAGCATCCTTTTGATGGCTCATGGGGGTATCAAGTTACCGGGTATTATGCAACTACCAGCCGTTACGGTAATCCTCATGAATTTATGGCCTTCGTTGACGCCTGCCATCAGGCTGATATCGGGGTGATATTGGATTGGGTGCCGGCACATTTCCCCAAGGACCCACATGGTCTTGCTATGTTTGACGGTTCAAAGTTATATGAACATGAAGACCCTCGGCAAGGGGAGCATCCCGAGTGGGGGACATTGGTTTTTAATTATGGCCGTAGCGAAGTTAAGAATTTTCTTATAGCCAATGCCCTGTATTGGGTTGAAAAATTCCATATAGACGGCCTACGGGTGGATGCGGTAGCATCTATGTTATATCTGGATTATGGAAAGGATTACGGCCAATGGGTTCCCAATGATTACGGCGGCCGAGAAAACATCGAAGCTGCGGAATTTATGAAACATATGAACTCAGTCCTACTAGGTGCTCATCCCAATGTGATGATGATTGCGGAAGAATCCACGGCCTGGGCCGGTGTAACCCGCCCTGCTCAGGAAGACGGCTTGGGCTTTAGTCTTAAATGGAATATGGGCTGGATGAACGATTTTCTTTCATATATGACCAAGGACAGTGTGCATCGCAAGCATCACCATCATTATCTGACCTTTGGGATGGTATATGCCTATTCCGAAAAATATGTATTGGTACTGAGTCATGATGAGGTAGTCCATGGCAAAGGCTCCATGGTTAATAAAATGCCAGGGGATAACTGGCAGAAACTGGCTAATTTGCGGGCTGCATATGGTTTTATGATGGGGCATCCAGGGAAAAAGCTGCTCTTTATGGGAGGGGAGTTTGCCCAATTTGAGGAGTGGAGCGAGGCCAAGGCACTTAACTGGTTTTTATTAGATCAATACGAGCATCACCGCAAGATGTTTGACTTTGTAAAGGATTTGAATCACTTGTATCTGGCTGAAAAGGCCCTATGGCAAGGGGATTTTTCCGGGGATGGTTTCGGTTGGATTAGTTGCAACGACAATGAGCGGAGTATAATTTCCTTTTATAGGGTTGGGGAGAGGAAGCGGCGGAGTAAAGCTGACCAGGAAACAAAAGGCTCAGCTTATGAGTATCTGGTTTTCATTTGCAATTTTACCCCGATACCACATTTGGATTATCGTGTTGGGCTACCTGTTAAAGGTAAATATATCGAGATTTTGAACAGTGACCACGAAAAATACGGTGGCAGTGGGATATACAATCCCGGGATTTTGGTTGCGGAGGAATATCTTTGTGATGGGCAGCAGTACAGCCTGCCATTACAATTACCACCATTGGGAGTTGTGGTGTTGAAGCTGAAATAATGTGAAAGATGGAGTGCGTAGGGGCGGCGCAGCCATCCCCACTCGAAAAACTTTCATGCTTGATTAGTGATGACTATGCTCGCAATGGGGCGATAGGAGGTACTACATGAACCTTAGGTATGTACTGGAGCGACAGCAAGATATTCTTGCGGAACTGGAGGCTCAAGTCGAAGCCCACGAGACTTCCGATTTATTTACAGAAAATAATCAGCTTAAAACCCAAGTCAAACAATTATATGAAAACAACGAAAATCTGGCCAAAAGTGTTACACGCCTAGGAGAGCGAAACAAAAGCCTTACCGCTGCCCTATACACACAAACAGAGTTGGAACGCAGCCGCTTTGTGGATAAATCCAAAGAACGGATGCAGATTTTTTTCAGCAAAGCCGTCGAGGGCGACTATGATAATCTGACCGCTCTAGAGGGCAATATAATGGCTCGCTGCACCAAGCTGCTGGATGAACTGCGGCGGAGTAACATTGATATGTGTCATCCCTTGTACGATAAAATCCGCGTATTCCAACAGGAATCCAAAGAAGTTATAGAGGAGGCCCAGGCAAAACTATCCCAGCCTGTACTTACGGAGGACGAAACTCAGGCCTACCACGAACTGCAAACCAAGTCCCTGACCCGTGAGCAAGTAGTCGCCTTGGCCAAAAAGTACAGCATGGAACGATTTGTCGGCCTTAACCTAATCAGCACCATCGGTATAATATTAATAGTAATCGCGGCAATTTTCGTAGGGCAGTTTACCGTTAGGCAGATGACAGATGCTCAGCGGGCAATTGCCATTTTTATTTTGGGTGGAGGAATGCTGGTAGCGGGGGAGATTATTAATCGCCGCAAGGCCAATGTCCTATCTTTGATAGTGGCTGCCGGAGGTATTGCGGTTTTATATGTAGCCCTTACCTTCAGCTATTTTGCATTGGATGTTATTGGGATGATTCCTGCGCTTATAATCTGTATCGCAATAACCGGAGTGGCCTTTGTGCTGTCTACGAGATACAAGGCTCAGGTCCTACTTGTTATGGCTTTTGTAGGAGGGCATTTGCCCTTTTTTGCAATTGTGCTGGATGTGGAAATGGTATATGCATTAATGGTTCACTTTTTTATACTCAACCTGTTGGTGTTGCTGGTTTCCTTTAGGATGAAATGGACTGTTCCTACATTTGTTGGCCTTGGATTTAACATAATCGCAGTGCTTAGTGTAACCCTGCTAGGCGCAAACACCGTTGTATCTGAGTTTGTGCTGGCAGGGTTTATTTTTATGGCATTTGCAAATTACACGGCTATCCCAATCATCAGCACCTACATTTCCAAAAACCGGTTTGCCTTGGCTGATATTGTTATAATCAGCATAAACACCGTCGCAAGCTGTATTACCATGTACATTGCATTCCATCTATTTGGGTGGGTTGATTTTATGGGGCTACTTGCATTGGTGTACTCGGTGTTTTACTTTGGATTGGCGATTTTATTTTGGAAAAAATTCAGCGAAGCCGATACAATGCGGGATTTGGCCGCACTTACCGGGCTTGTGTTTTTGGTTTTGATTATCCCTCTTCAATTCGATGTCATATGGCTGAGTTTGGGCTGGCTCATACAGGGGGTGGCCCTTACGATATATGGGATTATCAAATCCAACTACCGGGTCAGATGCGCTGGTTTCGTTATCTTTTGGCTGTGTATATTAATTTTCCTATTCCATGATGTATCTATGTATATTTGGGATTATTACAGTGCTCATTTCGGTTTCAGATATCTTGCTGTGACGGCGGGCAGCTTGCTTGTTTTGGGTGCTTATTTTTTGAAGAAAACCAACTTCGAAGGCCCAACCCGTGTCTTTCGAAATATAGTCCTTACCAATGTATGGATTTATCTACTGTATCTGGCCAGTCATCTAAGTGACCGGCTTGATTGGGCGTATCCCTTAAGTGCGGCTTACTTGACTGTGGCAGTGCAAGCCGCGCTTACATGGGGTGTTGCCTTTGGCATTACCCGTATCAAGGCTGTTTTTGATAATACCACGAGGCTTATTGCGATATTGTTGTATTTGGCGGGGATTATTGGCTTGTTTGCACTTAATTTCTCCACCAGGCCGAGCTTAGCTCCTATTGGTATCGGAAATCCAGGAGTGACAGTGAGTGCCACTATTGTGATTATAGCAATAAGCAGCCTTGGAATCTTTAGTTTATATGATTTACAAAAGCACTTAGTGGCCAGGGGAATTTTACGGCTGGAGTATCTTCATGTAAATTTAACGATTTACGCGCTGGTTATTGTTACCCAGAATGTGATTATCCATTATGGAGTAGAGTTCACCAACATATGGCTGAGTGTGTTCTATGTATTGTCTGCTTTGGGGTGGATAATTTACGGTTTTGCAAAGGGCCATATGATGCTACGAAGAAACGGACTGGGATTGGCACTGCTGGCCGTGGCTAAGGTTTTTATATTGGATTTGACAGGGCTATCCCTTGAGCAGCGGATTGCATCGTTTTTTGTGATGGGAATACTGCTGGTGGGGATTGGGTTTATGTATCAGTATTTTAGTAAGAAGTTGGAGATTAGGTTGGAGCTGCCGGAGGAACATGAATTTTAGGAATAAATAAAAGCAGCAGTCGCGTTTAAAATGCCGCAATCTCAAGGCTCGTCATCCCGGATTAAATCCGGATCCCAGAACCATTGTCGAAAGACTAGGGGGACCCCGGGTCAAGCCCGGGATGACGGGCTTTTCATCGCGTCTTACCGTGACAGCCTCTTTTTCATACAGCCCCAAGCTTCTGCATCATATATAGAGCTTTATTGGCCGCTGGGTTTATTTCGTCATGGTTTACTTTTTCATCAGCAAAAACCGTATCTTGATAACCCTTAAACCTGGTTATCCACACTCCCCGGCCTTCCGTATAGGCACCTACACTTGCTCCGTAGTTTTTACACGCATCTGCCGGTATATCACCGGTTATACATACAAACTCCCCTGCTGAGATAGTATCTTCTATTCGGGCGTTCATACGGCTTAGCTCGTACATGCCACGTGAAACCGCATCCGGGGGGATACGAAGCTCGAAATCCAGATAGGGCTCCAATAGGTTCATCCCCGATTTAGTAAAAGCATCCACCAGCACCATGGGAACAAGGTCCCTATATGCTGACGGTGTACCGTTTACGCTGTCAAAATCCGAGTAATCGAAAATGACTTCACAGTCTGTAATTTCCCACCCATAAAGCCCATGCTTACATGTTTCATATACGGCTTCTTCTACTGCGTTCTGGAAATTCCTTGTCAGTTCTCCCAAGGAAATCTTTGCTGTATATTTCATCCCACTTCCCCTAGGCAGCGGCCTTACGGTAAAGCCTGCACCTGCTGCAAAATGCACCGTTTTGTAAATAGGGGCGACACTACTGGCTTCAGTGGCTGGAGTTTCCATATAAACGGTTTGAGCCTCGGAAAATATAACTTCTATGCCAAAACGCTCCGATAATAGCTCCGTGATAATTTCCTTTTGAACTTCCCCTAAAAGACGCAAGCTTACCTTTTTTCCTGATGAAAGTCCCAGCAAGGGGTCTTCGTCTGAAAGCTGTACCAATGCTTCGTATAATACCCGTCGCTGTTCAGGCTGCTTTGCCATGGCTTCGATTATCATAGTCGGGCGAGCTAGGGCGACTTTGTGGGCAGATGGCGGTATTTCTCCGATTATATCTCCGGCCTTGAGACTCTTGAGGTATACAATCCCAATGTCACCGGCTTCGAGTCTTGCGCAGCTTACGACCTTGCTGCCTTCGAGTCGCCCGAGGCGGGTAATTTTCTCTTCCTTGTCTATATGAACAATGATTTCTCGTAAGCTTATACTTCCGCTAAATACACGAACATATGATAGCCGCTCGGCAGCACCTGTATCCACTTTAAATACCATTGCGGAAAATGAACCGCTGGTATCGTAGTCCTGTGTAGGTAAAAAGATAGGCAGTGCATCGAAGAGCTCTTTGCAGCCGATACCATACAGCGCACTGCCGAAAAACACAGGGTAAATCGCACCCCTTCGGGCATATTTACATAGCTTCTTAATGAACAGTTCATATGGGATTTCATCATCAGATATATACATGGACATCAACTCATCGTCTTTGTCGAGTAGTGCACTGTTTTTTTCAATGAGTTCCCTGTTGCTAAGGGGTAGAATATTGCCGTTTTCATCCACGTATTGGGTAAGGGCGTATCCCCTGCCCATATACTGTCCTACCTGTGTGGCAATCCCAAAAGGATTGGCCCCTACGCGGTCCACTTTATTAATAAAAATAACAGCAGGTATTCCAAAGGCGCGAATGGTGTCCATCAGCACCCGGGTTTGGGATTGCAGCCCTTCCACGGCGGATACAACCAATACAACACCATCCAAAACAGCAAGGCTACGCTCCACTTCCGCTACAAAATCCACGTGGCCTGGGGTGTCAATCAAATTATACATAACTCCATCCGCTACAAAGGACGTGGCGGCTGCTTTAACACTAATGCCCCGGCGGCGTTCCACCGCAAGGTTGTCGGTTGTGGTATCACCTTTGTCTACTCGCCCTGCTTTTGAGATAACGCCACCAAGAAAAAGTATATTCTCTGTTAGTGTTGTTTTGCCTGCGTCAACATGGGCTATTACTCCAATATTTAGTTTTTTCATTCACATCATCCTTGTATAAATTAATCCTCAAGATAGATGTTGTTTTACGCATATGATAAAACCTCCTCGTAGCTTTGATGTATTTAATCATAGCATAAACTGATATAAGCACAATGACATTACAGGAGAAAGTTTGATTATATAGTGAAATAATTCGAAATCGGTCTCGCCTGTCGCGGCAAAATCGCCCTAAAACGCCTTATTTCGGCGTTTCAGGGTGCCGCTCGGGCGAGACCGTTTCTCATTGATTTCACTATATCGGCCTGGTATGAACATATGTGCGTACTGCCCAATTGTGTAGTAAAAATACAATATGTATATATTTCGGGACGTATCGGTTATTTACTTGCATTTATTTTCCTAAAATGTTAAATACGACTGTAGAAATATGTAAAACCTTGGAAAAGTGCGCGGAATCGCCTAAAGGAGGCCATTATGTGTTACCCAGAAAAATTTCCTAAGAAACCGTTACTTGTAATTGTAGTTGCCTTAGCTTTCATAGTGATGCAGATTCCTTTGTCCGTCCATGCGTCCCAAACGACAGAATCTGCTAATCGTACTCATTGGGCTCAAGTTTATACCGATGCCCTTGTCCAAGCTCATGTTATTAGCGAAGTTGACCTTAGTACCTCACCCAACAGCCCTGTTTTAGGGTCGGATATGGCCCGCTGGCTAGACCGGGTTTTTGGCCGGGAGGAAGTATCGATACCTACCGGAAGCATCACTAGGCTGGAAGCCGCAGTCCTTGTGGCTAGGGCTTTTCATATGATAAATGATGATATAGATGTGCTGCTTCAATTCCCAGATTACTATCTCGTGCCGGAAGTTTATCGGCCTTACTTAGCGGCATTGGTTACTGCCGGGATAATGCGGGGACATGGGGCCGGTAGGATGGCTGGGCATTTGGATCCATTGGGCACTTTGACCACCGGCCAGGCCACGGCTTTGATTGCTCAGTCTGCCGGTATCATTTATCACGAAGCAGGTGCTTTTAACGGTGATATCTTTGTGAATGGGGTAATAAACACAGGTGGGGTTGTTTTGAATGATGCCCATACATCAGGGAACCTGATTATAACCGGCCAGGGTGAGACAATTTATATAAACGGCGATTTTGCCCATGTAATAATAGATACAACGACATCGGTTGTGATTAACGGTTTTGTGGAACGGTTAACCATATTGGCAGAGGGTGCCGTTGTAGAAATAGTTGATGGTGTAGTTGGGAAAATATATGTATGGCAGGATTCTCGGGTGTTTGGAACCGGGGAGATTGGTGAGATTGTCTACAGAAATGATGGAGTTGGTTTCGAGCTTGAAATAAATGTATCGCCAACACCCACCGTGACGCCAACCCCAAGGCCGACAGCAACGCCAATACCTGCAGCGACACAAACTCCAGTACCGGAGTATATTCCGACCCCAGTGCCAACCGCTGCACCTATCGCAACTCCAGCTCCGACTCAACCTCCAACCCCTACGCCCGTTCCGGTGCCTCCTACAAGGGGGCCCATTATTGACGATGGATTGACACGGTCATTTGTCATCACATTACCAGACGGGTCAACAATTACAATTACTGATAGTGAGGCAATGTTTGACTTGCTTAACCGGCTGGACTCCTCTGACGAAATAATAATAGACGGTGGAAATATTGTTGGTGCGATTATAGACCGCCCTTCAGCCAACTTTAACGGAGCTGGTCTTATCAACCCAAATCCTCCTTTCGAATTACAAATCAGTGATAATACAAACCTTACAATAAGCAGCATTGCATCCAATCTGCATGGGCTTATTATCGTAGGTGACAAAGGTAGCACAGTAACGATATCAGAAAACAGAGATGGGGGAGGGGTTTCCTTAAGGGGAAATCACGAGTTGTATATATCAAGTTCAGAAGACCACACTTTTACGTTAAAGCTTATGGACAATGCTACAGTTGAGTTTCCATCTAATCAGGACACTATACTATTGCGTCTTAATTCGTCAATGTTGTCTAAAGCGGATGCAACTGTTACCATCATGGGTGTTAGTATCCATGTTGAGCACGGGACAAACTATGCAATATTACTTGATAATACTTTTCCCGGAGGGCTAAGAATCAGATTTGTTGAAAGTGCCAGCACCAACCAACTAATACCATTTACAATCATTTGTCCGCAAAATACGGCAATAAGCCTCAGACTAGGCAGGGTTGTATTACTTCGTGGTAATGGCATCGGTTTTATGAATTATACTCCCAACAGAAGAAACATAGACATATACATTGTCGAAAGTGATGTGACCTTGGGCGATGGTTCTTTCTATAACCATGTGATACCATACATTTAAAACTTGACTGAAAGGGCAAACTTTGCAATCACTAAACCTAAAAAACAATTTATTCATGGCCCCCATGGCTGGGGTTACAGACCGGGCCTTTAGAGCACTGGTTCATAAGCATGGTGCTGGCCTTACATTTTCCGAGATGGTAAGCGCAAAAAGCATTGTTTATCGCAATAAAAACACAGTTCGCCTGCTTGAGAACGACCTTGATGTACGCCCATGGGCAGTGCAATTCTTTGGGCATGAGCCGGAGATTTTGTATGAAGCCATACAGATGCTTGAGGATTGCCCATATGATATTGTGAATATCAATATGGGATGCCCAATGCCTAAAATCGTGAAAAATGGCGAGGGTGCGGCACTTATGACCAATCCACCTTTGGCGGGACGTATGATTCAAGCAGCGGTAAAGGCGTCTTCCAGGCCTGTAACTGTAAAAATCCGTATCGGCTTCACTCGGTCAACTTTAAATGCAATAGAAGTCGCGAAAATCGCTGAGGCATCAGGAGCGGCACATATAATAGTCCATGGCCGCACCAGGGACCAGTATTATGCCGGAGAGGCTGACTGGGCCGAAATCGCGGCAGTTAAAAAGGCCGTAAATATCCCTGTTATCGGTAATGGGGATATTTTTACGCCGGAGATTGCTATCAAGCGGTTGGAGGAGTCGGGCTGCGACGGTATAATGATTGCTCGGGGAGCTATGGGTAACCCTTGGATTTTTTCAAGGACTGTTGCATATTTGGAAACAGGTGTTCGATTGCCTGAGCCATCTAATTCTGAGATAATCGAAACAGCGATAGCACATCTCCATGATGTGGCCGCTGAAAAGGCCAAACAGGCCGAGGAAGACGGCAGGAAGAATTACACAGTGGTAGATATGCGTAAGCATCTTTCCTGGTATACAAAGGGAATGCCCGGTTCTGCGGATCTTCGGCGGAAAATTAATGCGGCGCAAACGGCTGATGAAATGGAATCGTTGCTTAGAAGCTTGATACAGTAAATCGTCATTGCGAGCGTAGCGAAGCAATCCAGAAACATCACTTGGATTGCTTCGTCGCTACGCTCCTCGCAATGACAGCGTGGTTTTGTCATTTTGGGTAAAGCCGCTTTTCTTCCGATTTTATACGAGCAACATATATACAAAGGAGATAACACATGAAAAAGAGAGACCTTGGTTATACGATAGTCATCGCCGTATTGGCGGGGCTTCTGCTCCTTTCTCATTTATCTGTACCGGTGGCGGCTCAGCCCGGTACTGCTTCCGACCCTCTTGTTACCCAACGCTATGTTGACGATTTAGTTGCAGATTTGCAAAGACAAATCAATGCGCTGCAAGGTGGTGGCGGAGATGCCGGTGGAATTACTGCAGCCGAACGAAACGCTATCGTTAATGAAGTACTTCAGGATATGGGTGACAGCCAGGTTGTTCCCTTTACGCCCTTGTTTTTGCCGGCAGGCAGTACCCTTATTGCCAATGCCGGGGTGGAGTTTATCCTGCGAAGCGGCTCAGCCACTGTAATAGCCGGGCCCAACGGCCTTGTGGATGTGACTGGAGGTCGCGATATCGGCAATGGCCAGGTGGTGAGCCGCAATCACTTGATGCTGGTGCCTGCCACAGATGGACGGGGCCTAAATATACTTACAGATTCCTGGTTAATGATAAAAGGTGGTTTTATTATTGCCAACTAAGAAACTTTCATGGCTTGCCCAAGTGATAATCCAGTGGATGGAAGGCAGCCTGTTTTTTTGTGGTCTTAATGCGGGTATGGATTGGATTGTCAAACTAAGCCAAGGCAGCTTTATTGCAGGGCTGTTTATCGGTGATGATGAGCCTCAAGCCGCTAACCTCAAAAAAAGTATCTTTGTGCGCATCAGCGACAAAGTGCTCAATGGCATTCCTAAACCTATACGCTTACCGGCCCGTTGGCCTGCTACACTTTCGGATGCATTATCCGGCAGCTGGTTTGTCCGTACCGCGACAGACCGCTTAGACACGCCTATTCCTCCGCCGGTACCCAACACAGGGTCTGGAATGGTTATTGCATGGGGCGCGTTTGCCCTGCCTGTTTGGGCTTTGTTTGCGGTGGTTATTGCACTACCTATTTTGCCAACAATGATTCTTGCGGGTATTTTGGTGCCTGCATTTATTTTTACCCTTTTAAGCCGCCGGTTTGTCCTGGATGGGACGGCGGTTTTTTTACTGCTTTTTATCGTGGTTACACTAGTTGCGGGGGTTATGTCTGTCATGCCCTCAACAAGCATACCCATTGCAGTGCTTACCTCTGTTTTCATGCTGTCTACTTTGCTGGTTACAGCTTGCGTACAAAGCCGCGACAGTGTTGATTTGTTTATATGCGGTTTTGTTATTGCATCGGCGATTGCCGGGGTTGTTGGGGTATATCAGATTTTTGTGGGAGATACGACCCCTGGGGCTTGGCTGGATATGGTTTTGTTTACGGATATCGGGTTGCGCCTTTCTTCTACTTTTGGCAATGCCAATGTATATGGTACGTACCTGCTGCTTGCTATACCCGTTGCGGCGGCTTGTATTGTCTATGCCAAGAAGACTTTCTTTAGAATCTGTGCCTTGGGCATTACCGGGCTGCTTTTTATAAACTTGCTTGCGACATATTCTCGGGGTTGCTATGTATCACTTGCAATCGGGGCCGTTGCTTTTGTACTTATAATCCGTAAACAATTGATTATTGTGCTGATACCTGCATTGGTGGGTATATTATTGGTGCTTCCTTCAACAGTGGTAAACCGCCTCTTTAGTATTCTTAACTTTGAAGATACATCCACGATTTTCAGGCTCAATATATGGCGGGGCAGCTTGCGTATGTTGGGGGATTTTTGGCCTATTGGGATAGGGCAGGGGGAATATGCCTTTAATCGGGTCTATACTTATTACTCCCTTGGCGCGATTTTTACTCCCCATTCTCATAATCTTTTCATGCAGATTTTTATTGAAACGGGGATTGTAGGACTGTTGGTATTTATCGGTGTGCTGGCTTGCTTCTTTAGGGCTCAGGCCAACTTCTTAAGGAAAGTGAAGGAGTTTAGATTGCGGGTATTTTCCGCGGCACTTATTGCTGCAGTTGTAGGCTTCCTTGCCCAAGGATTTTTTGACCACAATTTTTATAATCATCGTGTTTTACTGACATTCTTTTTACTTATAGGAATCGGAATAGCCTTTACCCGAGCGGCCGCTCCCAAGGAAGAAGGGAAGGATATACCCCAGGAAAGCGAATGGGTCAGTGGCTATCATGACTAAGATATTGCATATTGTAACGGATACCAATATCGGAGGGACCGGGCACCTATTGCTGCATTTGCTGGATGCCTATGATAAGTCTACTTTTACAATGGAAGTTGTAATGCCCGAAAATGCTAAGCTTACGCCTTTATTAGCGGAGCGAGGCGTGACATATTACGAGGTACCCCATATCGCAGACAAATCCTTTTCCTTTAGCGGTATAACCGCGCTGAGACGGCTGATAAAAAAAGTAAAACCAGATATTGTGCACACTCACGGTTCTTTCGCAGGGCGCAAAGCTGCAAGACTATGCGGAGTTAAGGTTGTACACACCAGGCATTGCGCGTTTCCGGTGGCAAGGTGGAAAAAAATCTTTCCGATGCGCCAGATGTTGGGGCTGATAAATAACTCTCTCAGTGATTTGATAATTGCAATCTCCCCAGCGGCGGCGGAAAATCTTATTGATATGGGCACAAAAAAATCCAAAATCCGGACATTGTTTAACGGGACGCCCCCTGTTCGGGAATATTCCCAAGAGGAAATATCGGAAATAAGGAAAAAATACAATATCCCCCCTGATGCCTTTACCATGCCGATATTCGCACGCCTGACAGAGGTCAAAGGCCACGATGATATCTTGGATGCAGCAAAAATCGCACCTGAAGTATTGATATTAATGGCAGGTGTCGGAGATAGACAGGCCCATCTGGAAGAGCGAATACAAACCGAGGGGATATGCAATGTAAGATTACTGGGTTTTATCGAAGATGTAGACGAGTTAATCGCTGCAACGGATGCTCTAGTTAATGCCGCATTCGGTACGGAAACATCCTGCCTGCCACTATTAAAGGGCATGAGTGCAGGTAAACCTTCAGTGGTTTCCGACTATGGAGGCAATCCGTATTTAATAGAAGATAGGGTCAACGGACTGATTTTCCCAACTAGAGATACAAAAGCCATGGCTGCGGCAATCAAGCGGCTAATGTCCGATACAGAGTTGTATCAAAGAATGTCCACTGAGGCCCGCAAGGTCTATAAAGAAAGATTCACAGATAAAAAAATGGCCTCGGATACCGAAGCTGTATATATGGAAATTGTACAAAAATAGCTTAACCAATTTGCCATCCATGGCAAACAAGAAGCTAAAATCGCATTTTAGAAAGCGCGCGCGAAGTGCGCGCAACTCCAAATCCCCGCGGCGAAGCCGTGCTTCATATATGGTTTGAGGTGAATAAGCTCTATAATTGAGTGATAGGAAGGTGAAATTGTATGCGCAAATATCGATTATTCGGAATAATAAATCCCATTGATGTGTTATTGGTAACGTTGGTGCTTCTCCTAATATGGGGAGCATATCTTCTGGCTCAGCCCCAGACAGTAGCGGCAGATGGTAGCCGCCTTATTCGTTATACCTTTGAACTGACGGAGCGGCCTGAGGGTTTTCACGAGAGGATAGAAATCGGCCTTCCTGCATACTGCGGTGTAAACGGCTGGCGGGTTGGCACTATTGTGGATGTATATGCACTACCCAATATGAATGATGCCCCGGATGAAAGAGCAGGTATAATCCGGCGGGTGGAGGTCGAAGGACTGGAGGCCACTTATATAGTAATCGAAGCCTGGGCTGAAATCAGTGATTACGCCACAAACATTGGCAACTTCTGGGTAGCGGTCAACAGACAGGTAGGAATCCGGTCCCGTGACTTCGGTGGGATGGGCTTTATCACCAATATAGAGTGGGTAGAGTAGGAGGTGCGGCATGATTGATAACCAAGGCAGAATAAAAGGCCGTGTAAGTATAATAGATATCCTGATTGTACTAGCTGTAGTGGCTTTGGTCGCAGGTTTTATATACCGGCAGGCCAGCCCACATATTGATGCAATACTGACCCCAGATGCTGAGTTCCAGATTACATTTGAGGTAAATAGGATACGTAGTGTAATTGCAGAAGATGCCATAGTTGTTGGCGAATATGTATTCAGACAGCATAATCGTCAGCCTATAGGTAGGATAGTTTCTGTAGAACGTCAGCCGGCAACGGATATTATGATGCGCTCGGACGGGACTGCGCTCCTTGCCACAATGGACGACAGATATATGTTGCATATCACAATAGAGGCTACAGGCACTGTTTCTGAGTCCGGTATTGCAGTCAATGGTAATGACCGTATGGCAGCAGGGACAGAAGTTGCGCTAATTAATAGGCGGTTTATTTTTCCTTTGGCACGGGTATACTCCGTTGATTGGGTGGAGCGAGTGGAAAATGGAGATGAATAGTCCTATGAGCATTGGATATGACGACAGTTCGTCATTGCGAGCGTAGCGAAGCAATCCAGAAGCACATACCGTAAGAAACTTACTGGATTGCTTCGTCGCTATGCTCCTCGTAATGACGGGGTTTAGTCCCGTGCTTTAATTATGAGAAGCAGCCCTTCGCAAAGGGATATGCTTGCGGTTTCTTCAAGCATAACATTGCTTACCCCCAAGCCTTTTCCGACATATAATATGGCCTCGTTGAGTGGATATTCGAGGCCATTGGTACATACACCGCAACATGTTTGTAGCGGAACCAAAGAAACTATGTCTCCAGGCGCACCTTGGAAAGATAGTTTTTTGTTTGTCAGCATAATTTCGTTGTGCTCATCTTGAAGCACAGCATTTTCGCCCCGTTCAAGGAATCCTTTGAGGAGCAGAACATTTGTAATGCAATGGTCCATACGGGTGCCCGTACATGCCAAAAGTAGAAAATCCTTAAAGCCTTTGTCCCGGGCGTATTCTATGGCGATTTCCGTGTCGGTTAAGTCTTTTCTCGCTGGGAAGCGTAATGACTTAACATCCGGTGGCACCACGCCAATTGAGTCAAAGTCTCCAACCAAAATATCAGGATTGATGCCCATTTTCACAGCATGATTATAGCCGCTGTCAGCGCAGATGATGGTGTCGTCGTTGTGGATAAGGCTTTTGATAATGGCGTAGTCAGTAACCTGGCCGCCGCTGATAATACATGCTCGCATATAATTGCTCCTTTATTCTAGCCCATTACGGGCAATATCGTCACCGACTGATACTAATCTCAGAAAGTCACGTCGGCAACCGAGCGAAAAATCGGCGGTTTTAGGCCGTTTTTCGCGATGTGTTGGCGACGATGACTTTCGAGATTCGAATGAGTATGAAAAGCGGAATCGCGGCTTCGCCACTCAAAGTAGGTTTTGAGTTGCGCGCACAACCCACGCGCTTTCTAAAACGATTTAAGTTTTATTGTAATTCTACTTGAGGCTGTCACGTTAGGAAACCAGCAAACATCATCCTCATCATCCCGGGCTCACGTCAATCTAATTTGCCGAGAACATAAGAAACTCAATAAAATCACCGAACACGTCAAGATCAAATAAATAGGCTTTCATAACGCTGTTTAACGGTGTTCTGTGATTATGTTTAGCATCTCT
>Ga0123355_10005174_pt1 | contig 19036 bp, 14 predicted proteins | sample TergutEmb28metaG_3_FD_89872 | JGI IMG/M metagenome (GOLD analysis project Ga0123355, IMG submission 89872) | Embiratermes neotenicus P1 segment gut microbial communities from Petit-Saut dam, French Guiana - Emb289 P1 | ecosystem: Host-associated > Arthropoda: Insects > Digestive system > Gut ... | reverse complement strand
CGCTTGTGAGTGTGGTAATGAACCTTCGGGTTCCGTGAAATGCGGGGAATTTCTTGACTAGCTGCAAACCAGTTAGCTTCTCAAGAAGGACTCTGCACCATGGAGTGAGTAAGTAAGTAAGTATTTGTTTTAAGATTTTATCATTACTCTGGAAATAGAATATGCCAAAAATCCTTACTGTGGTACTTATTAGTCGAACATGTCCTGAGAGATGGAAGGTATTCACAGGATGACTGAAGATATGACAGTATGAGAAATGACTTTTATTATGTTGAATTCATGTAGATTCAACATCAGTACCGCCTGACCAATGAACAGGGACCAGCACACAAAAAGCGGTTCACAGTCACATTGAAATTGGGTGATGAGGAGTACTCAGCTGAGGGGGCAAGTATCAAGAAGGCTCAGCACTCAGCAGCGAATGAAGCATTGATCAATACTCTATACAAGCATCCTCCACCTAAAACACAGCGAAACATTCGGTTGGGCAAGAGTAAGTACAGAATAGTAAATTGCTTTATCTTCTCATCTGTCAGTATGCAATAACTAAGAAATGTAATGAATTTTCATGAAATTTAATTTTGGAGAGTTTCACTCAAATTTGTTAACACTTTCCACTTTTGGTTAAAATCTGACATATGTACTGGAAATTGTGTGAGGTTCATTGGACATTTCTGCATATGTATCTGAAACATAATCTCTTGAACGTCGGGCGCAGTGAAAAATGTTTGGGCTGAAGTTTAGTAGGAAAATGATATGTGGAAGATTAGAGGCTTCCACTTCAGAGTAGTTGATACATTCACCTTTGTGGGGTGTTATGCAGTGACAGTTGGTAATTACTACCAACCAGCACTGTGTAACATCCCAGAAGAGCAAAGATCTCAAAATGGAATGTATTTTTTGACAATTGGATCTTTTCTTTATGTCTTATACTTTTTTGGGTAGTTAAATAAAAGTTTGTATAAACAGTGGTCTTCCAGACACGTGTAATTACCAAACCATCAGTGGATTTTCTGAACACATGCAGATTTCAGATTTTATTCTTCTAAAAGATTAAATGAAGCTTGCTACCACCTGAATTTATATGTCAACATATACATAGGAGTCAGGGTAGCACATTTGGTGTAGTGACTAGGCTATGGACTGGACAATTGAGGGATTGTTGATTCCAAACAGGCACAATAGATTTTATTGTGAGATATTTCCCATTGGGTAAAACAACCAAGAAATGAAACTGACCATATATTTCTATGTAGTGCTGGGGTTAAGACTGGGTTGAACACTGACTCCCCCAATGCATTCCTGGCATTGTGCAGGACAGTTTTATCTTTTACACTTCTTGTGTAGAAATATATGTTTAATTATGATGTAACTCTGTGTAGAGCATAAATACTTCCTGGAGCTTGTCTGAATAAACGCTTATGTAATGACACGAAATTTTGGAAAATTTTGTTAAGATTTGAAATTAGAAGCATTGTCACAAATTGAGGTTTGTTAAGAGTTGAAATGTTGACAGACACACAGTTTTGGAATTCCAAATTGTTGTGATGATGTAGGAGCTATTTGATGCATGAAGGCCAGAGCTTTGTTATGCACTTAGAAATTTGGAATAAGGAGACCGAGGTCAATCATGGCAAGGGCATAACCAGCAGAAATGAAGGTCATGTAACAATGTTCAAGACATTCTCTAATGCTAAGGAATGCAAAGTTAGTAAAATAGTGGATACCGGGATGCCTCAAGGAGTTGTTAAACCTTGGAAAAATAACAAACAGGAATACAGATTAACACCAGTGTGGTATATAAACTCCTAGGTAGCTAACTGTGGAGAAATTGGAGTAGAGATTACCATTAGAGAGAGAGAGAGAGTCCAAGAATGATCGGAGAGGCTTGATGATAATGTCACAGTAACAGAGTCTGTCAATAAGAAGGAAGGAAGGCAGGAAGGAAGAGGCTGATGAAATGGAGGAAATCCTTTCGGTACTGATCAGGGTGCTGACTGCAAGCTACTTAGGTGAGGGGGTTCACCAGAAGTAATCCACTGTGAGTGGTGCTTGAATAACACTGTTTAACACACAAAATGTTATGGAAATGAGACTAGCTAAACTTTACTAATTTAAGGCCCGCTGAATTCGAAAATAACATAGAAACTTTCAGAATCACAACATAACGATAGGTAAAGTGTTCTTTGAGAGGGTGGAAGAGTTAAAATATTTGGTAACAACCATGACAAATCAAAATTCAATTCATGAAGAAATTAAGAGCAGATTGAGTGTAGGGAATGCTTGCTATCTTTCAGTGCAAAATCTTTTGTTTTCCTGTTTGCTATCCAAAAATGTAAAGATTAAGGTATACAGAACTTTTTAAGTTTGCCTGTTGTTTTGTATGTATGTAAACTTGGTCTCTCACATAGAGAAACAAATGTAAGCTGAGGGTGTTTGAGAATAGGGTGCCAAGGAGGAAATTTGGGCCTAAGAAGGATAAGGTAATGGGAGTGTTGAGGACTACATAACAAGGACCTTTATGATGTTTTCTCCTCACCAAATATTATTTGGGTGATAAAATCAAGATAAATGTGATTGGTGGGTCATGACATTTATGGGGGACAGGAGAGGTGTGTAGAGGGTTTTGGTGGGAAGACCTGAGTGAAGGAGGCCACTTGGAAAACCTGGGCTTAAATGGGGTGATAATATTAAAATGGATCTTCAAAAAGTGGGTGGGGGGGGGGCATGGAGTGGATTGACCTGGCTCAGGCTAAGGACAGGTGGAGGGCTGTTGTGAATACAGTAATGAACCTTCGGGTTCAGTAAAATGCATCGAGCTGCTTGACTAGTTGAGGACCTTCTAGTTTTTCAAGAAGGACTCTATTTCATGGAGTTAGTTAAGTTTAGGATTTTCTTCTTAATTCACTTGGTAAATTGTTCATTGAAATGTTGCTGTATCTGTATACATGTCAAGTACTGTGGATTCCATTAGTGTTGTGCATTTGTAATGTAATGTGTGTAGTTAGTGCTTTGTGTTATTGTAGGACATCTGCAGGATTATGCATTTTCCTGAAGAGTTTATCTTTACCAGGCAACATCACACCTACTGTGGAGCTCAATGCACTGGCGATGAAACGAGGTGAACCAGCTGTGTATACTTTTATGGAACCACCGCACCATCATGGTAATCACAGTGGGACACCTCACAACCCATACTTGCCCCCGCCAGGCCCTCCAGGACATAATTACAATTACCGTGGCATGTACAACCAGGTAAAACCATGATACGTGCCCTGTATGAACCCCTCTTTTTTAATGTTTCATTTGTTGTGCATGTATGTGAGAGCATAAGAAGGAACATGAAATGGAAGGATACTGCTATTTCACACCATTACTCCCACCACCTAATGATGGTCTATTACATGTCTTCATCTAATTTAAAGTAAGATGAGGTATTTCTGCACAGGGTAAGTCTGATAATGTTACCTGTAAGCCTAAAATACTGTTACAAAACTTTGACTAAGGAATGAACATAAATAACAGTTTTGGTGTTTGGTAAGTAATGAGTAGAAGGACAAGAATTAGATTGTCTTGTGTACATACAGATGCCATGGAAAGAAGTTCATTGATCAAACCCTTCCACATGTCCCTCAAGTTGTTAGGCTTCCCCAGCATACTGCCGTTTAGTATCCTTCAGTCATATGGCCATATTGTTCACAGGAACATTTGTCTTGATAAGTTTCACTAGTAAAATGTGCTTTGGACTGATTGGCATAGGGCAGAGAGGGCTGAAGGGGAATGCAGCAATACTCAGAAAAAGGAGAACCCTTGAGCACCATCATCCATCCATGGGACTTCTTTATATACTTCATTATAGTAAGGAGATGGGCATGTCTGGCAAACCATGCATACAGAATTTTAATGGGGGGACATCCCTCAAGAAATGTTGCTTCTGTTGTCACTGACAGAATTTGTTACTTGATAGATCAAAAACATTGGATGTGGGTTATCTGTCACATTAAATTATTGTCATATTTTATAAGTTTCCATCCATCCGTTTAACCATCCGCAGACATAATTTTATATACTGCTATATTTGCAGCTGAGTGATGAGTCTTTTGTAGGTTGTGATGGTCACTGGTCTCTTCTGTGCTAAATAAGGTACATGTGCATTGTTTTTAATGAATAAGAAGTAAATGCAAAGGCAAAGCTTTGTTTTCAGTGAGTAGAAAACTCATAAATTGACAACGGTATCGTGAGTTAAAAGATTCAGATTTCTGTGAATCACTATCCTTATGGCAATTTCAGACTCTCACATATTGTAACCTGACGTCACACAAATATTGTTTCTGCTCTTTTGATCGTATCTGCCAAGCATGTGTTTACAAGGCACTATTCTGCAGGCCTAGTATACAAAATATACAAATATTTGGGTTTCCATGTGCTTTTCACAGCACTTTGTGTACTGACATTTGCTTTTTAAACACAAATATGAATCGTAACCAATATAGGCTTATGCTATGCTTGTGGAAAAATACTGCAGCGTTTCCTTTTTGACACATCCAACAATGGAATAGATTTTCTGGTCATGATTTCAGGCTTCCACTGTGGTGTAAATGAGATTTTCTAGGTTGTCCTAAAACATCGGTAACTAACTACGAATGTACACTACGTAACATCCCAAATATTTATATAAATATACAATGATGTATCAGTCAAACACAACAGAACTTTATTATGTTTATTATTGTACTAGGGCAACATGTTTCAATTCTTGTAGAATCATCTTCAGGCCCTTCTAAGAAAATAGATCCTTGCTTAAAATGTTTAAAAATGCGCTGTGGGATCAAGAATGTAAGCGTTTGGGATCCCACAGTGCTTTTTTAAACATTTCAAGTAAGGATCTGTTTTCTTAGAAGGGCCTGAAGATGATTCTATAAGAATCGAAACATGTTGCCCTAGTACAATAATAAACATTGTAAAGTTTTGTTGTGTTTGACTGACACATCATTGTATATTTATATATGTGTTAAACACTTCGGGATGGCAAACATTAAATCCCAAACATTGGTAACTAACAACAAATCTGCACTATGTAACATCCCAGATCAGTGCATATCTCAGACTCTCTATTGCCACTTAATGTTTAGGTGCATTCACAACAGTGACTGCTAACCTCATAGTTGTCTATCCATCTGTCTGTCTGTCTGTCTATGTGGAACAACATAACTGCCATCAGACAGACATACATATTTGCGACATTTTGTGTTTGGTTTTTTTTAGTATGTCAACACGTTCTGATTTTGGTTAAAATCAGATGCGATCAACAAACACTTCACACAGAGACCTATGTGCATTTGTGTAATAGAGCTTCAGTAGTGGAGGCAGACTATATACTGTGTGAGGTATGAACTGAGGCTCGAGAAACAATGGAAAATCTAAATGTATCACCATTTGTGTGACAGGTACAGACAGTAGGATAGGGAATGTGATATTTTACCATAACAAGAGAAGTTCAAGAAGTGTGATGTTCTGCTGTAGATGACAAAAGTTCAAGTAACTCAAAACCCTTTTGAGATAAATACGAGGAATGAAGCGGGTCCAGAGAGCCTGTAGGAGCACTTGCTAACACAAGCATATCCCATTTAAAAAACAAAAGAAATATGGGAATAGTAGGAATGATAGGGACAGTAATAGAGTGAATACATCAGTAATGGTGCACCCTTTTGGATGTTTCCTCACTTATTTACTTTGTTATTTTTAATAAGCCCTCCTTCATTTTAAAGTTGTAAACATTCGTAAACTGTGTGAACTTAATGCAAAGAAGTAACACCATAGAGGAGAATCTTTTCTGGGAAGCTAATAGTTGTTGTGTTAGTGAGGAAATTCCCTGCATTTTATGGAACACGAGGGTTCATTACTGTGTTCAAAAGACCCTGCTGCTTGCCCTTATATGAATCCAGCTCCTGCCCTGCCATCTTTTTTCTTTATTTTTCATTTCATTGTTTTCCTTCATCTGTGTATTGGTCTTCCCAGCTGGAACCTTATTTGCGTTTTTCTCCTTGCAAATAACCGCTGTGTTCGTAAAACTGCATAATGCAGCATGTTAAATAAATAATATGTATGTTTATTTTAACCACACCGGATGCAGAAACAAAGAACTAGACACCTTAAATCCGTATGTTCTGTGCACCTGAATTCCCTGTAATCCTGCTGTGAATGTTGTACTCATTCCACTCAATCTTTGCCATGTTATGACCACATATGCTGAGTGTGCTGAACATCATGTGGGCCCAAGAGTACAACCAAACTTTATACATCCTTCTGTTGTTGGGTTCATTATTATAGCTGTGTGGGTGGGTTAGGAAGTACCCTCAGTGTTTCATTTACATATTTATTTTGGTGACATTGCTGCTGATTGTGTGTAAACTATAGGTACCTGTACTTGTGGGCATTGTGTTGTGGTTTTGACCATGAATTGTCAGTTTTTATTGTAGCCATGTTAATTCAGCCACTGCATTTCCTGTGTGCACCAAAGGTCAGTGTGCAGTGATTCATTTTCTGTGCACTGAACATGTACAAGGGGCAGAAATCTGTCCGATGCTTTCAGCACGATATGGAAATTGTGTTTTCTGAAGTGGATTGTGTACAGATGGATTAACAGATTAAAAAATAATAGCACATATACCTGATGCAGAATGACTGTAGTGACTGTCTGTTTCCACTATGGATGAGAACATTGACTGAATGATCTGGAATAACAGAGGGGTGACTATGGATGGAGTGGTTGCACCCATGAAATCATCCAAAATGGAGTAGGCTTTTGTAAAGTTTGTGCAGATGGGTTCCAAGCACCTCACGTTGAGAGCTCTAGCGTAAATGCTTGGATAACTGCCAGCACCTTTTGATTCACTGTCAGAAGGAAGCTGATGTCTTTTTTGAGAGGTATCATTTCTGGAGGAAAAATGTGAATCTTCTACTATGATGCAGAGAGCAAACACCAGAGTATGAAATATAAACATCTCCTGTCACCTGTCAAAAGCAGTCTCAAAAGCAACCAACTGTGAGAAAAGAATTACTTTTGGGGGGGGGGGAGTGGTGTATGCAAGGGGCCCAATGTCCATGCATGGTATCTGACCTGTTGAAACTCTGGCATCTGCAGTATGTGATGTTGGCACATCATGAGTATAGCTGTGACCTAACCCCCTTTACACTGCCACCTCTTTAGTTGATATTGTTTAAGAGGCCATGAATTTGTCAATGAATAAGAAGTGAAGGAATCAGTGAAGTCATGTCACAAGTATGATGTGGATATGTTCCATCCATATGCAGTTTTATTCTTACAAATTGAATGAAAATTGAAAGCAGATAAATGTTTTGGCTAGCTAGGTACCCATCATCAATTTTAATATGAAGAATATAGAAAGGGAATATTTACAGCTGTAGTTACTGATTTCAGATCTCAACTTTACAACAGGAATGTCATGTCATGTACGTGTATATATCAATATGTAAAAAAAATTATGCACCTTCAAGATTGATAAGCTATAGAGATAAAATTGTTTCAGTCTTGAAGTGACACATCCCCATTGTGCTCCGATCAGTAGATATATTTATTTATTGTACAGTCTTGCACAATACTTTTTTTTTTGAGGCATCTGACTAGATTTATTTGCATGTGATAAATAATTTCTCCTGCATAAGGTTTGTTCTGTGCATTGTGTGATACAGCATGGTTTAAGTTTTGGAATGTTCTAGTGCTTTGTAATAATTTCTTAATTTTGTTTTATCACTTTCTTAGTTTGCATTGTGTTATGTTGGCAAGGTACGTGGATTCGCAAACTACGACCAAAATAGGCGCAGTACTGGTCTACGAGCTTCAGTGTACACTCATTATGACCATATGGTAAGAATGTATGCTATATTCTAAAGCTGAATTTATTTCATTTTAGAAATACAGGACTCTCTTTTCTCATAGTAATTGTAAAGGGTTTCACAAAGGATCCATGCATCATCACTGACATTTAAGCAAACTTTGCTGAAGGTAGTCAAGTATTTTATCTTTTTTAAGTGCATTTTCCAGTTTCATTCAGTGCAAAAACTAATACTTTACATAGATACAAGACAAGAGGATTCAGTCACACAAAACTTTATTTTACACTGTGTATGTAAGACACTCAGCCTGCTTATTGCAGCTAATTAATTGGCCATTTATAAGTCTTACAATAATCATTACCACATTGCAAGTGTCTTTGACAGTAAATGTTTTAGAACTTATATCTATAATCTTTACATGTCTTTACATTACTTGACACAGAAGGTAGTGAAGGCCATCAGTCACAACAGAGTTTCATGTTAGAATATTGTGTAACTTTAATGCTACATATTTTGGGTTAAGTACAATAAGCCATTTTCATGTGAAATTAGAGTACCAAGTGAACATCAAGTAAATTTGTTTCCTTATGATGTTAGTGAAAGGAGGCCTACATAACAATAGTCCAGTAAGGGGTGTAACAACTGATGTTTATATTTACCTTTTGCAACATATGAAGAACACATATTCAAAAAAGTAAACAAGGAGTGACTTAACAGCAGGGAAAACCTCTAAATCAGAACAGATTGTTACAAACTTACAGGAGGTCCCTGCAAGGGTGAACAACAATATATTACAGAATTTTCGTTGTCACCCGAAGTACTAAACATTGATTTCAACTTTTAGATGTTCAGTTTTAAACCCATCTCTGCATTAATTTATGTGCAACCTGTATCTGCTTAAAAAAGTGTAATAAATGCGGCTTAGCTTATGTTGCAAAAAATGTGAAGTTGAGATCTTAACTGTGTATGTGGACGTGAACAGTGGTTTAATATAATTTACATGATAACTTTTATTTGGTACTCTAATTTTGTCTGATGATGGCGTTTTGTACTTAAGCTACAACGTGTTACGTTGACGTTATTTGGCAGTGTAACATGCAACTTAGTTGTGATTTACGGCCTTCGCCTCTTTACTGTGTGTGTCAACATAGCAACAGGATGTCTCTCATAAAGGTGCATTACTTGATCTGTTCAAATCTTTTGTTGATATAGGTTATTAAAAGTTAAAATACAGATTGCAGTAGTACAGATAAAGATCATCACAGTGGCACTACTGTGTTGGAATAATCTTAATATGTGTTATTTATATGTATCTATATATGCACACACATTCGTACACACCCTTGTTTGCTGCTAATAGAATAACCGTATCACATCCGAGGTAATTACCAAAAGAGTGTTTTATGCTCAGTATTTTTACAGTACAGTATCTGTTTGAAGAATTATATCATGTTGATCTGAAAGTATAGAACTGAACAAAATCTACTTCTTGTTTACTGCTAAAGAACTGACCCAAAATCTAGGTGAAATAAACATAACAACATTCCCAATAATATTAGAATTATATGTACAATGAGTATGTACATAGTAGGTCCACATTCATTTGGAATCACGTGTCTTATTAGTGGTGTTGACACACACACTGATGAGTTAGCGTTGTTTGATCACACACTTATGATAAAGTATGGAATCATTTTGGGAGATAATTTGTGTAACGGTAAAATAACTTTTTTTTTAATACAAGCAAATTATTGGGTAGAGCTGGTGCCAAACCTATGTATTTGTGTAGAAGTCTGATTTAAGAAACTATATATAGGGTATACACAAAAGAATGGTGTGGTTTCAAAAGTTAACAAGAAATTTATTTCTCACCTTACACGGGCACAACGTACACTGTCAGCAGCAGCAACTGTCCAAGTTTCTCTTGCACTACCAGCAGTCCGCTTTTCATGCTTACTGCGGGTCCGCGGGGCCAGTTTCCAAGATGTCGTCGCGGCAGGAAAAGGCTTTCTGTGTGCTCCGTTTTGAGGTGTCCAGATTTGTGATTACAGTGCAGTGTGAGTTTCATGTGCTATAATCACATCTGGACACCTCAAAACAGAGCACACAGAAAGCCTTTTCCTGCTGTGACGCCATCTTGGAAACTGGCCCCGCAGTAAGCATGAGAAGTGAACTGCTGGTAGTGCATGAGAAACTTGGACAGTTGCCACTGCTGACGGTGTATGTTGTGCCTGTGTAAGGTGAGAAATAAATTTCTTGTTAACTTTTGAAACTGCACCATTCTTTTGTGTATACCCTGTATTTTTTTATGTTGTCTGTATGAATATATACTTTCCTTTAAAAAAGTTCATTGTAAATAACCTAACACCGTTTCAGACAAATTTCAATGTACACTGTGTTAATACAAGAATCAGTACAGTTGTAATTACCCACAGAATTTGTGTCAGGCTTTTGGGAAAGTGCTTAGTATTCTGGCATAATGATCTTCAGCAGTGTATTGTTTATTGTTAAGAGTATGATATTTGAAAGGGAACACTCTGCAACCACATTAAAGTAGGTGAATAGACACTTGTTTTAGTTAGTTGATGAATTCTTAATATTGAAAAGTGATTTGTAATCCTTTTCATTGCCTTTGTATTTATGTAGTTTAAATCTTTGGTGAAGGTGAAGATGTATCTTTGCATGCCATGAAGGCATCTGTTGAAGTGCAAGCATAGGTCCCCCCATTCTTAAACTTGGCACTTGATGAAGGTAGGTAGTCATCTTCATGACCCAGCCATTTTATCTCCAGGGAAACTGCCCCTCATAACTATTGAGCAGGTAGCTGGTTGGTCCCAGAGCCCATCTAGATGATTTGGAGACTAGAAAAATCTCTTACAGTTCCTGGTAATTGCACCATGATTCCTTGGCTTTCTAGCACATAGCCTGCTCACTATACTAAAGATTATTTAAAGGAATGTTGCTAACTTAATAATTCTTTGAATGATGTGTATGAATGTGCTCTCTATTTTGTGACTTATTCCACAATTTGTCTTTAGTCTAAGAAACTTTAAAATCCATGGAATATATGTAAATTATGTATGTATGTATGTATGTATGTATGCATGCATGTATGTATATATGCATGTATGTATATATGCATATAAGTATGTGTGTAAAATGACTTTCTCATCAGGAGTTGTAAATTCTTGTGGGGATAAATGTTCTTCTGAGGTATGTGTGAAGAAAATTTTGTGGTTTCTTTTCAACTTCTTGCTGCATGCGTAGTATATTTATCAGTGCCAGGCATATAGTGTTACCCATGGGCCCTTCAGATCTGTAAAAGGTACAATGTAAGAAGTCTTCGTATTTGTTTAACTGCAAGTTGGCTTTAATGCCTAACTGTCATAAAGATAAGTCAGATCAAGGAGTGGTAAGTTTATCAAATTGTGATGTAATTAAGTTCCTTGCAGTGTTTTCTGCCCACCATTACTTTTGATATGATCTGCCAAATCCTGTTGTCATTAACTGAACTACAGATGTTACTGAAAGAGCTTAACACAGTGAGATAGTGAGGTTTAGGGACCTAATTAAATTTATGAAGAGCTGAAGATCACCAGTGTCATGTAGTACTTCTAGGACAGAATATGCAACACACTTATTAAAAAATAGCAGGTATACTGGAAGCATGCTCAAGTGTTGAAGTACACAGTGTGATTTGATTCTTGCATGTTAGGTATGTCTCAGTAGTGGAAATTCATTGCAAGTTGATGGAGGCATGTGGATAACATGGACAGGTGTGGATATGATGCATTGCTTTTGATAATGGCTGGGCAGATGTTGGCAACAAGTAGTGGCTCAGATGCCCAAGCCTGCCTATTGCAGGGGACTGTGTGTGGTTTGCAGATGCCCTCATCAGAAATGACAGACACATTAAGTTGACTTAACATCGCTTAACTGTGGGACGTTGTGGCAGGTAGTATGCACATCACTGTCCATGACCAACTGGAATTACACAAAAGTGTGTGCACGCTGGGTGCCTAAGATCCTCACAGATGATGGGTCCCAGAGTATGTCATATCAGACACTCCCTCTCCTGCGTTTGACATGTGATGTCAATCAAGAATAGCAGTTTTTGGGTATGTTGTTATGGGGGTGACATATGGGTTAATCAGATGACACCAAACAAACCAAGTAGTATCCATGATGTTGAAACACATCTCCATCACTGAAGTAATTCAAAGCATTGCCATTAATGAGGGAGATTTTGGCAGCTGTCTTTTGGATCCATGAAGGTGTGTTGCTTGTGGATTTTCTTGATCATGGTGACACTGTAACTTAAAACGGTTACTGTGTTATGCTGGAGAGTTTATGGCAGGCTAGTCATCACAAAGCCTGGGTTGGGACATCAGGGTGGCAGCATTTGGCCTGATGCTGGGCCCCATACTGCCAACGAGGTTTGTGACTGATTATTATTGTGTTACACGCTGTATCTGAACACCCAGTGTTTTTCATGTGTTTGGACCTCTTAAGAATTGCCTGGAAGGGAAGTATTTTGCAACTGAAACCAGTGTGAAATAATCTGTCACCTGTGGCTATAGACATTTGACACCATACAGATGTTTAAATGTTGAATGTTACTAGGTAGAGGTCCCATATGTAGTGTCTGCTACTGATGTGCCATGCATACACCAGACAGAATGAAGTTCTTGGCATCAGGGTGTTTGTTACTTTATGTTTAAACTCTGTTGTAAATAAACTTTAATGTACCCAGTATGTCTGTATGCTAGCTCATTGTTTATACGTTTAAATTTCCTACAAAAATATATACTACTTGTAAATAAAAACGTCAAATTTTGAAATTGTGGTTTTATGCCAGCAGGTTGGTTCAGACTGTAACACTGGTGACTGCAATTGAGGTGTGCCTGGTTTGAATCTTGGCTGTGACACCAATTATCCTTTAGGTTTTTCATGACTTTCTCTTTCCCTCCACACTGATGCCAGGATAATGTTGTGAAATTAGCTGTGGTCACTCAAGGGCATTTTCCATTCATCCTGTGTTACAGCATTGTGTTTCAGGCTACTGGTGATGATGATAAATGTTTTCATTTCTTGGAGCTTTGTCTCAATACAAACCAGAATTTTCGTTTTTTGTCACCTGAAGTTTATGAAAATAAGTGCCAAGTGTGTTATTCTTATGAATGGAACGGTTCTGTTAAACTTGCTGAGTAATGTGTCGTCCAGTTCTGTTACTGTTTTGATTCTGCATAAAACAGGAAAATGCAAGAAACTGATTACTTTTGTGACTTAAGAAATCGTGGAATTAAACATTTATGACATTTTAATATCTCATGCCATTATTTGTGTAGCTGGACTAAGGAAAAACATGAAAAACTATAGTCAGGGTACCTTGCTCCTGGTGCTGCAATCAAATGCAGAACAACCTCAGTAGTAAACAAGAGTGCTAACCCCCTAGCTTGCAGTGCTGGGGTTAAATGTTTGGATTATCCATATGGATGAACATTTCTGATTGCGAACACAACACATTGATAGTGAAGAGAACAGTACTTTACATTGTGTAGGATCCTCCTGTATGTAGGGGCCCCAGAAATTATGTGTACCGTAAATTTAAATTTAATCCGTATTGCGGGGATATTGACAGAAACTGTGAAAATGGGCAGTGAAAGATGCTGTGTTGCTATGTTCACAGAGATATAATCATTATAGCAAAAGCCCTGGTGGATTTCAGCCACCAATGTTCATGGTGTCACTCCGTGTGGGAGCTCGTGACTTCCTTGGTGAAGGTCGAACTGCTCAGGCAGCTCGCCATGATGCTGCCTCCAAGGCTCTTCATCAGTTAAAGTCTTTGCCATTGCCTGAAGACAGTCTGCAACATTGTGATGCTGGTATACAAGAAAATGGTAAGGACAATGCAAAAACCTCTAATAATTGAACCCTGTGCTTCAAGTACCATCCAGAAGTTCTGTATTGTTACTTCTGCATTAACTGTAACATTCCTTGTGGTCTGTTTCTCAGTACTTTAATAATTTAAACTACAGAATAATCTCTGCTGTCTTCGTTTGACACTAGGTCTTGCAATACAATGTACGTGGTGCATTCAAGTTCTAAGGTCTCCTAATCCCCCCCTCGGGAATGGAAGCAGGTAGAAATGTGAAAGTTGTTGGAGATGGCATGGCTGTTCTTTAGATGATGCCAAATGGCAACACTGTCCTACCCGTTGAATGCTTGTGACATCGTTGAGTGACAGTAGTTTTAGATACTTCAATGGCGACGTTCGAAGAACAACGCGTGATTATCCGGTTCCTCCATTTGTGTGGCATGAAACCCATCAGAATTCGTCAACAATCGAGTGAGACATGCAATGATGGCGTTATGGACGTGAAAAATGTGCGTTCGTGGGTATGACAGTTCAAAGAAGGCCGAACGTCGTGTGAAAACAAACCGAAGGAGCTTCGCCCATGCACCAGCCAGTGGTCACAACGAACCCCTAAAGAAGTGTTTGCTGCGGCCATGCAATCATGGCGTCAGCGTTGTGAAAAATGTGTACGTTTTCAGGGTGATTACGTTGAGAAATGACAGCATTTTCAGCTTCCTGGGATGAGTAATTTTTTAAAAATAAATTAGGAGACCTTAGAACTTGAATGCACCACGTAATGTGTTTCACTCACATATTGACTCTTTTCATTTTTCCATTAGCAGCGGTTTGACTGTTGGTTTGGAGTTGATTCCAGATACCTTGGATGGAGCTTTATTAGTTATGTATTTTGTCTGTAAGTGACACAACATTAATTAAAAGGGCATACACAGTGGGCACAGTCTAAGGATGTGTTCTGCAAGCGATACAGATATTGGATGTATCCGACATCTTAAAAGTTAATGACATATGTTGTGGAAGCTGGCTGTGATTCTGCCATAGGGTAGAAACAAGGTTACTAAACTCATTTTGTTGTGTTTATTGGATTGAGCAAATCCTTATTCCTGGTTGTTATTACCCTTTGATGGAAGCAGAGCCTTATTCAGAAACATTGTGTGTTTTCAACAGAAAAGGATTCATGTCACCTAGCGAATACTGCCCTGGCAGCTTTGGGACTAACATCTACCTTGTTAAGGAATCAGGAAGTATTGCTTCCAACATTTTGAATCATGGCTCCAGGAATGAAGTTTAATATGAAATTATAACACACAAAACTCACATATTAATTCCAAGCTGTTGAAAGTAATGGGATGAAAATATTTACTGCATGCATTTTTGCTAGTTCGTGTTTCTGATTATGGATGGGAATGTTATTTTCTGTGATGTTCCTACAATGGAGGTATTTGAAAATGGCTGTTCGTACTCAACACTTCAATATGAGTTGCCAGCTAGTGGGGCAAGTGAAGTTGGTTTTATTATGCTCTAATTCTAAAAACAGCACTAAACAGCTGAAGTAGTCTGACTGATAAGCTTTTACATTTCCTGCCACAAACAGAGCAGATTATGTTTAGGCTCATTAGTAGTACATAAGTGTGTATAACATTACATATAACACATAACATGTAAAAGTGATTAAATTAATTTTACAGGAATATAAACTAGGGTGTGCGTAGGAAGGTTATGTGTCTCAGGACATCGTGAAGGTACATGGGTTCATTCCTGACAGTCTAGTTTTAGGTTTCTTATATTATAAGTGTAGTAAATATAATTCACAGCGCAGTGCTGTACAGATTTCAATATTTAAATGTAAATTTACTAGGTTAAGATATAGCGTGCTGTGTTTTTAGTTCTTGCACATTGCCAGTTAGTGTTTGACAGTATGTTTGGTGCTGACCCCTTCTGTCCACATGTTTTGTATAGCAAGAGAAGTGCTGGACAAATTTTGACAAAATTTCATGTGAATATTATGCCATTGGAGGCCACCTTGTATACTGAACACTATCCTATAGTTGGTAGTAGTAAATAACATGGATGAACTTCCAAGATGGCAGTGATGCTAGTACGTCTTAACAGTTTGCTGTCGGGCCATGTAGAAAGACATGATTGCTATCCATTGCATCGCTGACAGGTCACGTCTCTCTGCTTTTTCTTACATGACATCCTGCACGTGAGTTTGTCAGCTTGTCTGACTCACTTGTCGCTTCAAGGTTATTGACTGCTTGACGCAGAATGTTTGGGGTCAAGTTACAAACAGACTGGTCATGACCCCCTATTTTTAGAACCATAAGACTGCAATGACGTGACCACTCATTCAGATACCCTGTTTGTTCTTTTGCCTGACTTTCTTCAGTGGCAATCATGGCTTTATATAGAAGTGTTGTGAAAGAGGACGATATTTTGTGTGAGTTATATGGGAATGTATGTGATAATAGTGGCAATGAAATTTTGGACAGTGACACCCACACCACAACTAGCCACACCACTATTCCACGTAAACAGTTCCAACCTTCTGTCATAGTTTTTACTAGTGACAGTGATCCGAGTACAGAAGAGGAAGAAAGTAGTGAACCGGAGAGCTCTGATGATAAAACAAATGATGTGTGGTTTAAAACTGTTAAAAAACCAAGCAGTGAGCCTTTCCTTGGAACCACAGGTCTGAATATAGTAATTGGTAACCTTGAGTCTGTTCTTCTTAGTAATTAACCAACTTAATGCACAAAATCTTGTTTTATAATAAGTTTATTATATGCCTTTACATGTTTCGAGCACTATGTGCTCATCATCAGGAGGTTAAAATTTTATTATACAGCATCTGGTATCATCACACCTGTAGATGGCCATCCTGTGCACAGGTTGAGGGAAGAGGTCTTCTCTCAACCTGTGCACAGGACGGCCACCTACAGGTGTGATGATACCAGATGCTGTATAATACAATTTTGACCTCCAGATGATGAACACATAGTGCTAGAAACATGTAGAGGCATATAATAAACTTATTATAAAATAAGATTTTTTGCATTAAGTTGTTTAATTACTAGGATTATACTGAGATGCACAGTCAGCAAAACATCAAAACCTGAGTCTGTTGTTGAAGTAATGAGTTCAATCATTGGCGATCAACTTATACAGTTACTTACTGAAAAGTCTAACCTTTACCATAGTCAGAAAGCAGAAAAATGGAAAGTCTTGCCTAAAACACTGAAGTGGGCCAATATCACACCTGCAGAAATGAGAAAATTTTTGGGACTAACAATTTTGAAGGGACAAGTGAGAAGGGAAAATAAGACACTACTGGCCCACTGACCCCACAATTTCCACACCCATGTTTCCTCACACTATGAGTAGGAACCATTTTGAATCCATTTAGCAGGCCTGGCATTTTAGTGACAGCAGCCAGCAAACACTGGATTCAGGGCAGCTATTCGAAATTTGGCCCATGTGTGAATATTTTGTACAGAAATTTAGGTCAGTTTACAGCCCAAAACAAGAACTGTCACTTGAAGCCATGATCCCATGGTAGGGTCACCTGAAATTTAGGACATACAATCCAGAGAAAATAACAAAAGGTGGGGTGCTAGTGAGAATGATGTGTGAGGTTGTATCAGGTTATATCTGCAGCATGGAGGTATACTCAGCTAAGGGAAAGAAGTTGGACGACACAGTGTTATCACTTTTAGACCGAAACTTAGGCCAAAATCGTCACATCTATCAAGGCGATGTTTATAACAGTGTGAGATTAGCTCAAACATAGCTAGACAGAAATGTGACAGTCTGCGGCACTGTGAGGGCTAACAGGGGCATTCGACGTGACCTAGAAGCAGAAGGCAAGCACTTGAAAAAGGGCAGTCAGCGCTCCGGAGGAAAGGTGACATAATGGTGCAAGTGTGGAAGGACAAAAACTTGTGGGAATGATAAGTACGATCCATGATGTAACAATTGTAAACACAGGGCAGAAAGACAGGAAAACAAACATGGAAATAAAGAAGCCATATGCTGTTGTCCAGTACAGTAAATTTATGAGTGGCATAGACAGGGCAGACCAGTACCTCAGTTACTACTCAGTTCTGAGGAAAAACTGTAAAATGGTCAAAAAAGGTGGTGCTGTATCTGCTATACTGTGCACTCTTCAACGCATTTTTTGTGTACAGGACACTAAATATAAACAAAAAAGTAAAGGACAAGAACTTTCTGCACAAGGTAGGAAGGTCCAGGATATCAGAAGTCCAGAATTGAAGTGAGTCAAGTTCTGATGATTCTCAATTGCCAGGGAAGCAAACAGCACTGAGGGGGCCTAAATAGGACCCGCCAGACAGTCTCTTCAGTGATTTCAGAATACACAAACTTGAAAAAATTGTTGGTGGTGGGGAGGGAAAAAAGAAGTATCCTGCAAGACAGTGTACAGTGTCTGCTGCACATAAGATAGGAAGTGAAACTAGATACACATGTAAATTCTGCATTGTTCTGCTTCATAGAGGGTCTTGTTTTGAAAAATACCATTCAGTGATGAACCATTAGACTACATGCATTTTCTGCAGTCTCGGTCTCAGGAGCATAATATATGGTGTCAGACCAAAAGTAAGAGTATGTTGTGGGGTTGAACATTCAAAGCATTAAAAATGTCCAGGAACTGGGGTATTTAATTAAAGGGCCATCCAGTCGGCAAAGTGTTATTGTAGCATTCTGAAATGTTGTATGTTGTATAAGGTCTTTAAACAGTATGCAAGTTATGCTGAAGTAATTTTTTGTGTGCAATATAAAACAAGGGAATGGAAGCTGCATGAATTCTGCAATTAGCCTTTGTTTTGATTGTGGTATCTGAGGGACAAATGGAGAGTCTTCTTTAATCTGATGTAGCTTATGAATGTATCTACAAATTCCATATAAAATATTGCTTACAAATTAACAGTTGAAGGTGTATTGGTGCAAATCTTTCAGTTATGCATCACAAATTAAATGTAGACTACACATTGCTTAAAGTTCAGTTGTTCACAAGTAGTAAGACAATAATTGTGGTAATAATACCATACTCGCATGTTTTAAATTTTACTCGACAACAATTTAGATTAACCATGCGCATGAGTTGAGTTGGTGTCCGAATGCACAATACTCAGTTGTAGGCTGTTGAAGTCCTTTGTCTAATTTAATACTCAAAATACTGATTTACATTCAGCGGCCCCCCCCCCCCCCCATTTTTTTTTTTTTATTGGATTCAGCTGTGACGGAGGGCGAAATTTTTTTATGTTTTATATTTTTTATTTTCTTTTT
>Ga0123355_10005173_pt1 | contig 19039 bp, 8 predicted proteins | sample TergutEmb28metaG_3_FD_89872 | JGI IMG/M metagenome (GOLD analysis project Ga0123355, IMG submission 89872) | Embiratermes neotenicus P1 segment gut microbial communities from Petit-Saut dam, French Guiana - Emb289 P1 | ecosystem: Host-associated > Arthropoda: Insects > Digestive system > Gut ... | reverse complement strand
CGAAGGCGGCTGAACTCTACAAGGGCGGAGCCATTGGCGACGTCTCCATGGTCGAACTCACATTGGGCCGCAACGATCCCACCGGGGCGTGGGAATATCCGCCCCCGACCGATCTGTCTTCCGAGACGCTCGACTGGGACACGTGGCTCAACGATGCGCCGAAAATTCCCTTCAACAAATACCACTTCGCGCGCTGGCGCTGCTGGAGGGCCTACGGCACCGGCGTTGCCGGCGACTTGATGGTGCACCTTCTGAGCGGCATGATGGCGACGCTCGGCTGGAACGAGATTCCGCGCTCGGCCACGGCTCTTGGCGGCATCTTCCGCTTCAATGACGGTCGCGATATGCCCGACTTCCACACCGTTCTGTTCGACTATCACGGCATTCCGGTTTATGTGCGACTCGACCTGGGCTGCGAGTCGCCTGAACTGGCGCGCTTTATGGGGCCAAAAGGCATTCTCGACGCAGGTGAGTTCGAACTCAGGTATTCTCCGCAAACCGGCGTCGACACCGAGCCGAGCTATTACAGCTTCAGTTTCCCCGCCAAAATGCGCGAGGAGTACGTCAAGCAGTGGCACGCGGAGCATGATCCGCCGCTGGACAACGAACCGACACACGACGATACGATCTATAAGGGTCACGACTGGGACGACATGCGTCCACACCTGAACGTTTTCTTCCAGGCGGTGAAATCCCGCAAGCCGGTCACCGAGGATGCGGTCTTCGGCAACCATGCGGCGGTCGCGTGCCACATGGCGAATGAGTCGTACTTCCGGAAAAAGCCGGTCTCCTGGGACGAGGCTTCGAAAACAATCAAGTCGTGACCCGGAGGAACCATGCGCTGTCTGGTCCGGGCAGGACGGGAAAACCGGTATCGGTTCTGCTCGGTTTTCCGGTCCGGAATACCTCCCTGTCGGCTTCTTGCTTCAGGACCGGCTTCAGCGGGTATATGATCTTTCTAAGCAAGCCCTCAAGCAATTCTCAAACGCACTCCTCCGCTCTGGAGACCGGACATGGCTACAATTCACCTGTCAGTTAACAGCAAACCTTACACGGTTGATACCGATCCACAAACCAGCCTGCTCACGGTTCTGCGTGAGCATCTCGATCTGACCGGGAGCAAGTACGGGTGCGGAGAGGGCCAATGCGGCGCCTGCACCGTGATCATCGATGGCAAAGCGCAGCGCTCCTGCATCACGCGGGTGACGACCGTTTCCGGCAAGCAGATTACAACCATTGAAGGACTGGCCGCCGGAGACCGTCTGCATCCGGTGCAGCAGGCATTCCTCGACGTCGGGGCGATGCAGTGTGCCTACTGCACCTCGGGAATGATCATGTCGGCGGTGGCGTTGCTGGGGAAGAATCCGGCGCCCAAGGAAAGCGAGATTATCGATTTCATGGACGGCAACGTCTGCCGCTGCGGGACCTACCCCCGCATTGTGAGCGCGATTCAGAAAGCCGCCCGGGCGATGCCGGTGTCGGCGGCGAGAGGAGCGAACCGATGAGCGAAGAAATAAACGTCGTTCCACTGGAACCGGAACGCTACGAACTCCGAGCCGCGGTGCCGTACCGGTTTGATCTCGACCGGCGGGACTTCTTTAAATTTCTGGGCGCAGGCCTGCTGGTGGTTTCTGTTCTGAAATCAGCCGCGAGCGCGCAGGAATCAGGAGGCGGAAGGCAGCGGCGCGGAGATTCCCTGCCCAAGGAAATCGACGCATGGCTGCACATCGGCGACAGCGGCAGGGTCACGGTTTATACGGGCAAGGTGGAAGTGGGACAGAACATTCGCACCTCGCTCACGCAGGCGGTGTCGGAAGAACTGCATGTGCCGATCGACAACATTGAACTGGTCATGGGCGATACCGAGCTCACGCCATTCGACATGGGGACATTCGGCAGCCGCACGACTCCCACGATGAATCTGCAGCTGCGCAAGGTGGCCTCGGCGGCCCGCGATGTTCTGCTCGGCCTCGCGGCGACCGAGTGGAAGACGGATCCTCAGCGCCTGGTCGTGGCCGACGGCAGGATCACCGATCCGCACAGCAATCGATCCGTCGAGTATGCGGCGCTGCTGAAGGGACAGCAACTCGCCGAAACGCTTCCCGCTCAAGACCCGCTCATCCCGGCGACGGAATGGAAAGTCGCGGGCCAGTCGGCGCCGAAAGTTGACGGGCGCGACTTCGTTACCGGCAAACACCGCTATCCCTCGGACCAGACACTCCCCAATATGCTTTACGGCAAGGTGCTGCGGCCTGCCGCGTTTGACGCAACGTTGTCGGCGCTCGACACACAGAAAGCCGAACAGATGGGTGCCACGGTGGTGCATGACGGAAACTTTGTGGGCGTTGCCGCCGCCAGTTCGGCCGCTGCCGCAGCGGCGCTCGAAGCCCTTCATGCCGAGTGGAAGTCCGAGCCGCAGATTTCAAACAAAGAATTGTACGACTACCTGCGCAAGAACACCTCTGAAGGCAACGATCCCACGGGAGACGGAGACCGTTATGACCAGGGCGCAGTCGATCAGGCGCTGGCTTCGGCCGATCACCGTCTGCGGCAGACCTACACCGTGGCTTACATCGCCCACGTTCCACTCGAGCCGCGCGCTGCGCTGGCGAAGTGGGATGGCGACAAGCTGACTGTCTGGACCGGGACGCAGCGTCCCTTCGGGGTGCGCGGGCAGCTGGCTGAGGCCTTTCACATCCCCGAAGATCACGTGCGCGTCTTCATGCCCGATACCGGCTCGGCCTATGGCGGCAAACACACGGGCGAAACTGCGATTGAGGCAGCGCGCCTGGCGAAAGCAGCGAACCGTCCGGTGAAACTTGTGTGGACTCGCGAAGAAGAATTCACCTGGGCATATTTCCGTCCGGCGGGAGTCATCGATGTCAGCAGCTGGGTGCGCAACGACGGAACCATCACGGCCTGGGAGTTTCACAACTACAATTCCGGCTCGGCGGGAATCCGCACGTACTACGAGATTCCCCACCAGCGCATCGTCTTTCACCCCGTGCACTCGCCGTTGCGCCAGGGTTCGTACCGGGGTCTGGCCGCCACCGCAAACCACTTCGCTCGTGAGTCGCACATGGACGAACTGGCGCATACCGTGAAGATGGATCCGCTCGAATTCCGTCTGAAGAACCTGAAAAACGACCGGCTGCGTGCTGTATTCGAAGCCGCCGCGAAGCAATTCGGCTGGGGAAAAAGCAAGAGTCGCGGGCAAGGCTTCGGCATGGGCGGCGGATACGAGAAACTGGGAAACATTGCAACCTTCGCTGAGGTGAACGTGGAGGGCAAATCCGGCGAGGTTAAGATCGCTCGCGTCGTCTCGGCGTTTGAATGCGGCGCCATCGTAAATCCTGACGGCCTGCGCAACCAGGTTGAAGGAGCGAATGTGCAGGGCCTCGGCGGCGCGCTGTTTGAAGCCATCGAGTTTGATAACGGAAAGATTCTGAACGGCAGACTTTCCGGGTACCGGGTACCGCGGTTCAGCGATGTTCCGGCTGCGCTCGACACTGTTCTGGTCGATCGCAAGGATATCCCGTCGGTGGGTGCAGGAGAATGTCCGTTGGTGGGCGTGGCTCCGGCGATCGCCAACGCCATCTTCGACGCAACCGGCCAGCGGCTTCGTGCTTTGCCGCTGGTGCCGAATGGATTGAAATCAAGTTAGAGTGTGCGGGAAGACCGTCTGCTGCTGACTCGAGCCAAACGGCTTCCCGGCCTGGCGGTCTGATTCGTCCGCCCGTCATGCGCCGTCCCATCTGTGCTGTCGAGACTCAAATTCTGGGAGCCAAATCATGAGTGACTCGTCTTCGATGAATCGCCGCACCTTTCTGGAGCAATCCGCTGCAGCCTTTGCCGGCACCGTGGTCCTTCCGCACACGGCTCTATCCTATGGGCGTATCGTCGGCGCCAACGACCGCATTTCCCTGGGACACATCGGCATCGGCAGTCGCGGCCGCGATCTCGATCTCATCGCGTCCAAACTGAAGTCCAGTCACAACGTGGAGATGACCGCGGTCTGTGATTTGTGGACCGTGAACCGCGCCCGGGCCGCTTCCACAAACGCTGGTTATTATGGCCGATCCCCGCGTGCCGTTGCGCACGTGGAAGAACTCCTGGCGATGAAAGACGTCGACGGGGTAATGATCTCAACGCCGGAGCACGCGCATTCTCCGATTCTGAAAATGGTGGCGGAAGCGGGGAAAGACGCGTACGTCGAGAAGCCGATGGGCAATGTTCTGGAAGAGGCAAAAGCCGCACGGGAAGCCGTGCTGCAGGCCAAAACCGTGGTGCAGGTGGGCACGCAGCATCGCAGCGAACCCTATCAGGTCGCGGCGCACGACGTCGCGCGCGGCGGCGCCCTCGGCGATGTCAGCAAAGTGGAAGTGGTGTGGAACTATCACGGTCCCCGCTGGCGCGGCCGCCCGGAAGTGAAACAGATTCGCGAGCAGGACACCGATTGGAGCAAGTGGCTTCTCACCAAACCCATGCGTCCGTTCGACCCGCAGCTGTATTTCGAATTTCGCCTTTACAAGGAATTTTCCAGCGGCATTCCCGACCAGTGGATGAGCCACGCCATCGACCTGGTGCACTGGTTCACGGACGACCACTATCCCGTCTCCTGCGTTTCGCACGGGGGGGTTTTCGCCTGGCACGACGGCCGCGAAACCGCCGACACATTCCAGACGCTGCTGGAATATCCGAAGGGATTTCTGGTCAGCTACTCGACCAGCTTCGGCAACGACGCGCCCAGCTTCACACGCTACATGGGGAAGAAGGCAACGCTGATCAACGTCGGCGGAGAAGGCTCTCCGCGCTATCAACTGATCCAGGAAAAGGGAACGCACGAAGACGACGCCGACATCGACAGCAAACGAGCATCGAAGTTCATTTCGCTGCCGGGAGAAAAAGGCATGCCGCCGATGGCCATCGACGACCTTAGTCTTGAGCACATGGGCAATTGGTTCGACTGCATGCGCTCCCGCCAGGAACCAAACGCCCCGGTGCAGGCGGGTTTCGCGCACTCGGTGGCGTGCATGATGGCCGCCGAATCGTACTTCACCGGCAAGAAACTTTTCTGGGACGGAAAGACAGAAACGTTTTCCGACAACAAGCCGAGCTAATTGGTACAGGCGCGGGCGTCACCCAGTCATTGACCGGCCACGCGAGCGTGGTCTGCACTCGCCATCTCCGGATCTAACAGGTCGCGGACTGTGCGATTCATCAGGCCTGCCAAAAACCACTTGCCTCGGTGGTCCGCAAACCGAGAGCTGTGCAAAAGTTGTCGCGACATCGCTATTCACTTATCTTTCGATTCCAGACAAAGGCTCCCGATGTGAAACGAGCCGAAAGAGTCGGAATTTGAGTGCAACCGCTGAGTGCACAGAGGAGGATGTCAAGGCTAGTGCACCAGGCTACAGGCTAGTGACACCAGCGAAGTTTGCAGCTACCCTGAAATCCAATAGGCAAGTTCAAAGAGTCGATGGAGCGGGCCGCGCGATTTCGGGTCAACATGGTTGTGACGATTTTAGTTAGTCCTGGTGCTCGTAGGAAGGCTCGCACTCAAATACCCGAGAGTATTTCTTGGTTTTCTTATCCTTGGGCTTGCCTATGCGATCTATCGCATCATCAAAGACCGAAAAAATAGCTCAACTCAGCCCTAAAGGACCGAAGGCTATTCGGACCTCACTTGATCAGGTCTTCGTCAAAGATGGACGTCAGCGGAAGGGAGTAGGCCTTGTCGCCGAATAGGCGCTTCTCTTCAAGCGCGGCAGGCGCGGCGACCTCACGCATACCGTTGAAATCATGAATTACGACAACTTTGGCATTTGGATAGAAAACCCAGACTGCCTGGCAGCCGGCGTCGAGGTACTGATGGACCTTCGTGAACATATCCTGGGCCGAATTCGCAGGAGACACTACTTCGATTGCCAGGCTTGGAACTCCTTCGATGGGTGAGCGAGTGAGATCCATGCGGTTTAGGGTTCCGGTCGCGATGAAAGCAACGTCGGGATTGCGAACAATATCGGGGGCAAGACGAAAGTCGTTCTCTTGGGTCACCCCGCCAAGCCTGTGTTGCTGGACAAAGTCGTCCAAATGCCTGGCAATACGGAAGCGAATGCGGTTATGGAGGTATGTCGGCGACGGTTCCGCAATTAGTTCTCCCCGGTCAAGTTCAAAATGCTTTCCCGGCTCTCCGGGGAGCTTCACAAAATCTTCAAAGGTCAGTTTGGTTGTGGTCCCCACACCGTCCCCAATCTTGGGCGTTTGCCTTCTATTGTACAGATGCTGCAGCAACGGAGAGCGTCATCGCAGTTGCCACGGGCTTGTTGGAGTGAACGCCCGCAGACCAACACAGCTGGATATCTGCTTCAACATCCTGCACAATCCAGCCGCGGAAGCGGTTAGGAGGAATGTTGAACCACGATTATCGAGCCGCCTGATCCGTTTCACAGCTTGTGACCGCAAACTGACATCCGAGTTTTTGGACACTACAAGGGAACTCCCTCTAACTTCGCCTTGAGGAATACACAAGAACATGAAGCGAAAGCGGGAGTCACCGCGCCTCGACAGCAGCACGCTCCACCGAGACAATCGAGGTATTGGGATAATAATGGTTTAAGATTTCGCGGAACGTCGCACCCAACTCTGCCATACCCTTGGCTCCGGCCTGGCACAGTCCGATCCCGTGCCCGTTGCCGACTCCGCGCAATACAACCTGATCTTCATCCCTGGTGGCGACAAAATCATTGCTCGGAACCACGCTCCATCCCACCTGGCGGACGACTTTCAATCGGGCCAACTCATCGGCGCTGCGCAACAAAGCCGCATCTCGCGCCGAAAGCCGGCTGGTCCAATTCGCCGGATGCGACCGGCAATAGTCGCACGCCACTCGGTAATAGGGATAAGCAACCGCGCGAATTCCAAGTTCCGCAGGAGTGTGTGTACGCCCACTGCAACTGCGCGTGTACATGGCAGCAAACGGCTGGTCATTGTACACAAGCACCAGGCCACGCGTCGCTTCCACGGCAACCGCAACGTCACTGTCCGGCGCCGGCGGATTCCGCAGAAACTGACAGTGTGTCGTATCGCAAAAATCGAAGTTATGATGACGGCCCCGGCCCGCCACAAAATACGACCGGGCAGCAACCGCCTGCGCCTTCAGGGCCTCAAGGGGCGTATCGGGGGCGCTCTCGGCGGCAACCACAGAAGCAACCGCTGTTTCCCGGTCGACCGTCAGGATCGCGAGCAGTCTGTCTGCCCAGGGCTCGATCTCAAGCGTTCCATGGTAGCGGCGGGTGATTTTTCCAGGGATCGCGAGGCTGAAGTCAGCACGCTGGTTCATCCGGCCCGTCACCGAGATCGCCGATGCCCGGAACTCCCGCCCGCCGCTGATCGCGGCGAGTCGAGCACCGGAGAGATGAATCGTTGCCGCGCCGACCCCGGAGCTCTGTTCGAGGGTGACACTCTGGTTGCCTGCATGAAGTATCAACCCCTGTCCCGCGATCGCCTCCACACTGAATTCCCGAGGATGAAACAATCCGAGCACTCCGATCCGGACAGCGTCGATCGAGCTATGCGGCCCATCGATGGTTTGGCCGTGAACCGGGTTGTGATGCGAAGACCCGACACAGATTGCGAGAGCCATCACAGCCAACCCAATCGCGCGAGCCACCAAGTATGTGGGCGTACCTTTGGTCCGCACGTTGTCAGTCCTCAATTCGCCGCAGCATCTCGCCCGCAGTTCTGGCGGCGTGCGAGCCCGGCACTCCGTGCACTCGAACCATGAGAACAAGCCTGGGATCATCTGCGGGAACCAGCGCCACGACAAAACCATCTCCCGGAGCATGCCGGCGATGCGTGCACGCCGCCGTTCCGGTCTTTACCAGGGCAGTGGAATTTTGGAGAGCGTGATCCAGTTCCGCGCCGGTACCGCTGCCGGCAGAGCGCGCCATACCGTCAAGAATCTGGCCGACCCCAGGATGCTGCCGCTCGCGAACCAATTCAAGATAAGCACGGGCCATGCGCAGCGGAGAAATCCGCCAGCGTGGCCCGATACCAGCGAGTTCGGCGCCGGACGTTTCGCGATCGGGAACCTCCAGGCCAAAGCGGCTTGCAGTATCGGATACGTCCGCTCCAGTAAGGTTCGACGTCAGCATCCTGAAATACGAGTTGCACGAATAGGCAATCGCAGCCGTCAGATCCACGTCGCCGTGTCCGCCAGGACGCCAGCAGCCGGTCCCAATTCCTCGACATGTGTGGGAGGGATATCGAAAGTCGTGTTGCTGCCCATAGGCCAGCGCCGTAAAAGGCTTGGCCAGCGATCCGAGGGGAATCGGGGTTTCTGGATTTTCCCACCGGGACGCAAGAACCTCGCCCGTGCGGGCATCCAACAGCAGAAAGGAAATGTCGCGATCCGGAAAATTTCGATTGAGTGCTTCCCCGGCAGATTGAGAGAACAGTGAACTCTGCGCGGGGCGGAACTGCTCCGGTTCGGGCCCACCGTGAGATGCCGCCGGGACGACGAGCACCAGCGCAAACCAGACCGCGATGTTGTTCACTCGGACCATTCGTAGGTTACAGTTTGCCGCGTTCTTCCTCCGTCGGCACGAATTTCGATTCGCTCCAAACTGACGTCTGTGAGCACCCCGGTCAGGCTGGCCACGTTGCCCGAAAGGAATTGCGGCTCGCCTTCGCCAGGCGTAGACGCGTTCGGCCGGTCGACAAGGTTCGCGAACCGCACAAAGTTCTGCCGTTCCCGTCGATGATTGAACTCCGCATAAAACTCCAGCGGCTTGCGGTCCATCTTCCGATTGAAGTTGCTGACCAGAGACTCCATCAGCCCGGGATCATCGCTCGCCACCAGATATTTTCCGTGAACCGAGACTGCCAGGGGCCACAAGCCATCCAGTTGCGCGTATCCGGACTTTGGCGCCCAGGAAACACCAAGCTGGCTTGCGGTGAGGCCGCGGCGCACATCGTCGGCAATGGCCGATCGAACCCTTTCCTCATTCCAGTCCGACGCTGATTCCAGCACCACAGCCGTACGAAACCGGACAAACACTCCGGCGCCGTCAGCTTCGGTCGACTGCACCTGAAGCGAAGCAAGCGGTGGTGTCTGATTGAGTAATTCCTTCAGGGCCGACCGAGACTGGGAAGTCGAAGACTCCACCGGAGCCTGATCGATTCGCGTCTCGAGGTCGGAACTCGCCCCTTGTTCGCCGGAGGTGAGCTCGACCTCGGGCGCCAGCTCGGACGCCGGCGCCGGCCCCAAATGCGGTGCCAGAAGCTTGGTCTCGAGCAGCGCAAAACATGCGTCTGCTGTCGGGTTTGCCCGGCTCCAATACAGTCCGGCATCGTCGGGGACAAGGCGTGTCAAGTCAGCCGCCGCGGTCAAGGCATCGGCTGAAGGCGCATGGTCCGGTTGCGCCTTCGTGACCAACACGCGTTCCTCGCGGTACTCCTTGTTGGAACGAAACAGATCCGACAGCGCCGTCGAATATTCGGAGAGATCGGTAATATTCTGCTGCACCCAATACGTCCGGAAATATCCGTTGGGCACGAGCCTTTCGAGATCGAGCACCATGCGCAGGTCGCCCGCATGGCCGGCGGCCGCAGTGGCCTGCGCCCACCACGGATCGCTCTCCACCGTCTTGTCCTGCTTGCCCGACATGAGTTCGAGAGCCTCAGCCATCAAATCCTCCCGGGTCGCCAGCAACAGGTAGTCGCCGGACACCGCAAACGCGACTTCACGCTCGGACCCGGGATCACGTCGCAGATAGAAATCCACGCCGCCCGCGCTGCGCGGCTCGAACTTGGCCCGCGTTTGCCACAACGTCGTCTGCATGGATTTTGCGGAAGGCAAGTACGAGATGTAGAGAAACTGCAGCTTTCCGATGTCATAAAGCGCCAGTACGCTGTGCCCGCCGGCGATCTGGGAAATCAAATTCAGGTCCGGCGGCAGGCCGGCCGCCGCCCGAAACTGATCGCTCGCACCGCTCAGCCGCAGAAAAAGGCGGGACCGGGAAAACACTTGGTAATTGTCGCTCGTGATCCATTGCCGTTTCTGCGGCGAGGAATTCCAGTCGTTGAGCAGGGAAGAAAAATCCTGTGCCTCCAGGTAGAGCAACGATCCGGCTGGCACGAACTTGGACAGCGGCGCCGGCTCCGGAGCGGCTACACGGTAGGCAGCCCAGCCGATGCTGGCGCACGCCAGCGCGACACACAGGAAAACGACGATGCGCTTCATGGCTTCACGCCTCCCTTCTGGGAAGTGGTCGGTGGGGCGTCGCGCGCCAGCAGCCGTGGGCGCACCACGCGATCCTGCTCCAGCGCCTCGTGCAGAATGGGCTGGCGGGCCGCATTCTCGCGGACAATCCCCAGGACAGACTTTGTTTCGGCGATCTTGCGGCTTAGCGCCTTCTGAACCGTTGCCGAGGTTTCGAGGCTGCGCGCGTTCTGATAGTAAGACAACGCATCGGTCAAACGTCCCAGCCGGCTCATCGTATCGCCGATCAACTGCGCGGCATGTGCCCGCTCCGGGCGGGACAGCTGCGTATCGGGGACGCTCTCGGAATTCGATTCCTCCGCACTGTCTTCCTCTTCCTCGCCCGAGCTGGCAATCTGCTCCTCCTCGTTGCCGGACCGCGCACCAGAGTTCAGGAAGAACCGCGTCTCGAAGAGAGGCTCGAGAATTCCGATGGCATACTGCGGCTGCGTACCGGACGCGGCTTCAAACAGCGGCATGCGAGCAACGTCGCGACGGGGAAAGTCGATCACCGAATGACTCAGCAGCCGAATCTTCACCTGCCCATCACCGGCAAGTTCTGCAGCTTTGATTCGAGCTTGGTAGAAGTAGAACTTGTCCGCCGCTGCCGGTGTGATGGCGGCGGGTGCCGAAGCCAGCAGATTCAGCTCTCCGCTGCCGAGATCGGAATGGGTCTGTCCCGCCAGCGCAGCGGCAGCCCTGAGCCGCAGATCGTAGGAACTTGCCGGCGCCGAGGCAACGGATGCCAACGCCTCCTGCGCAGCCGCCGGGTCGGCGCCGGCGGCGAGCCTCGCCTTCGCCAGGCGAAGTCGATACGACGCGTCCCAGGGCGCGGACTTGACGAGCTGCTCAAGAAATTCGATGGCCTCAGCGTTGTGCCCGGTCTTTTCCAGCAAAGCTGCCGCCGGGTCGAGATTCTCAAACGGATTCCCCACCGCCACAACCAGACGCCGCAACAAATCGAGCGCGCCTGCCGTGTCCCCGGCAGCCAGCCGGATTTCAGCGAGCCCCAGGAAGTTCGCTGCAACAAGTTTGTGCTCTTCAATCTCGCGGGCAAATACAAATTCCAAAATCTTGCGCGCGGACTGCTTGTCTCCCGTCTCGAACAGTTGGCGCGCAGCGGCGCGGAGAATCTCAACGTCAGGCGTAGTTCGCGGCTCACTCCGATATCCAGCAAGCTTTCGGTCGAGCGTTCCAAGATTCGCCGCAACCTGTAGTTCGAGCCCAACCAGAGCGCTCGCCTGGCTGTCGCGAGTCTCCTCGGGCAAAGCGGCAATGTCAGCAGCGGCCTCGCCATATTGCTTCCTGCGAACCAGATGGCGAATCCATCGCACCTGCCAGGAGTCGAGGTCTTGCCGAGCGGTCTGCCGTTCAAAACCTGTCAGGCCTTCAATCTTACGTTGTTCGAGTTCGAGGATTCGCTGGTACACCAACGCCCGCTGCGCAAGCGGAATCCACGAAGCATCGGCGACATCTCCCAGCACATGCGCCGGGTCCGCCGCCGACGATGACACGTCCAGCAGCCACTCCGTCGCCGCTGCCGGATCGCCTTGCGCCGCATAGGCCGAGTGCAATACTCGATTCGACATCCACGTCCCGTTGAAATGCAGGTAGGCGCGGACAATGGCGTCGGCGTCAGGTTTGAGATCGGCGAACGCATGATGCGCGCGGAGCTGATCCGAGGTCCTTCCGAAATCTCTCCAGAAACTTTCCGGCACGCGCCCATTGTTCACCTGCTTCACAAGCACCCGGAACGCCGACTTCCATTGCGCCAGCGCCGCGGCGCGATCGCCCTGCTTGCAGTAGGCGAGAGCCAGGCTGTCATAAACGTCGGCGCGGTCGGGCGCGAGTTCGAGGGTGTGCTCGAAGTCCGTGATCGCCCGCCTGGTGTCCCCTGACGCCGCGTAATAGTCGGCAACGGTGGAGTACCCCGACGCGCTTGCCGGACTCTGCTCCAGAATCGCCGGCAGGAAATCTTCCGGATTCCCCGACTTCGTTGTCCCGAGATATTCGCCATAGCGCGAGCCGTAGTAAAACCACGTATCCCCCGCCAACTGTTCGTCGCGATTCACCGGCTTGGCAAGACGCGCGCTGATCGGGTCATCCCCCAGCGCCGCGAGGAATGCCGTGTTCACTTCGGAAGTCGGCTCGGAGAAATAAAGCCCGACCAGCGCGTTGTAAGCCTTGCCCCATACGACCGGACGCGCTCTGCCGCGAGACTCGACTGCTCGATGCGCGAGCGCCGGAGTACCATGAGCAACCGCATAGTTTGCGGCCTGCTCACCCCACTCGGAAGACCACGAGGATGCGATCTGAACCAGCTGGTCCGGCTGCTTCTCCAGCAGCAGCTGGAAGAATCGCTCCCGATGGTTGGCATCCAGACGCTTCATCGAAAACAAGCTGTCCAGGACTCGCAGCTCGTTCTGCTCGTCGCCGGCCGAGTGATACGCGTCGGCCGCGGCCAGGAGAGCCTGTGACCGCCATGCGCGGCGCCCGGCACTCGCCAGTTGCTCCATCTGCGTTCCCAGTTCGGCAAAGCGCCCGCGCCGCCGCTCGAGATCCACAAACGACTGGAAGCCCGGATAGTCCATCGCGGCGCCGGCGGCTCGGCCCCTGGACCGCTCCATGAGTACGTCAAATCGCCACTGGGCCTCCTGATCAGCCGCGGCAGAACTGGTGGCCAGAGGAATGGCAAACTGCTCCACGTCATCGATGTTCATGCCGGCGCGCTTTGATTCGGCAAAATGCGAAAACGACAGCCGCTCCTCCGGCGTGAAAAATGTGTTCACCACCCCGCCCATTTCTTTCAGCGCTTCCTCCATGCCGTTGCGCGCGGTCGCAATTCGCGTCTGCCGGCTATTCTCCCGCCATTGAGCGTCAGTGAGACCGCTCATGCCCTGCTTCTCCACCTGCTCTCTCACCACCGGCAATTCCGCACCGGATTCCTCGAGGGCTTTTTCGAGAGTCGCGTAGGCCTGATCGTGTTGCCGCAATTGCGTGAAGATGCGCGCGTAGGTCTTGGCGTCATTGAGCTGATCGGGACTCGCCAGCAGATCGGCTCCAGCTTTCGAGACACCTTGCTCCGCGAAGCTGCGCGCCGGTTCGAGCATTCCCCAGCTTTCCAGCCGGCGGGCAACTTCGAAATAGTTTCCCGCCGAGTCGGGTCGGCCGTCGATCAACGCGGCCCGCAGCGCCGCGACGACTTCTGCGGTCTTTCCTTGCCTGGCCCGCACAGCAGCGACCTTCTCCATCCACTGCGGGTCCTTGTATGCGAGCTGATAGATGTGTTCGTAGTCGACAGCCGCCGCGTCGAATCGCATCAGACGCTGTTCGAGCTCCGCCCGCGCGGTGTACAGGTCGATGCGGTCCGGACGCACCGCGATTGACTTCGCGTAGGTATCGATGGCCGCCGGATAGTTCTCCAGATTCGTGTAAGTCCGCGCCAGCACCATCGACCAGCGATAGTCCTTCGGTGATTGCGCCACAGTCTTGGCGTAGAAGTCGACCAGCTGTTGCTGCCTCTGATAACGAAGGGCATAAAGCGCAGCCTCGGTCACCAGCGCATCATCTTCCGGGAAGCTGTTGATCAGTTCGATGTACTGATCGACCGCGCCGGAATAGTTGTTCATCCGGGTGAGCGCTGGGATCAGTCCGCGCCGCAGAGTTGCGATCTGCGCCTTGCGTGCGTCGGCTGGCAGCGGCGCGCCCCGGAACAGCGCGATCTTGTCGACGTAGAATTGCTCGAGCCCGCCGTCGTCTCCGGCTGGAGCGTAGGTGTCCGCCATTGCAGCCAGGTATTCGCCGTTGTACGGAGAATCCTTCAGTAATTGCGCCAGCAGATCGCGCGCCGGCTGAAATTGCCTTGCCTCGGTCGATTTGCGCGCAGCTTCGTAGGTAAATCGCGAACTCAAGGCCGGATAGGCATCTTTCGAAGCCTGAAGCAGCACGGCAATCGCCTGCGGCTGCATCTTCCTGCGCCAGTAGAAATCCACGGTGGAGCGAACCACGCCGAGAACTTTCGGATTCTCCTGATAGACCGCCTCGACGTTTCTCTGTGCCGAGGAAAAGTCCTTGCCCTCTTCGTACAGGCGAATCAGGGCATAGCGTAACTCCAGCCGGGCCACGGGATCGGTGGTGAGCGCAGCCTGCTTCTCGATGGCATGCTGGCGTACGGTTTCGAGGGATTTCTGCTGCGCCAGCGACGCGATCTGCTCCGCCTGCTCAATGGATGTTGTGCGGTTAGCAAGCGAGTCGAGGAACGATTCCATCTCCGGCTTGCGATTCTGGGCCTCCAGCACTTTCACCCGCAGATACGCCGCCGGCATCGACGGATTCGGCACTGCGGCGACCTTCGCCGTGGCGCGGTCGACCAAGTCACGGGTCTTCGGGCGGGTCGCGAGTTGAAGAAGTCGCGATTCGGCAGACGACTCCGGAGCAGCCAGCGCCCCTTGCACATACTCATCGATCGCGTGCGGATACTCGCGCTTGTTTTCGGAGATTGCCCCGGCTTCGTAAGAAAAAAGATTCGGATTCGCCAGCCGTTGGCGTGCCTTCGTCAGCAGACGCATCGCGTTATCAAAATCGAAATAATCCCAGTAGATCGTGGCCGCCTCGAGATATCCCGGCGACAATCCGGGCGCAAGCTGTGGGATGCGTTCCCAGTACAGCGCAGCCTGCCGAAACTGCTCGCGGTCTGCGTAAATGTCGCCAATCTGCGCCATCGTCTCGGTGTCGCCGGGATTGGCTTCGAGCAGATTGTCCTGGATCTTGGCGGCGATCGCCGTATCCGCCGGCTCGAAATAAGCGAGGGAACGATAGACAGAAGAAGCCATGGTCGCGATCTCACTCTGTGCCGGGTACTGCGCCGCCAGTGACTTCAACAATGGCGCGCTCTGTTCAAAGTGCGAGCGCCACAAATTTCCGTAAGCCAGAAAATCCGCCGCCGCCGGATTCTTTTCCCAGCTGGCCGCGTCGGGCGCGGTCTCGCGGATGGCATTAAGTTCAGCCTCCAGCTTGCCCTGGCTCGAGAGAAACTCGAAGAACCGGTTGCGCAGGTTTCCATCTTCAAACCAATGCTGGCGAAGCAGGGCCTCCCACGCCACGTCGTCGCGCGTTGCACGCGACTTATAGGCGGTCAGAAGATTACGCACGAACACGGGATTGTGCGGAAAACGCTGGTGCGCATACAAGTTCAACCGCAAGTACAGCGCGGGACTGCCTCCCACATTGTTGAAATACTGCTCCAGTTCGCTTCCCTTGAAACTGGCCACCGCGTCCCGCGTCAGCTGCTCAAACTCCGCCTCGCGTTTGTGGCGCAGGTAGAAGCGCGCCAGCCTGTCGTACCACGACTTGTCGGAAAACCGGGACATCGCCCGCCGGTAGATTTCCTCCTGTTGTGAACCCAGCCGGTTCTGATCGAGGAACTCCGCCAGCCGCGCGTACAGTCCCGGATCGTCGGGGTGGAGGTCTATCTCGTGGCGCAGCACCGCTAACGCTGCGGGAATCCGCTTCATCTCGACCAGGCGCGACAAATAGCGTTCGAGGACGCTCGAGTATTCCGGCGACCGGGCTCCGTTTGGCGGCTCGGGTGCTTTGGCCGCCCCAAGTTCAAACGCCTGCCCCACCATCCCTCCGACTGCAGGCGAGTTCTCTACGGGCTGCTCCCCACCGCCCTGGCCGCCTTCCGAGGTCTCGTCCGTCGGCCGCGCATAATTTCCGGCAGAGCTGGAAGCCGCACTTGCCGCTCCGAGCGGCACATTCTGCGCCTTGGCCGCCAGTTCCTCGAGGGCCGAATCGTAGATCGCGAACTCATCTTTGGTATCGTTCCTGCGGGCGTATGCATCGGCCATCAGCAGAGCGATCGACGTGCGTTGCGGAGCCTCGGGAAAGCTCGTGAGAAATTCCTTGCCGCGCCGAATCACCGCATCGCTCTCGCCCGAGTTGGCATAGAACTCGAGCAGTTGCGCATGCAACTCCGGGCGCCGGGCTGCGTTCGGAAATTTCGTATCCAACAGAGCCAGCAACTCGACAGCCCGCGAACGATGGAAATACGGCAGCGCCCTCTGTTCTTCCTCCGAATATTGCGCCGCCGGCTGCGTACTATTCAGAATCAGCGACAGAATTCCGTTCAGGTAGCCCGGACCCGGATCAAGCGTGGCAATATCGCGATACATCGACGGTTCGCCCGAACCGAGGCGAATCGGCGTTTCCGGCGCGGTCAGCAGAATGCCCGTCAGTCCCGCAATTGCGGTTTCCCGCGCATTCGCCTGATCTCTGGTGTTGTAGAGCGCGAAGTAGTACCGCGCCGACTCCGGATACGCATGGATGTCTTCGAGCAAGCGCGCGCAGATATAGAGTTCCTGGGAAGTCCATGGCACCCTGCTCGCCTCTTTGTGCAGCCGGAAATCCGCAATGGCCTGTTGCGCAATGTCGGTCTTGCCTTGCTGCTGGTAGTAGTAAAAGGTGCGCGCCGCAGCATTCAGATCGGTGGGATTGGCAATCAGCGCGGCATGAGCATCATCGCGAAACTTGCGCAGACTCTGGGTATCGCGCAGCAGATCGAAATAACTCTTCAGCAGTTGGGGATCCCATAGCGGCTGGAAACTCTGTTCGTACACCGCCAATCCTTCGCGCACCGAGCCCTGGCGGTACTCCACCACGGCCTTGGCCCTCACCGGAAAAATCTGATCGCCGGGAAATTTTTTGCGGTAGTCCGTGATCAGTTGCCCGGCGGCGGCGTACTCCTTCTGCTCAACCAGGAACTCCAGAAAACGGGCATACAGCGACGTCTCGCTGGGATAGCGGGCAATCCACGCCCGGTAGTGCGCCATCGCAACATCCTTGGGCGACCCCTGCGCCTGAATCACAGTAAAAATGCGCTCGAAGGTTCGCCACGAGCGCTGCTCGGTCACGGGCGTGAGCTTGTCGGCCGCAAGCGGCGGAGCGGTCGCAACCAACGACAGCGTCCTGATCTCGTCTGCCGGCCGGACACGATGGTGATAGAAGTCGGCCAGGGCAAGTTGCGCGTTTCCCTTGTCCGAGGAGTTATCGACGTAAGCCTTCCAGTCGGACTCCGCCGCGGTGAAATCCAGCGCCTGCTCATCTTCGAGCGCGCGCAAAGAATAAAGCTCCGCGTTGTGCGGTTGATTCCTGATGAGCTCCCCAAGCGCAGGCCGCGTCTCCCGCGGCGGCCGGGGGAACGCCACGGCTCCATTCGGCAACGACATCATGCGAAAGAACGCGGCTTCGATCCCGCTATTGGCCTCGACGTTGCGAATCCATGATGGCAGCTCGCCCACGGCCGCCACCGTTGCACCAACAGCAACCACGAACGCCATAAGCATCCCGAGCCGCGCACGTCTCAGGGGAAAATCAGGGAAGCACTTCAATCTGCACCTCCTCGGACCCGATGTTGTGCGCGATATCTTCGGCCGTGACTGTCAGCTTGTACGTGCCGGGGATTGTCTGCTCGGGTATGGTGAGCATGCCAGTATTCGCGCCAGACTTGGCATCCCAGCGCAGCGCAACGGGCACTGCGCCATCCATGCGCGCCACCAGAGTGCGCGTGTTCGCCGACGCGCTGACCTTTAGACCGATGGTCTCGCCGCGCTGAAACCGCTTGCGGTCGAGCTTTACCTCGACAACTGGCGTCTTGCTGGCGATCACAAATGTCTTCGCTTCGCGATACATATGCCCGGACTGATCGCGGAGAATCAGCCGCACGGTGTAGGTCCCATCCTGCATGTCGGTCGGCGCAAGGAAACGGGTTTGCCAAATGTCTTCGGATGACAAGTGTCGCAGCGGCTGCACCGGACCAAAGGGAAACAGCGCCACTACCGACATGATGGATTCATCCGTCTTGACGCGCAGAATCGGATCCCCCGGACGAATGACCCGCGGCCGCAGCAATGCCCTCGGCACGGCGAGAAACGAGGTATAGGGAGTGACGAACTTGTATTTACGCGCCAGCTGAATGATCTCGTCCACCGTAGCCTGATCCTCGCCCTCGCGCTCGATCTGGTCGAGCAGCGCATCCACACGTGCCCGTGCCCACAGCCGCGGCAACTGCGCGTGGTCGAGTGACTCTCGCGGAAAGTTCGTCTTGCCCGCAATCTGCACGGCCGCACCATCGCGAACTCCGTGTACAGTGAAGCCGACATTTTCCTGCGGCTTCTGGTATTGCCCGACCCATGACGCCAGCGAACCGGAGAACGTGGCGGCCTCGAGGGGATACACCATCTGAACCGCTCGAGCCGGATCAACCCCCAGGTCAAGCTGCCCCACTGGGCTCCGCCCGATCTTCGAAAGGAACGAATTCAGCTTGAATTCCATTGGCTCGGTCGAGAGCACATGCTCGAGTAATCCGTCTTCCTGCGCGAGCATGCGAAACAGCGCCAGGTTCGCATCGTCGCCGACAGCGAGAATGTACGTACGCGGCCGCCGGGTGTCGGGAAGCTGTTTCCAGGCCGAGGCATACCACTGCCCCAGCTTCCGATTCTGAATCGGACCCCGCGTTGCGCCGCCGTCACTGAGAATCACCAGATAGGCATTGCCCTCTCCCGGCGCTGAGGCCTGCTCCAGCCCTGCCTGCAATGCGCCCTGGATGTCGCTGCCACCCCGCAGCCGGCTGTCCCGCACAGCATCCATCGCATGCTGAATGTTGTCTGGCTCTGCCGTTCGAACGGGCACAAGCTGTGTTTCGCTGTTGAAAAGGACGAGTCCGAAGTGGTCGGCCGGGCCGAGCGTGTGCAGCAGTGTTTCCAGTGCCTGGTAACT
>Ga0123355_10005172_pt1 | contig 19040 bp, 12 predicted proteins | sample TergutEmb28metaG_3_FD_89872 | JGI IMG/M metagenome (GOLD analysis project Ga0123355, IMG submission 89872) | Embiratermes neotenicus P1 segment gut microbial communities from Petit-Saut dam, French Guiana - Emb289 P1 | ecosystem: Host-associated > Arthropoda: Insects > Digestive system > Gut ... | reverse complement strand
TACTGGGAGGCCAGGACAAAAATGATGGAAAATTGACTTTGTTATTTTACTATTATTTCCCCCGCCCCTTTTTTATGACTACTCTTTAGCATTAGGACTTTATATTTACTTTGACTGTTGTTTTTTGTTTTTTCTTTTCCTTTTTTTTCTTTCTTCTTAAGGTGTAATTTTTTTTTCTCTATGCTTTATTTTGTCAGTCGCATAGGTCAATGATAAACACTCAATGTACCTGCCATTAGTAAAATAAAAAAATAAGTATTTTATATTATAATATTTTTGAACAACAAACTGCCACATGCAATACATATTAAAAATTATATCTGCAAAATAAAAGTCTTTATAGTCTCCTGATAATCTACTCTTGTAAAAATTTAAATGACATAAGGAATGTACATGTTAAGAAAAAGGATATATGAAACCTACAGATTCAATAATTTTAACTTACTTGTAATATCAACCTTGAATCTAATTTTGTATAAAAGCAGAATTTTCATAATCTTTCATCTAACATACAATAAAAAATCTGCTCGATTTCAAAGAAAGAACACTAGTGCAGGTATCCACCTTCCCCCCAACTCACCCCATTAAAAGTACAGTATTCTTATCAGGTATGAAATAAAATTCCAAAAAAGAAAAATTCAAATCTTAACTAAAATTCAAACTTTTATAGCTTTACATAGATGTTTTAGATATTACTTAAATATTCCTTTGTTACATGAAGATAATTTACAATAATTGACTTTTACAAAATTTGCAACTGTAGACAGACATACCTGAATGAATGTACATATCAGATGTGTAACAAGTATAAAAACAATGTATTCATAATTAACAAATACATTTACCTGTGTTATTGCATATTCAAATTCTCCCACTAGTTTTTCCTGCTCCTGCAAATTAAAACTTACAATGAAGTTTAAGAGTTGCACATTTACTAACAAATTATTTATTAGAAACAGCCACACTTTATATTATAAATAAGTTCAATTTAAACTACAACATATGTCAGATATTTTGCACATGTACGAAATCCAACATCAGTGCTATTAGTTAATGCTACGTAACATAAAAAATTATCACATTAAACTGTCTTCATTGACATTAAGCAAAAGGCTTTCAAATAGTATCACACTTAATTGTCTTCATGTGCATCAGGAATAAGGTTCTCAGATATGATCACACTAAGGTGTCTATGAACATCAAGCATTAGGCTCGCAAACGTGGTCACACTTAACTGTCTATGGATATCAAGAATAAGGCTCTCAAAAACGACCATACTGATTTTTCTTCATGGATATCAAGAATAAGGGTCACACGAATATTTTTGTGCACACAGTAATGCAGTTTCTCCAACACTGTTTTGTAACTGAAATGATGAGAAATGTGAGAAGGACAGTACTAAATTTCCTTTAATGTATTAGTACTTACTTCTGAAATATTTTCTAAGATATTAACACTGGCAAGATATTTATCAGCCACTTCCAACAATGCCTCCCTTGGCCATTCTTTAAACCAGTCTATAGTTGTGCAGTTCATTAATGCTGGGTACAGGCGAATATAATTCCTGGAAAGCAGACACTGTGTGTTATGCTACTAAACAATACATACCAATTACAGGAGAACATGATGATTACAAATAGGTCTTGAAGTCCTGTTTTAATGCATAAGCCTGGCTTTCACCCCAAAAATAACTATCATGAATCCTTGGTCAAAATTATCATTACACATGAAGAAGAATCCTCTTATAACATTCTCATGGTCCAAATTACTTCAGAAAAATGTTCTTCTTTGGCTATAATACATATGCATGTCGCTAAAATTAGAGCACTTGGGCAATGTAATTCAATCAAGAACTAGTTCTCAGAAATTACTCTCAGTCATATATTAGATGTATATTGAGTGTTAAGCCCAGAACTTTTTATGAGACTGTCTCTGATTTCATTATTTTTAACACATTCAATTTTATCAACAAACTTAAACGCATAAATATTTTCTGTGCTAGGTAAGAATGCATAGCCAACAAAATAAGGATAAAAATCATCCATTATTTATTCCTGTCATTCAAAACCTTATGATACAAACTACGAGACAATTTTAACTACCTTTACTTCATCATCATATAAGTGCATTTTCAGCACTTACAGTAGCACAACAAGACAATTTTAACTACCTTTACTTCATCATCATATAGGTGCATTTTCAGCACTTACAGTAGCACAACGCATGCACAGTAAAATACCTGCTTATATATTGGCCAGTGGAAAGCCACACTGTGATAAGTTACATATCAGAACATAAATTTTTATTTCATACATATCTATACACCCAATGAACGTTCACTTTACCTGAATGCATTCCGAATAGGGGTCATGCAGAGAATAACATGAAGGTTGGTTTGCACACGCTCCACCAACAGCTTGAGTATGGCCTCATCAGTAGGAGCCACACATTCTTTCAATGTCAACAAAGCTAATTTAACCTGTTTAGAAGAAAAACTGAATAACGGACAATTAAACACAAGCACAAGGTGCTTAACTTGAATCCAAAAAATGCTCCTAAACCTCTAATGATATACTTCCATGCAACAGCATGTTCTTTGTATCTAAAATTCCTTCCTTTGGGCAGCATGTAATAACTGAAAATAGTTTCTTTTAACGGATGCCAATGGAGGCACCCAGACTGAGAAGTCTGCAGTCATTCAGTTCAGTTGGTCAGGCAATGCACTGACATTTATGAAAATTAAAGGTTTATTACCAAGCTGCTAGATCCTAGTCTGAATCAGTTTAATCTAGTAAATAACCTCAGACCTTAAAACTTTAAAATCCAATTTAACATTTATTTTTGCCATTTACATCCTTCTTCCTTTCAGCTTACTCCCTCCCTTACTTAGGCTACCATCTGTTATTACATGTAATTAACATTACTGAAGTGGACAATCTGAGCACTCCAGTTGACAGCATAATGTTATCACAAGTAGCTGTTAATAATCATACAGCCACCTCAGAAGTGTTCTGTTCCATATGGAAACACAATAAAAGAAAGTGAAAAGCCACCTGCCTAAATATTTTGGAAAAAGCTAAATGTTTTCCAGAAGAAACAAAAAAGTGATGGATCTGCATTTTCCACAAGGAGATACTTTGGAAAGTTCAGTGTGTTCTAGGTTCTAGAAATTATCAAATAAGTTACCATACAATAAATAATAAGGTAGTACAATAATTATAAATAAATCAAATTCCACTCAGTAAACTGCAATAAAAAGTCATGACAGTGGAAACCATGTTAACTTGTAAAATACTTTGCACAAGGTATCACAAAATTACGACTCTGCTTACAATAAAATTATCAGATAAGTCCAATAGGAAAAATGTATTAAAAACGTTTGTCATTTTACCTCCTCAAATTCATGTGCCTTGTACAAATCAGGCACTTCTCCACTGTTCAATATGTTACTGATGATTTCAAGGAAAGCCTCATCTCTAATCTGAAAGTGAGAAGATTGTCAAGATGTCTCACACAATATAGTATTACATCTATAATACCTAACTGGAAAACCATTATGTCTCATACCAGTTCTCAAATACTGCAATGCCCTTTCAGATTTCATCATCAGGGCTGCTAATGAAGTATGAAGACATTCAGTCTCCTTCTTCAATTTAAATACTTCTACTATAACAGTATTATAGTAATGGAGGTTAGTAAATAATTTGCAATATTGTAACAGATAAACCTGGGTTTAAAAAATAATGGCATTTATTGACACTACAGATAAAAGAATTAAAACTGGAACAGAAAATATGCCTAACCCTTCATGAACATGATGATGATGATGATGATTAATGAAAAAAGAACATAATAATTTCAAGAATCACTCTCAACAGATAACTCTGCACTCATACATTCAGTACTCTGTGCTCATAGCCCTGACACTGGTCTTGAACACAGTACTTCACAGATTCGCTTCCCTTGCTCCACACTATACAGTTGAATCCCCTTTACTCTCCATCATCTACTCTCCTTGCTCTGCTGTACACCACACACTCTGAGTCACTGTGACAAGACTGTCCTAATTCTTGCCATTCACTGGCCTTATATAGCATTTAATGCATTTCTCAAACCTTCTGCACTATTCCAGGCAGAGTTTGATATCCATAGAAAGTTCTGTCTCTTTCTCTAATGGGAAAGTTCTGGCAGCCTTGATGTTAGAGGCAGTTCATCACACTATTAGGCACTGTTGCCCTCTGTTACAGTATGAAGGTTATCTGATGGTCTCTTGTTATTCAGAAAGTCCATTAGATGCGGAAATATTTATGGTTCATGCTTTTAATTGGTGGCCTGTGCTATTGGACATAATCTGTCCTAACTGTCCAATTGCATTTCACATATGCAAAACCTATGATATCCTACATCTTGAGTCAATTAGGCATATACCAGTGGACTGTAAGAGAGAAATGCCTTCTTTTATACAACACTGTCCATTACTAAGATTATACCATATCAGTGGTAGATGAATAAGACATGAGAATGGAGAATAATGGAATGATGGCAGGGAAAAACTAAAGAACTCAGAGTAAAACCCAGTGATCCACCACAAATCCCATATGGACTAACACAGGATCAAAGCCAGCCGTCCATAGTGGGAGATGAGAAACTAACTGCATGAGCTACAGCATAGCCCAGATGGACTGTGTTACCACACATATATGTTAGTTTTCTTCAAACATATATGCATCATACTTTACATACTAGACCCAATATTTGTAATTTGTTAACTATAATTACTACTATGATAGATCCTCTCCTTACATACAGTTCATGGCCTAAAGAAAGATCAGCCGTGTTAATTGAATTCATGTTACATTACTTTACCTTTACAATGTAAAACATGGGATTTGACTAGATACCATTAAGGACCTCTTTCCAGCCTGAGCATTCCTGAGCTCTTCTCACTGGAGTATATACAGGTATAGTACACATGTCTGCGTTCATGTGTACGTATGATATAAGTAACTTTGTAAGATCTGACATTATGGCAGCAGCAAATGTCAAGATTATTAATTTTCTTGAATGTGACTACAAATAGTTTGGAAACTACATGTATGTACCATGTCACATCCCAAACAACTTGTTCACATCACACAAAATATGAGGTAGTACAACAAATTTTCCACTCCCAATTCATCGAAATATATCAAACTTTGATCCTTAGAATAGTCCATGGTATGCTTATGGGAAATGATGTTTATATTTCTGTGTCATATAAAATACACTCTAAGAAATTAGGTGGAAATGTTCTAAATTTTAAATAAGGACTGTGTTGTGTGGTGTAACCAGGGATTTGGTTCATTCTATAGGCCAAAATTTGTTATAATGTATTTTAAGTTCAAGAAAGAAAAGTCAGTGCAAAAGCTAAACATTTGTTGTGAATTATAGGAATTTCAAGTACCTGTAAGCCAGAAATCCAAAAATAGTCTGATATAAAGACATGGATGTTTATCCTGATACTGTTCAGAACGTGAAAACATATATGCTATCTGTACCATAACCGGTGTCAGCAGCATTTAATATGCAAGAAGCTGCATTTTTTTTTTTACCAAAAACTCTTTTCCCAGCAACAGACCCTCATCACTATAATGTGGCAGAAGTTCTATACTATTATTAATGTCAACAAAAGCAACAGAAAATACATCCTTACTAAGGAAGCAAATAATATGATACAATTTTCAGTGGAAAATTGAGGATTATCTTCATCTATAATGAAAGTGTAAGCAAATAACTGTGTTACTTTAGTTATTACCAATTCATAAGGCAGCTTTCCAACTTTCATCAGAAATAAGATATAGCACTATAGAGAACATTTAACACTGACGTGTGAAGACAGATTTCTCTCCCTCCAGTAAGTAATGAGATTGTGAAATGAGAGCACAACATTTCAAAAATAAAATCACTAGAGTGAGCAATGAGCACAATCTGCAACGCAAGTCAAAATATTTAACCTCACATATGGATAATGGCGTACTGAAAAAGGCTAAATGGTTTGCAATTGTAAACCATTTTTAATCTAAAGAGCAAACACTGAAATCACCATGCCACAACAAATGCTCACATATTCAAAGCTGTTGTGTATATGAACACCTACACAAATAGACCCAGAAAAGTCCTGACAAAGATAAGAAAAAATGTTACAAAAATGGTATAAATTACAAATTAAGGCGACTGAAGAAGTGGATGAGAGATACTGAAGACATCCCACCCTTCCATATGTATCTGAGTAACTACACATTTTTGGAGAAAGAGATATACACGTAGACATAATAAATGATTACTAGTGTTTCCCCATATTCATCGTTCAAGTTCACGTACTTGTGTATCACTGAGGAGGAAAGAAGTTGCTTTGCAATCAATTCCAGTAGTTCTGTACAAGGTCTTCAAGTCCTCTCGAAATTCCTGCACTTGATATTGCTTGGTAACTGTAATCTGGAATGTGCTGTACTCACATATGTATGCAGCTATACGGGACAATGACTGCCGACCACTGCCACCTATTGAAGTATGGAACATTTTAAAAAATTTATTAAACAAATACATTTGTAATTTGGAATGTAAAAACATTAAAAATCTCTTTGTACTGATAGGGTAAGTAGTAGGTGACTGTCTAGTAACAGAGTTCTGAACAGTAAAGTTGTCCTTGCCCACACCCTGAAGGTATATTGTGGGAGCAGACCTATAGCTCCATTCTTAACCTTGGCAGGAGATGGAGGTGAAAGGTCAACTTCACACCCTGGCCACTTTACCCTTGATACCTATTGAATTGGAAGCTCACTGGGCCCTAGAGCCAATCTGGACAGTTTTAGAGAAGAGAAAATCTTTCTCGCCTACCGGGATTTGAAACCCGGACCATACAGCCTGTAGCTTGATGCTATACCCATCACAGTCTCCTGGTTGGTGGTAATTACAATAAATAAAGTAATATGTTATAATCTTCTAAATCATTATTTACACAAACAGATGATATTACTTCCTAACACTGAATGCATATCATCACTGTACTGATCTTTAATAATCTTAGTGAGTATGTTAGTTCAAGTGTTAATGCCAATGAAATGAATCTGCGAGGCGCATAGCTTGATTCTTCACTAGGATGCAAATTATCCTAACTGAGGAAATGAAGACCTTTTCTCAGTTCCTTCAGGCAAATTTCAGGACAGTACATCAAGTGACACAACTACTAATTCCATACACTTTTCTAGTCACTGTTCACAAATAACCATACCATTTAATGTCATATAATAGCAAGGAACATATTTCATTACTTGCATCATAATGAATGTTAGGTTAGTTTAAAAGGAATGCCCTACATTTCTCATAGCTTAGTGCACTCACAGGGAGAATTCAAGCATAAGGTATGTTTTGGACAAACAGTACACTCAGAAACATATGAAATTACATGTACTAATAATAAATTTGATGTGTTTTCCAGGAAGCCCTAGAAATATCCGAAAAGACTGACACATAATTGTTTCCAAGACTGTCTAACACTTTAGCCAATTTATAACCATGACAGGTGAGTAAATTTAATTTTGATGAACAGCACAACATGTTGAGAATGACAACGTAACCAATATGTACAGAAGGATCTCCTTCATTCACATAGAGTATGAATTAAAGAAACTGCAAATTAAGTTTAAAAGATTCTTACAATGAATATTACAAGGACAAGAGACATGATTTTCTTACATGTATTACACCACAGTGGTTTGAAAATTAAGTCTGTTTTCATACAGGCTGAAACGGGAAAATCTGGTGAATCCATCAAAAGAGCTGGTATCTGTTACTCTGAGATTCAGATCCCTTTCACCTATTTCCACATGAAGATGAGAATAGACATGGCTTTTGAATAACAGTCATATAATGAACCTAAAGTGATAGATAATGTTCAAGATATATGTCAATTTTGTTTATAAAAAGTACAAATTAAAATAAATGAGGATCTGGAGGTCCAGAAGAGTGATTATTTCATTCAGAGGCTCTACATACACTCCAGCTGAGTTTCATAGAACAACAACATTTCAGCAACAAACACAACAAACCCATTCCAATAAGCAGCATATTTCCTTGAGGTTGTGATATGACACGAACAATTCTGCAGATGTGAATTATTATGTCCTTAAACAGAACAAGGTCCAGGTAAACCACTCCAGGAGTAGTATTGTATTCTTCCACTCGTTCCTCTAAATATCGTCTTAATTTATCATAATCAGCCAAATCTTCATATATCCCTTGTGCATTAAGGAAGTTACCAAATATTAGGCACTCATTTCCAGGACAAAGATTATTTAAAGTTAAATCAAAATGTTTTCCAAGTTGCACATTCATCTGGTCCAAAAACCACTCCTCATCTCTAGAACAAAGACAAAAAAGAAAAAAAATTAAAATATATCCATAATATATAAATAACCAACAATATGCCCTTCAATGTTTATGATATATTTTATTCACTATGTTCTCATCAACATGTTTTGGCCGCTATTGTGGCCATCTTCAGGGTGATATTATTATTACAATAGCAGCCAAAATATGTTGGTGAGAATATAGTGAATAAAATACATCATAAACATTGAGGTGCAGTTTGTTAGTTATTTTTATGGATCTGATTAATGCACAGAAGTTAGACCATATTAAAATAAAAATTAATTAGAAATTAACAGATAATATGAATCAGTAAAATCTGTTACATTTTGTTTCACATCTCCATTTAATTTATGCATCCTGATACCTAATTCAGTTTACAGCACTTTCTTAGTCTGTAGCATTATCCTCAGATTTGTTTAAAAGTAGTGACAGGAAATAAATCACATTTAAAGTGTGTCTCAAACAGAAAAATCAAATGGACTGAGCAACATAAACAACTTTCACATTCTGAACATTATCTCCATAAGGTTTAGGTTATCAACTTCCTGTGTAATTCTAACATTTCTTGTTTTTCTAATTAGTGACAAAATTCCGAAGGGTAAGTAAAACATTTAAAACAAAATTTGTTCTGATAAATTAAATTATTTACCTAATTTTCATCTATGTTCTCAGAAGAGCTATAACTTTTACAAATGCCAAAGTTTTATACAGAGAATTTTGGTTCTTAGTTCAGCAAATATGCAGTTGAGAGTCTGCTGGGATGTGATGTCATGAATTCTGTTGGAAATGTATTTGTCATTCTGAGGAACCTGCCACTTCCACCTTGCAGCCTGCAGATGAATGAAAACTGCTCCTCCAAAATGTAAAAAAAAATTACCAGAATAAACAACCACCACACCCCCAAACATATTAATATTAAACGTTCATCAATATTTTTATGGATTTGTGTGACATTATTTTAATTACCACAGTTTTCTCATTAGACTATGCTTTGTGTATTTCAGTAATAAAGACCAGGTTTTTGACCTGGTGAAATTCCTGTGTATTTTGTATTGTATTTTAAGACTATGCAATAGAATGATAATTATGATAATTACTTCTTATCAATTAGTCTGTCACTGAAGACTCGGTAACACTCATGAATCCAGAGCCTTAACATGGCACTCTGAGTGTTCTGGTATTCACGATGACTCCTCAAGAGGCCCTGGAAAACCTGAAGAGAGTAATTTTGATACAGACACTACATAAAGTTTAAATAGAACAAACCGAAAGTTAAAAAATGTAATGGACTTTAACTGCATAACACTGCCCTATAAAATAAGTATGATATGACAAGAGGTATGTATGCATGAGATGAAGTAAAATCACACAATCCAAAAACCACTTATCTTGTTCCAACATGCATTATCTGAGAGTCTCCTATAAGGCAAACATCGAATAAAAATGCCAATCAGAATATATTACAAGGCTAAAGAAGCTCCAGAACCACTGCAGCACTCTCAGTAGCTGGCTAAATGTAGTAAATGTTATTACTCTTTCCATAATATTACAGGTACTCCACAACTTATGAAAAGGATACATTCTGAACACCTGGTCAAGTCAAATTGGTCATACATCATAAATATGGAATGAGATGGAATATACACCCTCCAGCAGGTCAAGGAAGTTTCAAATAAGTAGTCTTTATGTTGCAAAAAAAATAAGACCAGAATTTGTGCCATTGTATATAAAATGTTTAATCAGACAGTTGTTAAATACAAAGCAATAAAAATATTTTATAGTAGTCTCAATTGAAATTTTCTGAAATTATTTTGTAACTTCAGTTGGTCGTAAGTGGGAAGGTTGGGGTGTGGCTGTGCAGCTGTTTTTGATTACAAGCTAAAGGTATTTCCAAATACCGTTGGGTAAAATATGTTGGCTTGACAGAAGCAAACTAAGACAGCCAGCCAAGTAAGACATGGGTGGAAAATATTAAACAAGTAAAACTTCATAACTTGTATCCTTCATATAGTAATGGTCGGGCAGTTAAATTTAGCAGGATGTGTAGCATGCATCAGGAAAAGATTCTTGACATGTTTTGGTTATAAACTGATTCAGGAGCTTCTACTGAAGTCAATATTAGTGAAACGAACTATGTGTAGGTGACCTAGACTGCCTGGTGGGCTGTCATGGTGATACGCCCTAGCCTTCAAGTTATCAATTATAAGAAATACGGACAACAATCTTTAGTAGTGAATCAAATACTACTCCAGGAATTCCTGTCACACTATTCTGTCTTTATCATGACTTTAAAGATTCGGTGCAGACACTTTGTTTTTAATACATTACAACAAGAATTAAACCTCACATACCCTGCTTGCAACATGTGACAAAGAGTTACAAAAACTCTAAACAGAAACCTCATTCATATAGTATAATATTCAAAGGTTACTGTAATGCCATTAAAGAGAAAAATTATATTTCTTATTGAAGGATTTCCTTCATTAGAGTCATTGTTAACAGTAGTATATATATTTTCTGGTCATGAACAATGCCAATGTGGACTATATTCAAACAGAATATGAAAGTGAAAGTGATATCAGCTTCCAACACCTTGTGGTTGACTAGAATTGGACATTGCTTGTTTTAACATAAAACAGAGTATAATGACTAGTATTGTGAAATAGTTAATTTCTGCACATTGTGGTAACAAGCACAAGATATATTGAAATGAACATTTCACATGCCCAAAAGACAAAATCCCAAAAACAGTTAGTATAGTGTACTCTCCATACAAAGAACATCAAAACAAATAACGGAATACATAGAAGAGGGAATAATTTTTACTTATGCTTCATCCAGAGTATTGAATAATAAATTAAATATGAAAATTAGAGCACAAAATAATATTTACATTATCTTTACAAAAAAGCTTTTCTTTTGCCACTGTCCCTTACCTTTGAAATATCATGAAGATTGAACTGGTAATGTATCTTTGATGGTGTTGGAAGTATGTTGATTTTCACAGCACAGTACAAATCAACAGTTCCTGCAGTGACTAGTCTGGCTGGAAGACAAATAATCTTACATAATTCTTTTGATACTGCCAGTCTTATGATAAATAAATGAGTATATTTTAGTACACAGCATTCTGTTTTTTCCTAACCTCTATTGTTCCTTTCATTTTATGGACTCTGACTAATTTATTCTTAACACATTTTTTGTTTAAATATAGATAGCAACAATATGCACTGATTTCAAATCTGTACTATGCAATGCACCTTAGAAATGTCATTTGTGGAAACCAGTGGCACCATGAGAATGTAAGAAGTAACAGATTATAAAACTAGTTTCCAGGCCGCACATTTTATTTTGCTTACCTGTCATCCTAACCTCCTCTTCAAAATCAGCCACATGTTGTTTCAGTAATGTTCCAAAGATTCGCCTTATCTGTGTCTCACTGGGAAAAGTCATATTGATCACATTAAATCCACTCAACAGACGATCAGAAATTTGATTTCCACCTCCGCCTGGTAGTCCCATTGCAGCCATAAAAAGCATACCCTGGTCAGAAAAGACAACATTTGTGAGCTTTCTAAATGAATGAAAAGCACAGGTGTGAGTAACTGTTTATGAAAATACCACAGCTGATAAAATATGTCCTCTTGTTACAGCAGCAGAGTGTTGAAGTGAAGCTTTCCCATCACGTGGTAAATTTTAAGCCAAGAAACAACATTCTTATGTCCTTGTGCTAATAATTTAATAAAGGAATTAATATTCCACTTAACCTTTTGACGCCTAACGACGACTATAGTGGCCGTACCGCACCACTAACCTCTAAATTTTGCATTTTATATATTTATTCAACAAATAGATGTACTGAATATTTTAAACACGGTATATACTCTCCGTTTTTTCCTCTTCAAAATGCAGTTTGTTTCATAAATCTAACTTATTTGGTTCCTGTATTATTCACATTTTATATACATGGTGTGCTAAAATTAAAAAAATAATTCCGGCGCCAAAAGGTTAATCTGCTTTGAGACAAAACTTTGATGACTGTAATGGCTGTCAAAAAAAAACTATTCACTGTTTAATCCAACTATGTGTTTAAACCTAGTAATTCCAAGTATATAAGACAATAAAAGCTAGCAAAAAATCATGTAGAGTTATATAGGTGCACATCTCATGCATACAAACATAATCATCTGACATAATGCAGGAATAAACACTTTGCAGACAGCACAGTGATTGTGAAGATAATGTAATTTGCGAAACTGCGATACACACTTCTTCAAAATCAAGAATTAAACTTCTTCTTTGATCTAGCAACATTTGTATTTTTTATGGGTCAAAGGATAAAAATTTCCAGTCTCTTCAATTTTCTCACAATCCTTCATTTTCAATTTCTTTCTGTGCTCCCATAATCCTTCCTTATCTATTATCAGCTCTTTCTGCTCTCTTTCAAGTCATTTAATACATGACTAAACCATCTTGTTCTGAGTCACCCCACAGGTCTTTTTCCTTCAAAATTTAACTATAATTCCCCTCAAAGCTTTTTATTCGCCAACGAATGCATAAGTGATTGTCTTAAAAAACAATATTAAAATTTACATTACAATAGCTCTGACATGTTTTGGTGCAGTCACACCATCTTCAGGGAGCACATTATTAGTGCTTGCTAAACTTACACTTGTTAAAATAGTCAATTATGGTACTTGGTGTGTGATTAAATCGGTTGTGATGTGGGTGCATATATTAGTAGGTCTGTAATGAATAACAGTGTATCAAGTACTGTATTAATAGGATTATCCAAAACAAAATGAATTGTATCGAAATTGGCTGGACTTACTCTTGTTGGTGTGTGTATGTTGCACTGTTCAGAAGTAGACTGAGTCAGGGAATGTATAGCTGGTTATGGGACGTGTTGAGCCAGCTTGTATAGAGGATTTATGTCACTGACCTTCTGGTCTTCAATCAATATGTTACGTTGGTAAAAGGCATGTAGAGAGCTTCCCAACAATATTAAAATTAACATTGAAGTAAAAATTTTAATGTAAAATTTTAAGACAATCACTTGTGCAATCGTTGGTGAATAAAAAACTTTGATATCAAGATGCAAAGTACGAATGTGAAAATTATAATTCCCCTGTTAGTAACCTTATTCTAGCCATTCTTTTCACATATCTCAACCATTGCATGACCAGTACTTCTTTTCTGACTCTCTTATTAAGTTCTGGAATAAATTTGTTTTTATGAAACAAATCTGAATTCCAACACCACAGCCTATACTGCATGAGTGATAATATCAAGTAGGTGATGGCCTGTTGGGATGAGACAAAATACAGCCAAGAAAGTTGAGATGACCTTAATGGGAACCTTGAAAATAATACATACCAGGATTGCATTGAAGCTGTGTCAGGACCAGTAAACTGACAGTGGATATTAATAGAACTTTGTAAATCATGAAAAACCCAGGAAGAAGGAAGGATATATATGAAGAACAATTAAATATATGGCTGTTTGCTGATGGAATAGTATCAAAGGACTGCAATATGTTATCAACAAACACAAAACGCACTAATATTTAAATCACTTTGTGTTCTTGTGATGCACATTTGAAAGTTACATCCTTACCTTAACAAATATCCTATGCTGTTGGCGCCTATCATACCAAAAACCATAGTTAATCCACTGACGAATAAGCTCCAATGGTGGCTGGGCACCACAGTCCTCTTTAGCAGACATATTCAAATCATCTATGAAGGTTATCATTGTCTTACCTACAACACAGCAGGTAGCCTTAAATGTAGACTATCATGTTAAGAGGGTCATATTTAAATTATATTTTCCTGCATCCTTTCAGCCTGAGTTTAAATATCAACACACACATATAAAATCAAAATGCCTTCACTGATAAAGCATCATACACACAAATTAAGAAACTTGTGTCTTATATTATTAAGATAATGATACACATAAAACACAATTAATTATTTCAGTCCGTAAAGTGACTGCACATTAAAGCATAATGCATATATATGGTAATAAATAAGCTTACATGTATATAAAAGATATTTAAGCATAATATGCATAACTAAGTATATTCATTTAAAACAGTCATTCTACAGAAGCCAACAGCAGGTCAGGTGGTCAAAAAACTTCTCACCTTTAACATAAACAGAAGGCTCATTATGATGGTCAAAACAGCCTGCCAATAATCCCTATCCTTAACCAGATAAATTCATATGTGATCACAATATTTTCAAAATAGTTCCTGCGGACTGTCAAGCAGCTTTCTTTAAGATTCCCATCGTCTGGAATGTGAAACTGTCACTAGGTGAGTAGCTCCCAACCTTTCAGAGCCAGTAAGACCCTTCAAAACATCAGGCACTACTCACCAAACAACACAGTGTCATATACCAGAAGACAAAAGTCTTCAGCACCATCATTGCAAGAACCTCAAATTTCACAAGCCATATAAAATAAATAAATGTAATACACATAAACAAGGACAAATATTTCCATTACATAACCACAAAAAATACACAGTATAGCCTATATACTTAAAACACACAAAAAAAAACAGTGTTAAACTGATTTCAACATATCAGTGGTTTACAGTAAACAGAGTCATGACACGATTAAAGAGTTGTGAAAATAAAAAAGAGTGGCATCACCAAGTAAAATATTACCTCCAGGTGGAACATAAACTCCTTTCATCCTTCTCTCCACTCTGTTTTCAATGATATCCTGTACTTTGTTTGACGATGTCTGAAATTATGTGAGACTAGATTACCACAAACATGCAAAGAAACCAAGTTATAAGAAGCATAGGGGGAGTTTGAGGCACAGAATGTATCACAGTACCATACAGGACATTAAAATTTCAACAGAAAATTGTTATCACTACCACCACAATTCTTGGCCACACTGTACTTAATTTCAATGTGGTCCACGCTTACGAATGATGACCCTTTAAGGACATTCTAATTTCTGACACTGTAAAAAATCGATAGTTTTGCAGGGACTGCCTCTCCAAGAAAAGCATTTCTGGTGTTGAATGTTTTTCAACAGTGCACCATGTTGGAGGAACAGGGTAGCACAGACACACATACAGTATTGGACTATATACACATAGACACAACATGGAGTGAAAATTTGTGCTCCTTTCACAATATTCTGCAAATGAAATTCTCCACAAAGCTAGCAGATATGCATACAGCATGGAATAAGCTGATGGTGGACTTCCTGCAGCGAGCCAGCCTAACTAATAAATAAGGCACATTTCTTTACCAGACATTTTTAATGATCAAAGAAGTTCAATATTCTCTTTGGTTTGAGATTCCGCAATGTTGTCATCCAGCTTATCCTGTACTAATACAATAAGACATCCATATAAAAGTGGTGACAGAACCTACCCTCTGCAAACTTATATCAAAAATCACAGTTTCTATTGACATTGTAACTATTTCAGGATATAATCTGAATCCAAAAATAGAGTAAAAAATTTTCACTCTCAAAATAACTGCTAGTATCTTCCCAGATCAGTATATATTCTGTTGTTGAATTTGTACCTACCTGAGCTGACATATTTATTCTCAATATGCTGTATTTTGTAACATCCAGTGACTCCAGAACAGTGTGAGCTGCAGATGTCTTACCTATAGGAGAAGCAATTATTTTGCATGAAGTATTTACACAACTATGTGAAAACAAGGAATATACAAAAATATTAAAAACATCTACATTAATTTCCAGAGCCACGAAGGCCAATTTTACACATTCTGCATGCTAGCTCAGTAATAAGATAACTTGAACATACAAAAATTAGAATGTGTTCTGATTTACAAGAGACGAATCACTCAGCAATTTAATATACGATATTCTCTTTTTACACATAAGTTCCAGTTCTCTAATTCTTTTTATTTTGGTACAGTTGGTGTATATAATTTTCAATCCCTTTTGTCATGTAACAGTTGATGCCATACAGAAATTATATCTTAGACACTCCTCTGATATGAGTCACTATATTGAAAGCACAGCGATATGAAACATATATAATTTATGATAACCTATAAGCAAGAATTTCCACAGATAATTTTTAAGCATTAATTACATACAAAGAATATGATCTTCTGGAATGTGTGCCCTAAATTTTCATAGATAGGCACTCATGTTTTGGAGGAACCTCCTGTCTTCTTCATTGTGGTAAAACAATTTAACTGATGTAATATCCCAAAATACTGTACTTTTCACATCTGCCAACACGAGTACCACAAATCCTACATTAAACAGACATCAAAATTACTCTTTACCTGCACCAGGTGGTCCACCCAATAAGCATGGATAATTCTTATTCAACAATGTGGCTACCACATACTGACATCTAACTGTGTCCACAGTTGGCACAGTTATCTTGAAGAAAGGTAATCTGCATCAGATAAACACATTACAACTCTCTGCTAAGTGTATTACATATCTTTGTATATTGGACCGTGCATCACTGTGATAGTTGAAGAATAAGAGACCAACTTGATGTCACAGTTTATTAAGTTTTATTTCACTTCTTCTATGCTCAACATATTTCAGACATTAATAAATCCATCATCAGGAGCCTGCGACTTTTCTATCGTATTACCGCAGGCTTCAGCCTGCCACACGGATACCACCCCAACCAGCCATACCGAAACTCCAACACACATCGAAACAAGAACACACAACCAATGTGGTGATATGATAGAAAAGTTGCAGGCTCCTGATGATGGAAGTATTAATGTCCAAAACATGTTGAGTATAGAAGAAGTGAAATAAAACTTAATAAACTGTGACATCAAGTTGGTCTCTTATTCTTCAACTGTATTACATATGTTAAGATAAGGGAATTAATCATTCATGTACAAATGTAGCAAGGTAGAACAGAACACAGAGTGAAAGAGAATGACAGAGCATTGTGCATGCTGATGAAATATCAGATCACAGATCAGTGCTCTAAGACCTATAACTGGGAAGTAGTCAGTTCATATATCAGCTAAGTTATCATATCTCTTGACTCAATTATTCCATGGTTTTGTTCTGTCTGTGCATGTAAAATCTAGGATAGTACATACTAATGGCCACTCTTCTCTCCTTTTGAATCCTTACCTAGTTACCACTACTGATTATCTGTCAATGTAATGCAATACAACCTCTGTAGTTAATGCAGAGCCATTAATTAAACTAGGCACCAATCACACTGCAACCCTTCAGAAGGAAAAGCTGGTGCAAAATATAAAATTTTCTGCAAGCCACAGCCGCTCATAGGGCAGAATATGCTTCATTATGAATGTACACCATCTTTGAAAGTATAGTGCATTGAATGGCATAATATAAACATATCATTTCTTCATTTTTCTATATTACCCAGTTCCTGATCTGGTTGCTAAGCAACCAGGCTTTAACAGTGAATAAATTTACATGTTATATCCACTGCTGTTTTGCAGCAGCAAAATGATCACTATGAAGCATGATGATAATAACCAACAGAAAGGCTGCATGATGTCATATCTGGCTTCAGCACAATTTATTTTTAGGAAAACATAGGTATAGAATGGGCATTTTCATACTGCTGTTTGGTAAACAGGAACATGGAATTAAACATTTGTTATAATAAATAAACAACCTCTTATTTCACTACAGTTTCATTTTAACAAGCATGCAGGTGAAAACTGAGGCATTTCTGATATAATGTATTCAAATGAAACTCAAAAGTACCACACACCAAGCAAGTTGGCTTGAGAAATAACACTTCCGACTTGTATTCAGACAGCACATAGTTCTACCAATTGGGACAAAAATCATCCTAATTGAACCTTTATGCGATTACACCCAGTCCCTCCAGGCAAATTCCAAGATGGCATTTTAAATTTGGACAACACTGTTCCCTTCAACAACCTTCCTAAGTTAATTTTTCACTATCATCCAGACATTTTACAATATTCAGTCTGTGTCATTGACAACGTCATTAAATAAACTAAAAACTACAAAATTAAAGTAACATGGCTCTGGATTATTTACTATTGACTGTACAAGACTGAACTCAACAGTGTGAACAAAATATCTGTTGCTGTCATCAACATCAGTGTTAGCACCCTTGGTTTGACAAATGCTAAGTCATAGCCTCGAAGATTCAAGTCTTCTGGTTTATGATGCTGTGTTGTTACTAGTCAATACAGCAACATATCCGGAAGACATAAACTTTCATACTTATGTTTTACCATAACTAATAGTGGCCAGTAGCAACATAAAATATTAAAATCTGACTTAAAAAAGAGCTTCAACATAACACACCAGGCACAATTAAACTAAAGCTTGCACATAACATGCACAAGCCCAAGGATACTATACGAGCCAGATTTTACAATCCAAGAAACATGTGCAAAGCCACAAATGACACATCAATGCATGTAACATTACTGCATAGTTACAGGATGAGTGCAATAAAATTAAGCTAATTTTGTTTTCTACTTTCTAGCAAATACATAGAACTTACAGTTTGTTATACTTCCACTGGTCTGAAATCTTCACTTCCCATGAGACAAATGACTTTGATCTAACATCCACAAAATATTCATACACAGTATCTTTAACTGGAAAGATACTTTCCATGTCTC